>Ga0209123_1003509_pt1 | contig 11657 bp, 7 predicted proteins | sample BarGraIncu00431A_FD_184500 | JGI IMG/M metagenome (GOLD analysis project Ga0209123, IMG submission 184500) | Arctic peat soil microbial communities from Barrow, Alaska, USA - Barrow Graham LP Incubations 004-31A (SPAdes) (version 2) | ecosystem: Environmental > Terrestrial > Soil > Wetlands >...
GCCGCCACAACCAGCCCACCACCAGCGCGGCGAGCCAGGCAAACATGGTGACGTGCAAGCCCGAAATACTCATCAGGTGCGCCACGCCGGTGGCCCGGAACACATCCCAGTCCGCACGGTCGATGGTTGTGGGCAAAAGAGTATTTCCTGGCACAAATAGTTCTTCCCAAGCCGGGTAACTGCGAGAGTTGTTCCCTGACGCTTAAAAAACAGGCAAAAACCGGGTAAAAGAGTTGTTCCCTGAGCCCCGCAAAGCCACGCCAGTATTGGGTCTGCCACTTTTGATGCTCGAAGCGACTTCGACGTGGCTAAAAACTCGTGTTGCTACAAATATAGTAGCAAAGAAAACTTACATGAGTAACTAGTTGTAACCGACCGTTGATTCATAAGGCTTTTTCGTCGGAGTGGGTAAATAGTTGTTCCCTGGACACAAAAACGGGCAAAAGAGTTGTTCCCTGGGTAAGAGAAACGCCCGTTGCCCCCGTTAACGCTGGCAACGGTGCTCACTTATTCGACTATTCCAGGGGAGCCGACCTTCGTGGCATCATGGCCGCATGAACTGTCGCCTTTTGCTCACCACGGCACTTTTTGGGTTGCTGACGGGCTGCGGGAGTCTGCCGCCTCTGGCCGAGCCTGCCGCGTCGCGAACGCAGGCCGCCCAGCAGGCCGTGCCGGTGGAGGCGCTGAACGCCGATGTTCGGCAAGACACGATTCAGCAAACCATCTGTGTTCCCGGTTACACGGCGTCCGTTCGCCCGTCGACGACTTACACGAACGGGGTGAAACTCAAATTGGTGCGGGAGCGCGGACTGCCCGCTTCGGCGGCGTCGGATTTCGAACTCGACCATAGAGCACCGCTGGCTTTAGGGGGTCACCCCCGCAACCCCCAAAACTTGATGCTTCAACCTTGGGAGGGGCCGGACGGAGCTAAAGTGAAGGACCGGCTTGAGCGCCGCCTTCAGCAACTGGTCTGTGCAGGAAAGTTGCTACTTGATGACGCGAGGCGAGCAATTTACTTCGATTGGCAGGGGGCGTATCGCTCGTATGTCCAAGTTGCGCCGCAATAGGGCATCAAGGCTAGCAGGCTTCCTCAAAACAACGCCAACTGCGCGCTATCGTCGGGCCGGTTTCGCTTTTTAGGCACCGTCGGCTCTTTTACCTGCGACTTAGTAGGCGCTTTTCGCACCTGATACCAGTCAGACCCATACCCATGGTCATCGTTGCCACAGTAACGGACACGGCCTTGCCCCTGCAAGTGTTTCCCTAAAAAATCAGAGAGGCCCGTATGTTCTGGCGTTACATCGACGTATTGAGGGGCTCTTAGCGCCAGATGCACTGCGTCAACCGCATCTTCAACCGTAAACTTTTTACCTGTGGGTAACGACGATACGAATTCGGCACAGGCTGCCTGCCACACTCTGTGGTGGACGCTAAAAAGCTGTCGCAGCGAGCACTCCTGTGGTTGACCTTGTAACCACTCTGTCCAATCCAGCCAGGCTGGCCATGGCGTGGCTGCGATGTCCATGCGCTGGGCGATTTCCTGGGCTTCTGCAGAAAAGTCCGACGATAGCGCCAGTATCCGGGGTACCGCGCGCGCGATGTCGTCCAATTGAGATGCAAGGGTCTCTTTGGCTTTCAGCACCTGAGGCGCGAGTAGCACCTGGATGCCAGCTACAAGTTTGCGGGGGGCGATATCTCCCAGTACTTTTTTCAGGACCACTCGGTCCAGTGGCTTTCCGACCCATCCACGCAGGTCAAGTTCAAGCACAGGTGCGTTCAATCTGGCCAAGTCCTCGGCTTTTTGTGCGTCAACTTTGTGCGTCACCAAAATCTCAATGCCCAAGCGAAGGCCGTCTTGTGAAACCAGCAAAGCATCCAGCCGGCGGGAGCCTGTCGTGTGCTCGACGCTGCAAGAAGAGAATCTGAACGATGAAGCAGACGCCAATAGGGGTTGACTGTGCTCCCGGTTGAGCACATCCGTACCCGTCACGGTATCGGAAACTTCCGGAATAAGGATTTCGGACATCTCGCGCAGGAGCTCTTTTCCCGCCAAATGCAACGCGCTCTCAGCGCAGGCCCTGTGCGGAGCCCCCGTCGCGTGGCCAAAGTGCCAAGCGTTTACCTTACCCTGTTTGGCCACTAAAGGTGCTCCGCAGCCCAGGCAAGTCCATTCGCAAGCGGCGCCATTGGAAACTTGCGTCACGTCAACGACTGCGCCGCACATGTCGCGCGCAAAAAACATGAGGAACTCAGCCATTGGTGTCGGACCTCAGCAGTTCAGACGCCATAGGCCCTATTGAACGACTTGGACCGATACCTGCAGCTGCCTGACTGCGAGATACGGAGACAAGTACCAATATGCCTTGACGGCAGCGGCGACCAGAATGCTTGTGACAGCGGCAACCTTTATGGATTTCGTTGACAACTGGCCCCTCCCTAGAACATTTGTGTTTTTGGAAGTATGCCAGCTAACTGTGGCCTTTCAGCGCGGGGAAAAGTTGTACCGAACCGCAAGTCGCTTTTTTGGCACCAACTCCAATGCCGGGTGCCGCTGCCAGCTGCAGTGAAAAAAGAAAATTAGCAAGTGCCCGGTCTCTGCCAAACAATCAGAAGGTGCCAAACTGCTTTTGCCAAAACCTATTGGAGACTGGTCAACGCTGAGTACTTGGCAACAAGTTCACGTTTGCTGATACTCGGATTCCCGGCAGTATTCCATTTGACGTCCGCCCAGTCAATGGACCCTATCCGGCGCATCAGTGTTTGTGCGTCAGCTATCACCGGTTTGATGTAGTAGTGCGAGTTTGGGGAATACCCCGCGAATGGCTGAATAATCTTCCCTGCCAGCCCTCCCACGCGCCGAATTGCAAAGCTTCCCTCTTCGGGGCTGCAGAACTCAAAGTCCGGATGCGAAAGCGGGGTGTTGGCAATTAAGCGAGGCTCGGTCGCTTTCACCCACACCTGGAAGCAGCACGGAACCGCATACGGGGCGCCTTCAAACACGAAAGCTTGTTCCTTCATTGTCATCTCCGCTTTGAGCTTGAAGAATTTGTTCAGCCTTTTTTGAAGGCTGCTCTTTCGAAATGTCAAAGGGACCACGAACGCAATCACGTCACAAAACTCGGCCGCCCGATTAAAGAATTGCACTGCCAGGCTAGAGTTCTTTCCGAACGGTGGATTTCCGCAGCATATCCAGCGGGCTACGCCGAGTTTGGGCGTGAATTCTTTGAGAAAGTCGACCTTATCCACTTCTGGGTGCTTAGGCTCAAGGTCGCACCCAACTCGTCGACCAGTCGGAAAGATTTCGAAGAACGCACCGTCCCCTGCTGACGGTTCAAGAAATAGGTCGTCCTCACGGAAGCTGAATTCCTGCGCGAGAAATTGGAAGCAATCTTTTGCAATGGGGCGGTTTGTATAAAACTGGTCTAACGCTCTAGCTTGTGACATGGGCAAGGGCCCGTGGGGCCGTGAGTTCCGATGTCAGGTCTAGAAAATTTGTTTATCTGGTGAGGTCGCTCCGATAGAGGTGCCTATACGGCGGAAATAACTATTTCCCGCCGTCCATGAGCAAAAATCAGCTACATGGCAAGACGTTTGAAGGGGAGGTCATAAAAAGATGTTTTGGAGTACCTGAGGAACAAGTTCAATCGTTCAAAAGCACAGCCGTTTTTGACATCCCTTTTGGAGTCGTCACTTGCCAACACCCGACTGGAGAACCAGTCAGCATCAAAACTGCCGCAGTAAAGGCAGCCCGAAATGCCGCGACCGTCTGCCTATCAGACGCACGCCGCGTATGGACCTGGGACCGTCCGTTAATTCTTGTCGTGGGGCTCTACGAACAGGTTGACGGAAAAAAGGTGTTCCACACCGTTTATGAATTTCACTTCTGTCTCAATCAGAGCGAGCGTCTAAGGCTTTACGGCACTCTGTCTTACCAGGAAGTTGCCAATTTCCATGAGACCTTGGGCACCTTTGGAGCGGGCAGACACGCGGCTGCACGTGTTTGGGCAAAAAATCAAAAGAAGCTGCTGGAGACGCGATGCGGGGTTATTCAGTTAAACGCCAAAATCGACAGCAAGACCCAACGAAGGCTTCAATGCTCCGCACCGTTACCTGGTTTGGTGGCCTCCTGTGAAAAGACCCTCTGCTATTCTCAAGAAAGTACTGGGGACTATCGGGGACTGTCACTGCCATACGCTGTCGCAAGCAGTTCCCGTGAGTTCAACTGACATTTTTCCGCCCAACAACTTTGTGCTTCTCAGAACGACTGCCTTGCCCCCCTAAAATGACTCCAAAGGACAAAAAGTCCAAAAGGGTGGTCGATGCAAAGATTACAAATGGGTGGTGGCCAGTCAACTGAACTGTCGGGGCGGACTCAGGCGAAGTGGGGTATCGCGTCAATATCCTGGGGAGACTGCAATTGAGTGGCCGCCCAGACCTGCTGGTCAATCTACTAGACTATGTTGTTGAGCAGTCCAAAGAAACAGACCCAAGTGGCTTCCGTCTTGCCGGATACAAAGACTTTCTCCGGTTAAAGCCAGCATTAGTCGGACTTCCCGGCGTCAATTTTGACCAAAAAGTGGAAGGTGACCACATTTGGTTGCGCGTTGACCGTCTTCAGGCGACTTCTCCGCCCCCTATCCCGTTGAAGGAAATCCAACGGTATTTCATCATCTCGGATAACCCATCGGGCCCAGAGCCGGCTGTAAACGAAGCCGCTCTGAGCCACAGTATTGCCATTGATATTGGGAAAATGACCAAAGAAGATGGCGAACAAGAAACAGCGGCAAGGCGCAAGTTGGTCGGTAGCGCTTTTGCAGAATACAAACCACTCTGGAAAGCGTGGGCTGAAGGCGAGAAACCCAGACGGGCTGCAATTAGCCTTTACGGTGACCTGTTTTCCCTTAAACACCAACTTGAGTCGGAGGAAACGGCCAAACCTCACGAGCTAGTGTGGGGAGTCGGAATTACCTCTTGGCGATTGTTCTACGAAGAACGCTCGGGGAAGAAGACCATCGAATATCAGTACCCGTTGATTACCCAATCAATGGAAATCGCGATTGAAGAACAATCAATGGCGATACTGTTGAGGCCACGCGCGGTGGACCCGCGTTTTGAGTTCGACGCATTTGCCGCGTGCCAAGTCCTGAGCGCTCCAGAAGTGGAGAACGCTTGCAAAGAAGCTCTCACAAAGCACCCTGAACGACCTGTCTCACCATTTGACCCAGGAAGCTATGAGCACATCCTGAAATTGGCTGCAGGTAACCTACACGAGAGGGGCCAGTACCTTCCAGCCCAGGATAAGCCCCCTGCAGTTGGCGGGGACCCTGTCATTACTGACGCATGGGTAATACTTGCCAGGCCCCGCTCGAACAACTACCTTATTGAAGACATCGAAAGGCTAAAGAACTGCATCAATGGAGGGACGGAGATTCCGAATGGCTCCTTGGCCTTGGTAACTCCACCATCTGATGACCCTATCAATTTCGAACCAATTTCGTTTCGAGGGTTGTCCAGCAGCGGCGGTTCTGGCATCGGAAAACCAAGAGAGTTGTATTTTCCTCTCCCTTACAACCATGAGCAGGTAACCATAGTTGAGCAGCTTGAGCGCTCTGACGGAATTACCGTTCAGGGTCCTCCGGGCACCGGTAAGACCCACACCATTGCGAACATTGTTTGCCATTATTTGGCAACAGGTAGAAAAGTCCTCGTCACCTCGAAGGGAGAGCAGGCCTTGGAAGTCCTTCAGTCCAAGATTCCCGAGGAAGTCCGGCCCCTTACGGTGGCGCTGATTTCCGGTGACAGAGAAGGTATGAGGCAATTCCAGTCATCGATTGAAGCCATCATCCATAACGTATCCCAGCTCAATTCGGATGTAACCCGAACTGAAATTCAGAGGCTTCTGAGCGCAATTGACCGGGCCCACTCCGAACTGGCAACGATTGACAAGCGTGTTAACGATATTGCTCTCACTCAACTCGCCGACATTGAAGTCGATGGGATTGAGATGCGTGCACAAAAGATGGCTGACCTTGTCATCAATGGCAGTTCTCGCCATGCATGGTTTGATGATGCCCTTTCTCTGGAGGCTGCAAACGCGCCGCCAGCCACCGCCACGGAGGTCGCCCAATGCCGCGAGGCCCGACGCCGCCTGGCCGCGGATTTGCCTTATGTAGATGCACGAATTCCATCCAGCACGGCGCTACTACCTGCCGCTGAGATTGAAACTTTGCACAACGTTTTAGTCAGTATCCGTGAAATTGAGGCGAATGAAGCCAAGGGGGGCCTGTTGTCGCTAGTGGCGACTACGCCTGAGGTCCTTTCTGACGCGCGCAAGCTTCTAACGGCAATCGAAGCCGCTGCGGCGTTGGCGCATGAGCTTGAGCTGTCCGGGGACGGCTGGACTTTTGAACTCCGCAAAAAATGCCGTCAGAGTGACTTCGCCAGCGAGCGCAAGGCACTTGAGGCGCTTTTTGACGAAATTGAGGCGCTCATCCAAGCTAGAGCAGAATTCCTTATTCGCCCCGTGGAGGTTCCGGATGCTGCAGTCGGGATTGCCAAATTTAGGGAGGCAGTGGCCCGTGGCAGTGAGACGGGGAAGCCCCTTGGCATGTTCACCTTTGGTAGCGGAGACGTGAAGGAACAAATAGGCACTGTGAGAGTGGCTGGCCTAGCGCCGGCCAGCGCAGCCGACTGGAAACATGTGCTTGAGTACGCGAAACTGCACGACCGCGTTACATCATTTAGTTCCCGCTGGAATCAATTTGCTCAGCTACTGTCCATACCGGTGGTTACTGGCGGAGTTCAAGCGCTTAGGTCCATCGAGCAGATAACAGTCGCGGCACGCAAGTCGCACTTACTGGCTACAAGTCATGATAAGCATTTGCCAATCCTAGCTGAAAAGGTCTTTGCCAAACCTCCCCTAGCTCAGATACAAGGCACCTCAGCGGACTTGCTAAAAGTAAAAGAACATTTGATGGCCCATCTCACTCGCGCAGATTTGGCCAGAGCCGCGACGATGCTTGCAACCCTTCAGGAAAAGTTGGCAGGCACAGCTGGAAAGGTTTCGGAGTCACTGAGGGCATTTGTGGCGAATGACTTGGGTAATAGTCACCTTCCAACTGAACGTGTCGTGGCAAGTTACGCAGAGTTGGTAACCGAGGTTCGCAGAGTTGAGGCCCTGGCGAACGATATTCAGGTTGTCACATCACTCGCTAAGACGTTTGAGCGCGCTGGTGCCGAAAAGTTCGCAGCACGAATTTCTCACGTTTGTGTCGGGTCGTCAGGCGAAGATTCCGTATTGCCTATTTCATGGCGTGACGCCTGGAACTGGGCGCGCGTGAAATTTCATCTGGAAAAAATCGAGGCTCGTGATGAACTGCTTGCTTTGGCAACACGGCGGAGAGACTTGGAAGCCGGGCTTGCAAAGCTTTATGAAAGCATGGTTTCGAAATCAGCTTGGTTAGCCACCAAAACAAGTGCGTCTGCCCGCGTTTTGTCAGCGCTCGAAACTTATAAAACCGCAATCAGGAAAATTGGACAGGGAACCGGACCCAACGCCACCCGGCACCGGAGAGACGCGCAAAAAGCTATGCAGGACGCTCAAGGCGCAGTACCGTGCTGGATTATGAGCCACAACAAGGTATCGGAAACGTTACCGGCCACCTTGGGCAGCTTTGACCTCGTGGTTGTCGATGAGGCGAGCCAGTCCGACTTGTGGGCACTGCCAGCTGTTTTGCGTGGCAAGAAAATTTTGGTGGTTGGTGACGACAAGCAGGTCTCCCCAGATGGTGGGTTTATATCTGCGGTGCATATCCAAACGCTAAAGAACCGGTTCCTTGCCAATCAGCCGTACGCAACGGTCCTTACACCGGAGAAATCCCTTTACGACATAGCCTCTACCGTGTTCGCTGCCCAGAAGGTCATGCTTAGGGAGCATTTCCGATGTGTGCCGGCCATCATTGCCTACAGCAATCGGTTCTATGACAATTTCATGCAACCTTTGCGAATTCCCAAAGAGTCTGAACGCATTGACCCTCCCCTTGTCGATATCTATGTCCCTTCGGGCTACCGCGACAAGAAGGACATCAATCCACCTGAGGCAGAGGCCATCGCTGCTGAAATCAATGCGATTCTTGGAGATAGCCGATTTGCGAACCGAACCCTTGGAGTTGTTTCACTGCTGGGCCCCGACCAAGCGAAATTCATCGATTCACTAGTGCGCGAACGTTGTGACGCGGCTGAACTTATGCGACGCAAGTTTGAATGCGGTGACGCCCGGGTATTTCAGGGAAGTGAGCGCGACATCATGTTCTTATCGATGGTTGCAGACCCGCAGGCATGCCGGGCGCTTTCTGGAAACATGTTTGAGCAGAGGTTCAACGTCGCCGGGAGCCGGGCGCGCGACCGTATGTATTTGGTTCGTTCTGTAAAGATGTCCGACCTCTCGCAGTTAGATTTACGTGCGGGGCTCCTGTCGCATTTCAGCAAACCCCTCGAAGGCAGTTCAGACGACAGTAAGAATCTCATTGAGCTCTGTGAATCTGGATTCGAGAAGCAGGTCTATTCATCACTCGTTGACAAAGGATTCAGAGTCATCCCGCAGGTAAAAGCCGGCTCGTTCCGCATCGACATGGTCGTCGAGGGCGAGAACGATGCAAGATTGGCTATTGAATGCGATGGTGATGAGTTCCATGGGCCCGACCGGTGGTCGGCTGACATGAACCGGCAGAGAGTGCTTGAGCGTGCAGGCTGGACGTTCTGGCGGTGTTTCGCGTCAACTTGGTCCATGCGAAAGGACGAAATCCTGGACGAGTTGCTTCAGCGATTGGCGGCCATGGGCATTGAGCCCCTTGGAATGCTGGAAACCATCCCATCACTTGTGGAATATAGAACCTGGATGCCAGCGGTTTATACGGAGGGGACCGTTGAAGTTGGAGACCCGATTGACGACTTGGTTGATGCGGCAGTGGCGCAAGCCCACGCTGCAACTCAAGTCACTCTTATTGCAAATGAAGTTCAAGTTACGTCAGTTGTGTCGGACGCGGATACTCCGGAGAACAATCTTGTCGACGAGCGCGGCAATATTCAGATTTCCGCTCTAAAAAAGTTCGCCGCGGAACGATGCTTAAGGCTGGAAGATAAGCGGGACAAAGGCGGCTGCCTTTGGGTCTTGAGCGCGACGGCTTTGCATCTGAAAAATGACGCAGAATATGGAGAGCTGCTGCAAGACCTTGGTTTCAAGTGGTCCGACATCAAAGATGGCTGGTTCTCTCACTGAACTGGCTTGGAACCGCGGCGGAGGGTGTCCAAACCGAACTGGCTAGGTTCCACCTTTTCCGGGATGAATGGTCAACCTCTGAACTTCTCGGCTTTCAAGACCGAGGCGGCTACCAATACAAGAAAGGTGTAAGGGAATGACCTATTACGGTGGTTACTCAAGCCACTCCGCCACCCTCAACAGCACGATATAAACATGGCAAAAGTATTCTTCTCTTACAGTCACAAAGACGAGTCGCTCAGGGACCAGCTCGAGACCCACCTGGCGATGTTGAAAAATCAGGGACTGATTGAATCTTGGCATGACCGGCGGATTCTCGCGGGCTCAGAACTTGATGAGGACATTTTTAGTGAGCTGGAAGCTGCAGATGTAATTTTGCTTCTCATCAGCGCGGACTTTTTGGCATCGACGTATTGCTTCTCCAAAGAGATGCACCGTGCCATGGAGCGCCACGAAGCAGGCACTGCTCGTGTAATCCCCGTGATACTGCGAGCTTGTGATTGGTCCAGCGCGCCGTTTGGCAAACTGTTGGCGGCACCCAAGGACGCTCGCCCGGTCAAGTCCTGGCCAGACGTGGACGAGGCTTTTGCCGACGTGGCTTTGCAGGTGCGTAGGGCCGTTGAAGCACGCGGTGCCACGAAAGCGGTACCGGCGACAGCTCGACTTCCAGCCAAGGCCCCGAACTCCCAGGTTGAGGCGCTCCCGCGCTCCAGCAATTTGCGCCTCAAGAAGGAGTTCTCAGAAAAAGACAAAGATGTTTTTCTGCGCGAAACGTACGAATACGTCGCGAAATTCTTCGAGGGCTCGCTCATCGAACTGGAGAAGCGAAATCAGGGAACCTCTTTTTCATTCGAACGAATTGACACCAGGCGGTTTGCCGCAGTGGTTTACCAGGCCGGAAAGTCGGCGGCAGAATGTTCGGTGCGGATGGACTCCCTCGGTGGCCGCGGCAGCAACTGTATTGCGTTCAGCCACGATGCCAATGCTCGGTCGAACACCTCCAACGAAATGCTCAATATCGAGGTCACTGACCAGTCAATTTTCATAAAACCGCTTGGAATGGCCTGGAGTCGAGGCGGCAAAGAGCAAAACCTTTCGCCAGAAGGCGCAGCCGAGTACCTCTGGACTATGTTCATCGGTCGCCTTCAGGGTATGTAGGGCTCCTGTCTATTAAGCGCCAGCGCCGACTTCAAGTGCTGTGGGTAATTGCCAGCCATTAGCTCCGCACGTTCGTCGTCGGCGGCATGGTCGGGGGTGCCCCGTCCGGTCCAAGGGCAACTCACCCCCGGCCTCCCAAGGTCACCCCCCCACCAGCACCACCCCTGCAGTCCGCCCTTGCTAACTCGAAACCGGCGGCACCGGCCCAAACCAGTCAGGCCGTGCATTGTGCGCAATTTCAGTGTCAGCAAGACAAGGATTACGCTCAAGTGCTTAATCTTTGAGCACAAGCCGCTAGGCCAGCAACGGAGGGGGGTCGCGGGCTTATCCCGCAACTTGTCCACAGCCTTGAGCACGGGTTTTGGGGACAAAGGCCTCACGCGCCTAAATTGGTGTTTTCGTAATGTATTCACGGAAACGAGTGCACACCAGTCAGCATCCATGGCTGGTGCTGCTATCGAATGGAAGGCGTTCAGGCTAGGCGGAAAGCTTTCGGCGTTGCGAACTCCGTCAGTTCCTGCCCACGCTCACATGCCACCACATAAAGTACCTCAGCCTTATAAGGCTCGATGCCGGGAGCACTTTTGAATGCAACTTGGCGAGTGGCATAGCAAAGAGAAACATCTAAATTTTTCAGCGCTTGGACATGGCCGTCCAATTCGTCGAAAACCGCAAACTTGTCGACTTCAGAGTACAGGTCATGACAATCTCGGTATTCGTGGAAGTAGTCTGCCAGCGCTGCAAACTCTTCATCCGCCTCTCTCGCCAGTTCAAACGCATGTGAGAACAAATCCATCTGAGTGGTTTCAGCCAACTTGGCGAGCTCCTTCCCAGTAGTCAGCGGTTGCGCTTTGAGCGTGATGTGGTCTTTCGCAAACTGCTCTTGCTGAGCTTTTTGCTCTTCCGCGTCCGGAATACTGATTGGCTTGTTAAAAGCATCAATGTCCTCAAGCCCAAACGCCCGAGCCAAGGCGCGGCGAGTATCCGTGGACGAGGGTTCTCCTTTTTCCACCCTTTGAATAGTACGAGTGGTCAAGCCCGAGACGTCAGCAAGTTGCTCCTGGGACCATTTGCGTAGCTCACGAAAGAGCTTGATGTCGGCGCCGATTGAATATTGAGCCACCCTGCCGATTGAATATTGAGCCAGGGCGGGTTGCCAATTTTTGAATTGGCAATTGTGGATAAGTGTACTCAGCAGCTGATTTTTGACTTCTCTCCTGTC
>Ga0209123_1003510_pt1 | contig 11655 bp, 12 predicted proteins | sample BarGraIncu00431A_FD_184500 | JGI IMG/M metagenome (GOLD analysis project Ga0209123, IMG submission 184500) | Arctic peat soil microbial communities from Barrow, Alaska, USA - Barrow Graham LP Incubations 004-31A (SPAdes) (version 2) | ecosystem: Environmental > Terrestrial > Soil > Wetlands >...
TTTTGTAGATATTTTTCAAACGTATCATGTTCATACAAACTCACTCCTACTCATCATATGCTGCATAACGCTTTTCAAGTTTATTAAACATCCATGTCAATACAAGGGTCATTGCCAAATAACATACCGCAGCAATGACAAAAGGTGTCATATCAAATTCCCGTTGCACAATCGTTCTAGCCGTCCTAAGTAGATCATTCATGGCCAGAACATAGACGAGGGATGTATCTTTCACCAGTGTAATGGTTTCATTACTGATCGGAGGCAATACACGTTTAAGCATCTGGGGCAATATAATTCTTCGCATTGTCTGCACATAAGTCATACCCAGTACCTTGCTCGCTTCATATTGTCCCCGTTCAATAGATTGAATGCCACCACGAAAAATCTCTGCAAAATAAGCGGCATAATTTAAAACAAAGGCCAATATCGCCGCTGAAAAATCCGGTAATTTTACTCCAATATAGGGTATGAGGGGCAATGCATAATATACAAATAGGAGTTGCAGCATCAGTGGTGTTCCTCGCATTAGCCATATATATGTCTCTACCAAAAAGCTTAGCGGTCTGTACTTCGACATACGAGCCAATGATAGAACCAAACCTAACGGTAATGAAAGTACTAACGTAGTAAAAAACATTTGCAGTGTGATATTGACACCATCCATCATTGGTCCAAGCATTTTTATTATATTTTCCATTGATTTTCTCCTCTATGCTAGAATGATAAAGAAGACTTGGCTTGTGCCAAGTCCTCAGGCCTAGGCCGAAACCTTAGTCGTTCTTACTTGAAATCGGGAAGTATTATACTGTCTGATGACCTGAGAAGGCTGATGGCAAATCACCATCAGCCTTTGATTATTTCTTAATTATATCTGCACCAAACCATTGTTTTGATATTTTAGCAGAAGTTCCGTCTTTTTTCATTTCATCAAGCACTTTCTGCACTTTGTCCCGCAGTTCTTTATCGTCTTTACGGAAACCAATTCCCATGATTCCAACCTCACCGACCACTTTATCTAGTACAACAAAGGTATCAGGATTCTTAGAAATAAAATATCTGCCGAAAACTTCATCCGTTACGACGGCATCAATACGACCACTTTGAAGATCCATGAAAGCGGCAATACAATCATCATACTTTCTTACTTCTTTAAAAGATGCCTTCATTTCTTTGTTTGCTTCAATAATTTCATCCGCTGTGCTGGAGTTTTGAATACCAACTACTTTTCCTTTTAAATCATCAAGACCTTTAGCACTGGACCCTTTAGGAAGAAAAATTAATTGCTTGCCGTCCATATATGGCTCACTAAATAATATATTTTCCTTACGTTTTTCAGTAATATTCATACCATTCCAGAGGGCATCAATACGTTTACCATTGAGTTCTGCCTCTTTACTACCCCAATCAATTGGCTTAAATTCAACTTCCATACCTAACCTTTTGCCAGCTTCCTTAGCCATGTCAACATCAAAACCGACAATGTTATTTTTTTCATCCCGAAAGCCCATTGGCGGGAAACTATCATCTAATCCTATTATAATTTTTTTCTGTACGGGGGCTTTGGTCGCAGTGCTACCACAACCTGCTAAAACCAGACCAGTCAACATCAGTAACAATACTAATGAAACTATTTTTTTCATATGTACGTCCTCCACTCAAATCTATTTTATGCCTATGTCCATATTATACTTTAGCTTATTAAATTTGAAAAGCATTAAATTAGTGCATTTATACTCTTTTAAATTATTTCTCTTGAAATATCTCTACCAAGATCCCTCTTCTGCTTTATTTGATAAAATTCCATTGCACCCAATTATCACATCTTTACTATAAGAAACTCCCATGCTGCTAACGTAGCACAATGTGATATGAAAATAGTCTTAGACGCCTATTTTCATATCACAAACGCTAGCGCGTCTTTTAGGGAACAAACATAGAGCTAAATTTTAAAAACCGCAGAGGCGCAGAGGACACAGAGAAGATGTTATTATAAACCCTCAGCGGTTAAAATATGGTTTCTTTATTTATGTTTTTCTGCCGATCCCAATTGCTAAATGGTTAAATAATACCATTTCTACCGTCTCCACTTCATCGGGTTTACAATTTATAATAACAACGACTTCAGTATTACATTGAAAACTCTTACTCAAACTTTTTTTATAAAGAAGATACTTTATGCCAAATCCTAGCGCAAATCCAATAATAAGGAATAGTAATCCCCAGATGATCGGCCCCCACGTCCATAAGAACCCCCAAATAACGCCAAAGATCATAAAAATCGTTGCTAAAATCGCTGGTAAATCGAACATGCTCTGCCCATCGGCCCTATGTAGCGTGTCGAACAACATTCTTTCTTTAATCATCTTGTTGAGCGGTATCGCACATATTCTATTGTTTTCTATACCCTTTTGCTCTAGGTCGGCAATTGCCAATTCTAGAAAATTAGACTGTTCAAAGGACGCGACGACGTACATAAACTTTACCACCCTCCTACACAGGCATTATGAAATCGGGAGATTGATACTTTTTACTCAAATAATCTGCCTGTTCCCGGTCATATAACCGATTTGTTTCAACAATATTAGCGTAGGTATCATATAATGCGTAGCCATATATTGAAGGTAGATATAAAAACCACTCAATGTTTAGTACCCCTTTGGCATATTCAAATTCGCCCAGCGCTGTGTACTGAATTGCTTGGAGTACATGGGATAAATAACAAATGACAATCCACCAGATTAGTACAAAAAAGCCTGTAGGTATCCGATGGGTATAAAGATGCCCAATGCCCGGCGTAAGGGCCGACCACATTACGGCCACCCATGGACTACGTTTATCCACAAAGTTAAGCTCCATTGAAGACATCTGCACCACATCAATGGGGGAATGATTGCGGTCGGCCAGCAGAGAAAAACTATTTAATGTCACTGTTAACCGATAGCTTGACCACATGGCAAAAACATACACCGAAACATATAGTAGAAGCCACCTACTATCTAGAATGTCTTTTGCCATGTCATAACGACCTGTAAAGCTATAAAAAATACCAAGATTGATCTGAGCCTGGGTATTAACTACCATTTCCCATGTAAACAACAAAAATCCTTGTATATAATTTCCTAGGCTGATATGTCCGAATCCGGGAAAAGCAGCTGACCACCATGCAATAACATAGGGGTTGCGCAAATGCAAGTAATTGGCAGTCAATGCCGATATAAAAGCTTTGGGACGGCGAGGATTTATTGATGGACTGCCATTGATCGTAAACATCTCTTGCGATCTCCTTTATCTCTTACTTTCCTAGTGAAATAGTCCCCTACTTGAAAAAGTGGGGGGCGCTTGGTTACCATTCCTAGCACATCCTTTGTTGCCATTGCAAATGTTGAGTCGCAATATCTAGCAAGTAGGAAATTACGTCCTCGTACCTCGTCGCAATGACAGGAACGAAACTATATAAATGCTGATACCATAAAAAAGCCGCCTACCCGTAGGCAGACGGCTAAACAGAAGATTTATTCTTTCTTATGCGCAGCAGGTGCTACGTGAAACATCCGTATAACCCATAGAAGTATCAAAGCTCCTATAGTACTTGAAATGATCGATCCTATCGTACCAAACGCAGTAATACCCACAAGTTTAAATAAATAGCCACCGATAAAAGAACCGACAACACCTGCTCCTAAGTCGCCCCAGAGACCAAAACCCCCACCACGTGAAATCATGCCAGCTAGCCAACCGGAGACCAGTCCAATTAATAAAAACCATAACATGTTATATCGCCTCCTCATGATAGCATCTCCAATTTTTTTAAAAATATTCAATTCAAAAGCCAATTAAAATAAGAAAAACGCTAGTTCCATGTTATTATAAGCGCAAGCCAAGTAACACGGTGGAGCGTTAATAATATGGAATCAGCGCGGACTACCAAAAATGTTATACTGATAGAATCAAAAAAAATCGCCTCACTCAATAAAGAGGGCGACGATTTTTGCATCAATCACTTAATCACCTATCAACCAGAGTAAATGTGCTGATTTCTGGTGGGCAATTAAAGCGGAAGGGAAACCAATGACCTGCACCGCTACTCACATAACCATAAACACCATTTTCCCGATAGAGACCGCGCATATAGGCATACGAGGACTGGATTGGCTTACCCATAATAACAACTTGCCCACCATGGGTATGACCAGCCAAAGTTAAAGGAATTTGCGCAGCAAACCCATCAATTAGGAAATCCGGGTGGTGGGCAATCAGTACTTTAAAAGCATCAGGCGGAATATTCTGACTGGCTGCCGCAAAATATTCTTGACGTTTACTTTCGCTTACGTTAATGCCACGTTGGGAAGCATTGGCCCATGGATAGTCGACTCCCATAAGATAAAATGGCCGTTGTCCTGGCACAATCAAAGCACTGGTATTATTAAGAACCAAAAGCCGACTCTTCTGCAGTTCAGCTCGAATTAGCTCAATGTTACGAAAGTATTCATGATTCCCATAACAAAAATAAATGCCCAAAGGAATGAGTGGCTGAAGTTCATTAATTCGATCAATCGCAGGCTTCAGTAAATTAATATCGTCAACAAAGTCCCCAGTAATGACAACTAAGTCAGGTTTTTCTTGGAGAAGTAATGAAAGTACCCTATCAAATTTTGCTAAATCAAAATAAGGACCTAAATGGGTATCACTAATCTGTCCAATCTTAAATCCATTAAGGTTCGGCGGTAACGTGGGGACAACAAGTGAGTGGTGCACCACATTCATCTCAAATTGCGCTTCATAGATTCCTCTTGTACTCAATCCAAAAGCAACCAAAGGAGTAACAGCCAGCGTGTTATGTAAAAAGTCTCGGCGTGTCATCGCCAGAACCATCGAGTTCTTCTCTTGAGTACCTGCCTGCTTATTTTTTATAAGTAGCCGATGGGCAACATATATAAATGGTTGAAATATAAGGAGTATAATCTGACTTAACAACCAAACTAAAGCACCATACACTACGAACAGATAGATGTTCTGAGCGGGAACCGCAAAGAGTGGTCTTGTTGACCAACCGTATCCGATCACGATCATTGTGATTACACTAAAAGCCAGGTAAACATTCCTTACAGCCTGTATACGGTAATAATGAAACAAGCGGGATAATAGCCGATAATTCAGCCAACAAATAAAAGCTATTATAGCCAATGTAATTAAAATCGAATATATAGATCCCATGAATACCTCCGAAAAATGGGGAGTATAAATCATTTTTTTAAACAGTTTATACTCCTTTTTAAAATAATAAAGTTAACATATACTATACATAACTTAGCATATCCACCTTTCATTCAACACAACCTCTGGTAAATCCTGCTATTATATGGGGAATGCTACAACATCCTTCCTTAAAGATAATAACGATCTGCCGTAGAGACGCGAAAGGTAATCCCTGATATTATAAAGGGATAAGATATTTCAGCAAGGAGGAGATCTTTTTGTTACCTCGTTTAAAAGCAATCTGGATCATGTTAACAGGCCTGGCACTCGGATTAAGTTTTCTCTATCTGTGGTTTACCATTTTTCCCGGCCAAGTGACCCCTGAGGCATGGCACTATTTCAGTGCCAAGCAAGTTGAGGCAGCTCGTGCCTATAGCCAAGGATTAAGACTGTGCTTTATCGGTAGCTACTTGATACAGCTTTGCTTCTTACTCTGGTTCGTATACAGTGGTCGATCCCTAGACTTCTCTGGATGGACATGCAAATTGGCCCACGGCAACTACTGGGTAAATCTAATACTCTTTTTTCTGTTCTTATGGCTGGTACTCCGGCTGTTAAATCTGCCATTTTTATTGTTTAGCAGTTATTACTGGCAGCATGAGTGGGGTTTCTCAACGCAAACGCTCGGAGCTTGGTGGTTAGACTATCTTAAAAGTGACGTAATGGACCTTCTATTATCTAGTAGTGGTGCCTGGCTACTATTCTGGATTATAAGGCGTTTTCCCACTACGTGGTGGTTGTATAGTGCTACCTGTATATCAATAGTGCTGGCAATGCAGATTTTCCTCTCCCCATTATTCATTACGCCTCTCTTCAATCATTTTACGCCAGTGCAAGACCAAACGGTTCTAACAATGGTTGCAGAACTGTCCTCTAAGGCTGAATTACCAATCGACCAAGTACTAATGATGGATGCCAGTCGTCGCACTACCAAAAGCAACGCTTATTTTGCTGGTCTAGGGCAAACCAAGCAAATTGTCCTGTATGACAACTTACTCAATAATCATCCCCACGACGAGGTCAAAGCCGTTATCGCTCATGAAATGGCTCATTGGCGTCAACATCATATTTTGCAAGGTCTTGGGCTCTATATAATCGGCATTTTTCTTTTTTGTTGGCTACTCTTCCACCTCTTGAAGGATATGTTTCCTGTTCTCCCAGGGGCTCCCTACCCAATTCACGCTTGGGCTATTATATTGTTACTTTTTTTCCTAGTAGTATTTGTTAGCTCTCCCTTGCAAGGTTATATTTCTCAATCCATGGAAAAAGAAGCCGATGAGGTCGCTGTCATGTTGACACATGACAAACCAGCAGCTATGCGCCTACAGGTCAATCTCTCCATAAAAAACGCTTCAGACATTTCGCCCCCTCCGTTCATCCAATGGTTCAGTTCTCATCCCTCGCCTTTAGCTCGCATTGAGCTTATTCAAAAGGCCAGTTGGTAAGAAAAGTGCTAGCGTGTTTTATACTTTCTATTCTTTCTGTTTATTGTGAATAATACGCGCTGGAAAAGGAATCTCAATCCCTTCTTGACGATATCGGAGATGAAGACTTTTTATGAACTGATGTTTAAGTATAAACTGATCGCCAAATTCTTTAACCCGTAGCACAACATTAAAATTGATGCTAGATTCGCCAAAGGTATTAAACCGTACAACAGGTTCAAAATCATCAAAACTGCCTACCACCTTCATCATCACTTCTTTAGCTACTTCTATGGTAATTCTTTCTACCCTTTCTAAATCGCTATCATAAGTTACACTAGCTGCGACCAAAACTGCCAATTCTCGATTTGGCATATCATAGTTAATAAGAATTAACGACGCAATTTTTTGATTAGGCACGATGATCATATTATTATTCCACGCCTTGATCATTGTGTTGCGCCAGGAAATATCAGTTACATTTCCTTCCTCTCCTGTACTCAATTTAATAAAATCTCCTACTTTAATTTGCCTTGTTAATAAGATGTGCAGTCCAGAAAATAAATTGGACAAGGTATCTTGTAAGGCCAAAGCCACTGCTAAACCGCCTACCCCTAAAGCTGTCAATATGGGAGCAATAGATACTCCGAAGGTTTGCAGTAAAATGAGCGCCCCGAAAATATAGATTGATGCCTCTGCGAGACTTCCTAAAATAGATGCTGAAGGCAAGACCCCTTCAGCTTTCCAAACATAGTTTTTAACTACACCGGCGAAAATACGTGCCGTCATTACTGTCGCGGAAAATATGCCACTAATAATAAAAGCCTTATCCAAAATCTGCAGCCAATACGTATTTACGGCAATGAAATGTAAAGCACTATAACTACCAATAATAATACCTAAAATGACTGGCATGCCTTTAAGTGCATTGAGGACAATTAAATAATACACTCCTGATAGATTCTGACATAAGGTACTTAATCGAATAAAAAGAACTTTACTGAGCATTATGCCCAGCACATTACAAAGCAGAAATATGGATAACGGAATGATGATTTCTACTAAATACGGAATATTATCAAACATCGTCAACCTCCTATTGTTCCACATAATCTAACTATTTTAATTAAAATTGAGAGTCACCGATACTATTTTCGGTGACTCTTTATTATAAGTGTTAACATTATACTAACTTTAGTGAGCCCTGGCTTTTAACGTCACGGGATATAAATCCATTTAGAGATTTGCGCTAGACCCCAATCATTCAAGATAACCTTACATTCTTGCATGGCGATAATAATCTGGGTGAATTTCAAACGCAACTTAAAGCGCAACAGAGTATGGGTTGAATTAAAAATGGGAATTCGCCGCAAGTTAAATAATTTATCCTCCGTGGTGGCCCGGCCAAAATTTATTGTAAAGGCAGCTCGATAGCCAGCTTGCTTTGCCAATTCTATCGTTCTCTGATCATAAGCTCCACCTGGATAAGCTAAGTATTCCACTTTTTGATTAAGACGCCATTCTATGGCTTCTCGTGATTTCGTTAACTGATAGAGAATCTCATCATCTGTTGCCGGACCTAAAAATAGGTGACTTAAGGTATGGGATGCAAAAGTAAATCCATTATCTCCCATCTCCTTTACTTGCTTCCATGTCAGATATCTACCATTATGTCCAACAAAATCGGTAATCAAAAATTCTGTAGCCTTAAAATTATACTTTTTTAATATTGGGTAAGCTATACGATAATTATCCTCATAACCATCATCAAACGTAATCAGCACTGGATTAGGAGGAAGGCTCGTGCCATATTGAAGATAGTCGACCAACTGATTTGGCGATATGGTCGTATAATTATTTTGGTATAGATATTCCATTTGAGCATTAAATTCATACGAACTAAGTGTTAATGCATTATGTGCTTCATCATTGACTTGATGATAATTTAAAACAGGAATACCAGACCATGAAGAGGAATGTTTATAGCTTATATGTGCGAATAAAACAATAAACGATATTATTAAACATAACAAAATTTTCTTCTTTAATGATGTCAAAGCATAATCCTCTTTTCTCTGTTAAGTTATTAATCGTTTTGCTGAAGCGTTCTCCCGTTTTTTATAGTTAACGTCCCCAGAGTCAAAACAACCTAAAGGCCCTATGAGCTAGAAATATATGAGCCTTTGCGTACAGTATTATCTGTAAGAGGTACCGTACCTATGATAATAGACCAAACCCACTATAAAAATCAACTCCCTGAAAAAATATAAATAGTCTCCATGCTCAATCACCTAAAAATACCCTTTGTAGAAAGTCGTGATATAACATTAATCTACCCACCAGTTCCCTTTATTATCGATAATAAGTTTCCGCTTGTGATAGTCCATCAGCGTACTACGATGACCAACGCTGATAATTGCTGTATGTTGAAGTTCGCCCACTAGTTTATATAACTCCCCTTCTGTTTCTTCATCAATAGCTGAAGTTGCTTCATCAAGGAATAACCAGTTAGGCTCTTGGAGAATGGCCCTGACAAAAGCGATTTTTTGTTGTTCCCCTAATGAGAGAATATGGGACCAATCCTCTATGTTATCCAGTTTATCAACAAGCTCATTCAACTTGCAAAGCTTCATAATACTCCGAATGTGGTCGTCCGCTTTAAAACCAAGATTGTAAGGATATAGTACACAATCCCGTAGTGTACCAAGAGGTAAATAGGATTTTTGTGGTAAGAATAATAGACTCTGCCCATCAGGAATCGTAATGTTGCCTTGGCCAAATGGCCAAATGCCAGCTAATGTTCGCATGAGCGTACTTTTACCACAACCAGATGGCCCGACAATCAATAAAGAATGTCCTTGGCTAATTGTTAAATTTAGATTCTTCAATAACAAATCTCCATTAGGTAGATTAATGGTGAGCCCCAGTACATCAATCGCGGGCTTATCGTTATGGGTTACTTGAATGGCTACTTTCTCAGAAATGCTCTTTGCCACACTCATACTATTGCCAAAACCAATCAAACGCTGAATGACAGCTTGCCATTCAGCAAACAAAGAATAACTTTCTACAAAAAAAGATAATGCATCCTGCACCCGCCCAAAAGCGGATGATGTCTGAATAAGACCACCTAATGGTATTTCTTTGCTAAAATAACGAGGCGCCGCCACAACTAGGGGAAAGATGATGGCGATTTGTCCATAGCCCGATGTAAACCAAGTTAACTTTTTTTGCCGTAACATAAGTTGTCGAAAATTCGTAACTACCATATGAAAGCGGTCCAATAAATTATTCTGTTCCTGTTTTTCACCGCCATACAAAGCGATACTTTCACTATTTTCTCTTAGCCGTATGAGACTAAAACGAAAATCTGCTTCATAACGTTGTTGACTAAAATTAAGCGCCACCAGGGGGTTACCAATTTTAGTTGTCAGCCATGTACCAACAGTTGCATAGATAATAGCAACCCAAACCATATAACCAGGAATGGCTATTTCACTCCCCCCAATAGGTATCGTTAAGGAGCCCGAAAGGTTCCATAATATAAACACAAAGGAACATAAAGTGACCGTCGCTTTTAACAGGCCAAGAGAAAGGCGCAAGGATAAATTAACAAATGACCGTACATCTTCGCTAATTCGCTGATCAGGGTTATCTGCGCTATTACCAAGGAGTTGCATCTGATAATAAGAACGTTTATGCAGCCAGCTTTGTAGATACTCTTGGGTTAGCCAACGACGCCATTTGATTTCTAGTAATTGTTGCATGTAAAGTTCATACACTGCAACAATGATATAACAAGTTGCCAGCATGGTAAATGTTCCCAAGGCACTGACAAAACCCTCTTTGTCATAATTCTGCAGGGTATTATAAAAAGTATTATTCCATTCATTCAGCAATACTAGTATATAGACATGTCCTAGATTTAGACTTACAATGACACCTAGCAACAGTCCAGCTCGCCATTTTTCTTCTGAAACCCAGTAGCTTCTGGTAATTTGCCACAACCCTTGCATAAAATTGGAGTTAACTATTTTCATCAGCATTAGGTCCTTTCATTAATAATTCCTTTTTGAAATTATTTTTCATTCTTTACCTTTTTCATTTTCTAGAAATCTTGGAAAAATCCTCTTATTAAAATAGTAAAACCCGCCTAAAACTTTTCGTCTTAAGCGGGTTTTATATCGTACAGGGGTTTTTGTCATTAAGATTCTCCCCCGATCTTCAGTCGTATCTTTCCCATAAACTGATCACTCACTTTAAATAAAACTGCACTCTGCTTGCCTTTTTCCCTAAAGATTACCATGCGCGTCGGTCGACTGTCACCTGATGAATAACGATATATATAGCGGCTCATTCCTGCACGTTTAAAAAGCTGTTTAACATATCGATTGGAATAGGTTGCTATGGAATCCAGCGGAATGATAATTGTCGGAGAAAGCCATAGAAAGTGACTGGTAATACTTATTTCCTGATCAGTTATTACATATGTATAACGAACTGCATAACGCCAAATAACGAGGCACGAAAAGAATATAATATAGCCAATTCCTAGAAAACTTAGTTTACCGTTTAAATAAGATTCTCTTTCAATTGCCAACCAGACAATGAGGACGGCAATGATCAATCCCATTACCATCAATTTTTTGCCACTATATTCTGTTATTTCTTGGTATTTCTCCACACGAAAGCCCTCCACTTTTACTCTATTCTGCCACTTACGTACAGATTTCCCCAACCATCGATTTAGTATATCATATCAGTTGACAAAAATCCTAACGCGTCCTTTAAAAGCTACAAAGGGCAAACCCCGCGTTAAACACAAAGATCACAAAGAAACACAAAGTAATTTATATGATCTCCTTTGTGCTCTTTGTGCCCACATAGCGGCTTTGTATCTTTGTATTTAGAAATGGGTTAACTACTTAACCGATTTACGCTCAGTTAATTCCAGCAAAATGCCACCCGTTGA
>Ga0209123_1003511_pt1 | contig 11655 bp, 9 predicted proteins | sample BarGraIncu00431A_FD_184500 | JGI IMG/M metagenome (GOLD analysis project Ga0209123, IMG submission 184500) | Arctic peat soil microbial communities from Barrow, Alaska, USA - Barrow Graham LP Incubations 004-31A (SPAdes) (version 2) | ecosystem: Environmental > Terrestrial > Soil > Wetlands >...
GGCCCCCTCCAGCCAGCCCCAGAAATCGTCGCAACCCTCGAACTCGACCCGCCACTCGCCGGCTTCCCGCAGGCCTACCGTGGCGACAACTCCGGCACTTAAAAGAACCCGACAGCCGGGCTTGGGTGTCTTGGAAGCCTTGATCAGGCAGCTCCAGAGCTCCCCCTCCCCTGCGCTCCTTCGCACCAGGAAAATCTCCACAGCGCCGCCGCTCTCTTTTTTTCCCTGCAGCCTGGCCGGGATGACGCGGGTATCGTTGAGGACCAGCAGGTCGCCGGGGCGAAAGAGCTCCGCCAGGCCTGCAACCGTCAACTCGCCGAGCGCTCCGTCTCCTTTAGCGAGCGTCAGCACCCGGGAAGCGTCCCGCTGCGCCGCCGGATGCTGGGCGATCAGTTCGGAGGGGAGTTCGTAGTCGAAATCGGAAAGAAGCATAGTCAGCGCCCGTACCCCTTGGTAAGCGTCACTCCGGGATAGTAATAGGAGAGGATCTCGCGATAGGAAAAACCGTCGCCGGCGCGCTGCTTGGCTCCCCATTGGCAAAGTCCGACTCCGTGGCCGGAGCCGGTCCCCGTGACAATGCAGTCCTCGCCGGAGGCCCTCAGCTCAAAGTTGGTGCTCTTGACGACGCCATAGCCAAGAGCCTTGCGAAAGGCAACGCCCGGTACCAGGACCCGTCCCTTTGCCGAGAATACCGCAACATCCTGCACCCGACCGCTATCGTTACGCCCCTGGACCTTCAGCTCCCGAAGCCCCGCGACCTGGTACCCGGCGGCCCGGAGCGAGGCCTCAACCTTCTTAAGGGGAATGGTCTGCTCCCACTTGAGCGGATTGGCTTGCTGGCAGTACTGGCAGGGGACGCCGCGCAGATAGGCCACCGACTGCCCCCAGACACGTTCCGCCGACTCGGTGTGACCGGCGCAGTTGGAATGGTAGAAGGCCTGGATCACCTTCCCCTCGAAGCTCAGCACCTCGCCCGCGGTTTCTTGCACCCCGCGCGCCGCCCGGCTGTCCTCGACGTCGCATCCCTCGTACACCTGGTCCATGACGCTTGATTCCAGCTGATAGGGTGCACCCCGGCGCGCCTGCTTCTGGTATATCGCGTAGGAACGTGCTATAACCGCCTGCGCCTTCACGGCCTCCATGGGCCAGGCCGAGGAGATCTCGCAGTTGATGAGACCGATCAGGTACTCCTCGAGCGGCAATTCGTTCACCACCAAAAGCCCGCGCTCAGATGCCGTCACCTCGAGAAGCCCACGGTACCCTTTGCCATTGACCGACACCCGCACCGGCGCCGAAGCGATCAACCCCGAGACGATCCGGCCGTTTAGCGAGATTCCGTCCCGGGTGCGCTTCAGCTCCAAGGGCATCCCGAGCCTCAGAGGAAGGCCGCTGGCATCGGTAAAGAGCACACCGGTCCCGTCGATACGGAGCGTCTCGACGCCCTTGAAAAGAGCCACCCGGATCGTTTCCGGGCGGGTCGCGGCGTTACTGCCGGCCGCAGCTAGACAGATGATAAATATAAAAAGGGTTCTTAACCAGTTCATGAATCCCGAAGCACGCAACATTTCTTTTGTCCTTAAAGCCTCAGATATAAACCATGGAACAGCGTGCAAAGTCAATAATTTTATCATTCTAACTAGGGCACTTTAGTCCGCTATCTTGGCAAGCCAATTGCTTGGGCTCTCATTAAGACATTGGCCCGCGGGCACAAATCTGTTATCTTGGCAAAGCGCGTTCCCGGCGCCGGCAGCGCGACCCGGAGGCAGCCGGGAGACCTCTAAAAAAGGGGCAAACCGGCCACCCGGGAGTAGCGGCGCAGCTAGTGCGCTACGTCATAGCGCGAGAGACATCCGGCCATATAGCCAACATTTTGATCAGGAGGAACGGTCTGTGCTGAATTCACTAAAAATAAAGATCCTCACCCTGGTAACCCTGATAATGGTGATCATCATCTCCTCGGTAGCGTATACCAATTTCAGCCACCAAAAGGAGATGCTGCATGAGATCGCCAACCGCAACACCTCGGTACTGATCGAAACCATCAAGAGTTCCATCGGGAACGCAATGCTCTCCGGCCACCCCGGCGAGGTCAGCTCCATCTTCGCCAGGATCAGGTCGCGCGAGTTTGTGAAATCGGTGCGCATCGTCGACGCTACCGGCAAGATCCTCTCCTCGGCTGCAGTCGAAGAGATCGGCAGACAGATCCCGAAACTCGGCGAACAGGAGCGCGCTCCCAGAAACCTCGGCTTTCTTTCCGAAGACGGCGTCTTTGTCTCCTATGCCCGCATCATCAACGCGCCGGCCTGCTACAAGTGCCACAGCCCAAGCACGGAAACCCTGGGACTGCTGGAGATCAAGCTCTCCCTCGACTACATGAACGGCTACATCTCGCACGAGCGTGACACCGCGGTGCTGTCGAGCCTGCTCTTGATCTTTCTGATTTTCTCTACCATCTGCCTCTTTCTGATTCTCTACGTCGACAAGCCGATCCGCAAGCTCATTATATTTATGGAAGGGGTGGAACGCGGCGATTTCGAGCACCGGATCACGCTTTCCGGCAGTAACGAGATGCACACCCTGGGGGAGAGTTTCAATCGGATGGTGCAGCGCTTGAAGGCGATGCTGGAGTCGACCGTTTCCCACGAACGAGAGCTCGCCCGCGCCCAGGAAAAGCTGAGCTTTCACCGCGAGACCCATCAGATGAATGGCAGGCTGGAGGAGCAGATCCGGGAGATCGAGAACCTCAATGTCACGCTTGAGGAGAGAATCGAGGAGATCGAGGAGGCGAACTACAAGATCGCCGACCTGGCCGGAGAGCTGGAAGACAAAAACACCCATCTGGAAAAGGCGGTGGCGAAGCTCTCCACCCTCTACAAACTTGGGCTTGCCATAAATTCGACCATCGAGGTGGAAAGCCTTTACCAGTTGGTGGTGAAGACCACTATGGACACCCTGCAGGCACAGATCGGCTACATCATCCTGTACGACTCCAGCTCCGGGGATCTGAAGGTTACCAACCTGGTCGGGCATCGGGAGAGCGAGCAGGAGCCTTGCCCCTCGAAAAGAGCCTCCAGCGTGTCCAGTTGGGTCATCAAGAACTGCCGCCCGCTTTTGATAGCCGACATCGACCAGAACCCCGAGTTCGAGCGCTTCAGTTCCCTGGGGTACGAAAGAAAGACCCTGATCTGCGCGCCGCTCCTGGTGAAAGACGAGATCATCGGCACCATCACCGTCGTCAACAAGCTGAACAACTCAACCTACAACCATGAGGAACTGGAGCTTCTGAGCACCATCGCGACCCAGGCGAGCATCGCCATCAAAAACGCGAAGCTCTACGACGAGCAGCAAAAGACCTACCTCAACACCATCCAGGCGCTGGTTTCCGCCATAGAGGCGAGCGACAGCTACACCCGGGGGCACTCGGAGCGGGTGACCCGGTTCTCCCTGGCGCTGGCCAGAAAACTGGAGATGCCCCAGACCAGGCTGAAGGTGATCGAGCGGGCGGCCATCCTGCACGACATCGGAAAGATCGGAATCGATCTTTCCCTGTTGCACAAGGAGGCGGAACTCACCCCCGAAGACGTGGCGGAATTGCAGCAGCACCCGACCATCGGCATGAAGATCCTCGAGCCGATCGAGTTTCTCTACGACGTACGCACCTGCATCGGTCAGCATCACGAGCGCTACGACGGTCTGGGCTATCCGGGGAAACTGGCGGCTGAAGAGCTTTTGCTGGAGTCCCGCATCCTCGCCATCGCCGACTCCTTCGACGCCATGACCTCCGACCGCCCGTACCGCAAGGCCCTCGGAGTCGAGGTCGCCATCCAGGAGCTCGCCGAGAACGCCGGCGCCCAGTTCGACCCCGAACTGGTGCCGATCTTCATCGAGCTCCTCATGACCCCGAATTTCCTCCCCCGGCGCGAGCCGGACACGGAGGTATGAGGCCGGCTGCCCTGGGTTCCCACCGACCATTTCAGCCGCAACCAACCGGTTCTTGCCTCCCGCCAACAACTTTCAGCAACATGCGGAAACTCTCCCTCCCCTTCAAGGGACGGGGTGGGGATGGGGGCAGACATCCGCAGAGTCCCTAACTGCTACACCAGTTGCGGAGTAACCCAGACAATCCGAAAGGCCCCTCTCCCGGAGAGGGAGGGTTAGGGAGGGGGAGTCGCACCTGGATTCCCACGCTAATCAACCCATCATGTCGGCATTCCATCCAAAACCTGCGCTTCGTGGCGAATCCCTCACCCCTGCCCCTCTCCCGAAGGGCGAGGGGGCCAGCTGCCAAGATCGTGCACGGATTGCAGCGGAAGAATTGCCCCTCGGGCAAAAGAGTGATATAACAGCGAAGTTAAGACGCCTTTTTTGTGGATTCGGCTCGCGCCCTCTTTGGGCGGCTCCCGCCTCTGTCAGAAAACGCGTAAATCCCTTCACCCGCAGCGGACCTTCACACCGCTTCAGGAGTCACCTTGGCGCCGCTATTAGAAATTAAAGGGCTTACCACCCAGTTTCACCTCTCCGGCGGCGTACTGAGGGCTGTCGAGGGGGTCGACCTCACTCTGGAGCCAGGAGAAACCCTGGCACTGGTCGGCGAGTCGGGCTGCGGCAAGAGCATCACCGCCGCCTCGATCATGCGCCTGGTGCCGCCTCCCGGGCGCATCGTCTCCGGAGAGGTCCTTTTCAAAGGAGTCGACCTGCTGCAACTCAGCGAGGAGCAGATGCGCGGCATCAGGGGAAACCAGATCGGCATGGTTTTCCAGGACCCGATGACCTCGCTCAACCCGGTCTTCACCATCGGCAGCCAGGTCGCCGAGGGAGTGCGTATCCACCGCGACCTTTCCCGCCAGGAGGCGGAAAACGAGGCGGTCGAGATCCTGTCGCTGGTCGGCATCCCCGCCCCCCGGGAACGGATCAGAGACTACCCGCACCAGTTAAGCGGCGGCATGCGCCAGCGCGTCATGATCGCCATGGCCCTCGCCTGCCGCCCCGAACTGGTCATCGCGGACGAGCCGACCACGGCGCTCGACGTCACCATCCAGGCCCAAATCCTGGAACTATTGGACCGACTCAAGGAAGAGACCCGGATGGGACTCATATTGATCACCCACAATCTAGGAATCGTGGCGGAGCGCGCCCACCGCACTGCGATCATGTACGCCGGACAGATCGTCGAGATGGCAGAAACGAGCGAGCTCTTCGCCCATCCGCTACACCCCTACACCCGCGGCCTTCTTGCCTCGCTCCCCGAGTTCACCAAGCCAGGCGAGAGGCTCGCCACCATCGCGGGAAGCGTACCCGACCTGAAACAGGAGCTGGCCGGCTGTCCCTTCAGGGAGCGCTGCCCCATCTGCGACCAGGCCTGCGCCACGCACAAACCGGGAATGAAGGAGGCAGGCAAGGGCCACGCGGTCCGCTGCCTGAATGCGCCATGATACCGCTACTAAGTTGTGAAAACCTGGTGAAAGAGTTCCCGGTCCAGGAGGGGATGTTCGCGCCCAGACGTCTGCTCACCGCCGTAGCGGGGATCGATCTGCAGCTTTTCCCCGGTGAGACCCTCGGGCTAGCCGGAGAATCAGGGTGTGGCAAGTCGACCGTAGCACGCCTTTTGACCGGGTTGATCGCTCCCACGAGCGGCTCCATTCGCTACGCCGGGGAGGAGTTTTCTACACTCTCCAGCGAAGGCCTTTCCCGGTTCAGGAAGGAGGTCCAGATGATTTTCCAGGATCCCTTCTCCTCGCTCAACCCGAGGATGCGGGTCTCCGAGATCATCGCCGAGCCGCTGGCCATCCACCGGATCGGCACCCCGGCCGAGAGGCGGGAGCGGGTCGCCTCCCTGATGGAGCGGGTGGGGCTTTCCGGGGACCAGTTGCAGCGCTTCCCCCATGAATTCTCCGGCGGGCAGCGCCAGCGGATCGGCATCGCGCGCGCCTTGGCGGTCTCGCCCCGGCTCATCATCGCGGACGAGCCTGTTTCCGCGCTTGACCTTTCCATCCAGGCCCAGATCATCAACCTGTTGCAAGATCTCAAGGGGGAACTCGGTCTCTCCTTTCTCTTCATCACCCACGACCTCTCGGTGCTCAAGCACCTGAGCGACCGGATCGCCATCATGTATCTGGGTCGGATCGTCGAGACCGGAAGCCGTGACGACGTGCTGTCAGGGACCCTGCATCCCTACACCGAGGCACTTTTGAGTGCCATTCCGAGCGTGGACACCCGAAACAAGAAGCGCCACGTCATCGCCCGGGGGGAACTCCCCTCCCCGCTCTCTCCGCCCGGCGGTTGCCCGTTTCACCCGCGCTGCCCCTACGCCAAGGAGATCTGCGCCAGCAAGCGACCCGAACTGGACGAAAAGGAGCCCGGCCATCGGGCAGCCTGCCACTTCTCCGCAGAGATCTATCGCTCCAAGACTGAGCCCTAGCCAGGCAGGTAACGCGAACGGTCCCTCCCCTCCAATGGAGGTCCGTGGTGCACTGCCATTACATTGACGATTCCGCCTGGCTTTAACTCTCCCTCCCCCCTCGCGGGGGAGGGTCGGGGTGAGGGGGCAGATGCTACATTTTGAACGTTGCCAACTTCAGCCACCTCTCCTTTAAGGGGAAGGGCCAGGTCGCGGCACCGCTCCCAGACAGAGAGATTGGCGCAACCTTTTAGTTGACAAACAGAGCGTTCGTACTACATATAGATTATCAAGAACAGACAGGAAGGAGAGAGCGTTGGCATTTGACAAGACGAAGAATTTCACCAAGGAAGCGGAGATGCTGAAAGTGCTCGGCCATCCAATCCGGCTGAAGATAGTGGCGGGGCTTTGCACCCAGGAGTGTAACGTGAAGCATATCTGGGAGTGCCTGGGGCTCCCGCAGGCGACGGTTTCCCAGCATCTCGCCCTTTTGAAGAACAAGGGGATCATCGAGGGTACCCGCGACGGAGTCGAGGTGCACTACGCCGTAGTGAGCCCCTTCGCCCGCAGACTGGTGGAAATACTCGATTAGCAGGGAGGCTACGGCCTCAGGAGCCGCTCATATCCAGTGCGCCCGTCCTGAGCGCCGGCGAGCCGACTGATCCGAAGAAACGCAAATCATCCCCAACCAAGTCAACCCCGCCAAAGAGTTCCAGCAGGTTCCCGGCAATAGCAATTCCCTTGACCGGGTGAACGATAGACCCTCCCTCCAAATAGAAACCGGCAGCACCGATCGAAAAATCCCCTGAGATAGGATTTGCGCTGTGCACCCCCATCACGTGGGTGATCAGCACTCCCCGCCCTACTCCGGCTCGAAGTTCCTCAGGAGACGAGGTTCCCGGCTCGATGAAGAGGTTGTGCACCCCGAGTCGTGGTGTCACCTTGACCCCGCCGCGCACCGAGTTCCCGGTGGAGGGCGACCCCGTCCTTTGGCCCCAGTAGCTATCGCAGAGAAACCTCTCCAGTACCCCGGAAGCTACCAGACGCGTATCCTGCTGCGGGACCCCTTCACCGTCACAGGGTGCGCTCCCGGTTCCGCCGGGCAGAAGGCCGTTATCCCGGATGGTCAAAAGCCCCGAGAAGAGCTGTTCGCCGGTCTTTCCGGCAAAAAGCGATTTCCCTTTTTGTACATTTTCGGCGAGAAAGGAAGGGGCCAGCACTTCCAGGAGTTGGGCTGCGACCTGGTTATCGAGCACCGCTTGGCAGCGCATGGTTGGCAGGGAGCGGGCACCCAAAAGCGCGGTTGCCCTTTGGCTTGCGCCGTCGGCGATGCGGTCCAGATCGATCCCGGAAAAGGAGTTGGCGAAGCCGAAATCCCAGCCAATCTGGGCGTCGCCGTCAGCCTCGGCGACGGCGGAGACCGAGCACGAGACGTAACTGCCGCGGTATCCGGCGCTTAGGCCATGGGAATTGCAGAGGTAGAATCCGTAGCGTGACTCTCCGTAGCTGCACTTACGCACCCTTTTCAGGCGGGGATCCCGGGAAAGCGTCAGGCGCTCCAGTTCCAGGGCACGGGAAATTTTGTCCTGTTCGGGGATGGCGGAGAGCGCGTCGTCAAAGAGGCCGGGAAGCTGCGGGTAGTCGGGAAAGGCGTCAGGAAGTAGGTTGCAGGGGTCGGGCGTCTGCATGTCGACCGCTTGCAGCGCACCGTCGACCATAGTGGCGAGAGCTGCGGGATCGAGGGTCGTCGAGAAAGAGAAGCCGAGCCCCGCCCCGCGCTGTACCCGCACCGCGACCCCGAAGGGTTCGGCGCACCTGAAGGCGTCCAGCCTGCCCCCCTTCGTCTCAATGGCAAGTTCCCGGGACTGCGAGACCATGATCTCGTAAGCGTCGAGCTGGCGCCCCTTCAGGAGCCTGGCTACGGCTGCGGCGTGCGGGGAAAGGTCCATTGGTTCCACCTAGTATTTTCGATCGGTCGGATCCGACGGATCGGTCGGATCAAAATCAGTCGGATCGGTCGGATCGGACCGGTTTAGAAGCTTTTTACAGGTCCAAAATCATGGCGATCTCGTCGCAATCGGGAAACTTGACGCACTTGATGCAGTCACCCCAGACTTTGTGCGGCAACTCCGACTTGTCCACCACGACAAAACCGAATTTGGCAAAAAAGTCCGGCTTGTAGGTCAGACAAAATAGCCGCTTCAACCCGAGTTCCTGGGCCTCTGCAATGCACGCCCCCACCACCTGGCTTCCGATGCCGCGCCGCCCGGCGTCTGCCGCGACCGCGACGGAACGTACTTCGGCCAAATCCTCCCAGACGATATGCAGGGCAGAAGTCGCGACCACGCGCCCCTCGTCTTCGAAGATGTAAAAATCACGCAGCGCGTCGTAGAGTTCGGAAAGTGAACGCGACAGCATCTCGCCGCGACTTGCGTAATTTGTCAAAAGTTTCTGAATTTCTTTAACGTCGCCAATTCTTGCCTTGCGTATCATGCTGCTGCCTCCTGAATCATCTCTCTGGCGTGCTCTAGGGTCTTCTCGGTCACCCGCGCGCCTCCGAGCATTCTTGCCACTTCCGCCACCCTGCTCTCGCCCTCAAGCCTCTCGACGCAGGTGGCGGTGCGCCCGAGATTGACCGCTTTTTCCACCCGCAGGTGCAGGTCGGCAAAGGCCGCCACCTGGGGGAGATGGGTGATCGCCAAAACCTGCTGGGAAGCGGCCACCCTCTTCAACTTGATCCCGACCAGGGCGGAGGTCGCTCCGCCGATGCCGCTGTCCACCTCGTCAAAAATAAGGGTGGGAACCTCGCTCTCCGGATGCAGCTGCTTCAAGGCGAGCATCAGGCGGGACAATTCACCTCCCGACGCGGTCCGGGCCAGCGGCTTGGGAGGCTCGCCGGGGTTGGGCGAAAAGAGAAACTCGACCCGCTCGAAGCCGTACGACTTCGGCTCGGCGCTGGTCTCGAACGAGGTCTCAAAAACGGCATGCGTCATGGCAAGCTCGGCGAGCTCGCGCTCCATCCCGACCTTCAGTCCGGCGGCGCCGCTCCGGCGAGCCTTGGAAAGCTGGGCACCAAGCTTGGCCAGTTCGCCCGTGAGCTGCGCCATGCGCTGTACCAGCGCGTCGCGCTCCATTTCCCGTCCCGAAAGCGCGGCAAGCTCGCTTGAAATTCCTTCCTGGTACGACAGAATCTCGGCAATATCCGCGCCGTATTTGCGCTTCAGACGGTTGATGGCGTCCAAGCGGTCATCAAGCATTTCCAAGCGACCCGGGTCAGCCTCCACACCCGCCGCATAATCGCGCAGGGTCAGCGCGGCGTCCTCAAGCTGGGCATAGGCTCCCTCGAGCGCCTCGCAGACCGGAGCCAGCGCGCGGTCAATGGCACTCGCCTCGACGACGCCGCCGATCACCCGGCGCAGGCTGCCAAGGAGCGCCGCGTCACCGCCGTAGAGTGAATCGAAGGCGGACTGGCTGCAGGTTAAGAGCTTTTCGCCGTGGGCCAGCCGGCTGCGCTCCTCGACGAGTTCCTCCTCCTCCCCCGCGTAGAGCTTCGCCTGGGTGATCTCCTCGTTTTGAAAGGAAAGCAGGTCCAGACGCCGGGCGGCTTCGCGCTCTCCCTGCTCCAGCGCCTCCAGCTCCGCCTTCGCCTTCTGGTAGGACTCAAAGCGGGCCGTGAAGCTGTCGCGCAGGGGAAGGCAGCCCGAAAAGCCGTCCAAAAGCCGCAGGTGCTGGTCGATCTTCAAGAGGGTTTGCGACTCGTGCTGGCCGTAGATATTGATCAGGGTACGGGAAATCTCGGAAAGCATCGCCGTGGTGGCGAGGCCCCCGGCGATGAAGACCCGGTTCTTGCCGCCGCGCGTGACGACGCGCCGCACCAGGAGTTCGCCGTCGCACTCGACACCGATCGCTGCCAGGTTTTGCAGCAGGGCGGGCCGGCCGGAGAGGTCGAAGAGCGCCTCCACCGAGGCCTCGTCGGCGCCGGAGCGGATCAGATCGGCGCTGGCCCGTCCCCCCAGGATCAGGTTGACCGCGTCGATAATAATCGACTTGCCCGCGCCGGTTTCCCCGGTCAGGATGTTCAGGCCGCCATGGAACTCGACGTGGAGTTTCTCGATGATGGCGAGGTTCGTTATCTGCAGTTCTCTCAACATGACAGAGGAGATTTCTCCTATAAAAAGGCCACGCTAGATACGTGGCTTGTTGACCAACACTCTCGGAAATCTGATGAGGATTAACCTGCGGTGCTGTTTAGTCGAGGTGAACGTTACTTTCCCCGTCCCTCAATGCCGGGAATGCGCCGGAGGGCCGGCCGTTCCGTAGCGCTCCCCCCAGTGGAGCTTGGTCCGGAGCACCTCGAAAAAATCCTTGGTGCGGGACTGGATCAGACGGGTGGCGTGCTCGGCCTTGCGGATCTGCACCAGGTCTCCGCCCACCAGCTTGACGCCGACCTGGCCGTCCAGGGTCAGGAACACAGCCTCGTCCAGGGCCGAATCGAGCCGGATGGAGATATGTGCGTCGGCAGCCACGACCAGCGGCCGGTTGGTGAGGGTGTGGGGGCAGATCGGGGTGATCGAGATGCTATCCAGCGCCGGGTGGATGATCGGACCGTTGGCGGAGAGCGAATATCCCGTGGAACCGGTCGGCGTGGAAACGATCAGGCCGTCCGCCTTGAAGGTGGTCAGGTACTGCCCGTTCACGGAGGTTTCCATATCGACTATGCGGGCCAGGGCGCCTTTGTTGATCACCACGTCGTTTAGCACCCGGTGCAGCTCGACCTGCTTACCGCCTCGTTCCACCGAGGCAAGCAGCATCATGCGCTCGCTCACCTCGAAATCTCCGGAAAGACAGCGCTCGACGGAGGGATAAAGCTCGTCCAGGGTGATCTCGGTCAGAAAGCCGAGACTTCCCAGGTTCACCCCCAGGATGGGAACCTCGCGCTCCCCGACCAGCCGTGCCGCCGCGATCAGGGTGCCGTCGCCCCCCAAAACAACCACCAGCTCGGCGTCCCGGGCGATCTCGGAACTCTGGGCGCTTTCGGCCGCGCTCGTGCGGCGCAGCTGGGTGGAAAGGTGCTCTTCCACGCACGCGGTGACGCCGCGCTCAGCTAACCACTCGATCAACTCCTCGGCGATGCCGAGGCATCTGGGGTCGTGCACTTTCGCAATAATAGCGATTTTTTTCATCACAACCCCTTTACTTGTATTGTAATCTAGGATTTACTAGCATATATACTGTACCATGTCCAATGGAAACTAGAA
>Ga0209123_1003512_pt1 | contig 11651 bp, 11 predicted proteins | sample BarGraIncu00431A_FD_184500 | JGI IMG/M metagenome (GOLD analysis project Ga0209123, IMG submission 184500) | Arctic peat soil microbial communities from Barrow, Alaska, USA - Barrow Graham LP Incubations 004-31A (SPAdes) (version 2) | ecosystem: Environmental > Terrestrial > Soil > Wetlands >...
TTTTGCCCATATGGTTTAGGTGTTGGTGGTACAACAAATTTACCATATCGGGGGAGTTTTCCAATTCTAATTGGGGGCTCCCTTTTGAGTGCTAGCTGGTTTCTATAATTTTAGTCGGACAGTAGTGATAAATATGCTGTAATAATAAAATAGTATTACATCTATATATATTGCGGTAGCTGAAACGCAACAATAGAGTAGGCATCAAATAATTTACAATTAAAAAGAATAGATTGCAAAAAGTTATTTTGGTATTATGTTCCGTTTTTTTATTTTCATGTTCAGAAGTGGCTATTGAAAATATTAAGACTGTTGACCAATCTTCTGTTGGAAATTTAACCTCAGGTCCTGTTTTGGATAGAATTTTGGCATTGGGCTATACTGGCAAGGATATTGTTGAGTATAAGGATTATTTTATGGTGGATGGAGATATTAGCTTTCCCAAATGTGATACTGTTTCAACAAAAAATGTTCAGCTTAGACAAAGTTCTGTGTCTGTGGTACCGGTGACTAAAAGAACCATACAAGTAGATTTGGTATTTAATACTTTTTGGGGGCAGCATCAAGAAATGGCTAGAAATGGTCTTATCCAAGCTGTAGCAAAATTTAACAGTGTTAATTCTTCCGTTTTTCTTATTTTGGCAGAAAACTTTATTATACCTAGTTCTAGTGTGCGACATCTAGATTCCATAGTATCTAAAATTACTATTAATGGAAATTTAGAAAATGGTCTTTCCTCTGCCGATTACCCTAACGGTGAACTCGCTGGTATGAATATTCGAGTAAATGAAACTATGATGAGTAACCAGTTAAATCTTTCTTATTTGACATATGAAAGTATATTTATGCATAGTTTAGGTCATTGTCTAGGATTAAAAAATATGGAAGATACAGATGGTGTTCCAATCAGTGGTACGACAACATATGATCCCTATTCGATAATGAGAAATGGTTTTTTGGGTACAATAAATCTATCAACTAATGATAAGGTTGCAATTTTAGCACTTTATCCTTCCGATGTAAAAGGTGCCTTTGATTTAGGTCATTCTAATGATTTAGCGATAGGGTTTGATTACAATTCTTCTGGTTATGAAAATCTGATGTTTTATAGAGCAGGTAATCAATTTGTATATTCTAATTTTATTGATGATATAGCGGATTGGTACCCTAAATGTGCTTATTTAAACATAGCTCAAGGTAATGGAACTTATATAACTAAAAATATATCATATTATGGTTTAGGTGGGTATGATTTATCATCAAAGAGTGACAAAATCCTTGCACTGGATTGCGATGGTAATGGAGTAGATGAACTATTTTGCTATCGTCCAGGTAAACAAGCTGCTTATTTATTAAAATTAAATACATCAACTTCGACTTTTGAAGATGTTATTGCAAGTTCAAATGGGGTAGGAGGTTTTAATTTTGGTGATGGAGATGACAAAGCTATTTCTTTGGATTATAATGGAGATAAAGTAGAAGAGCTATTGTGTTATCGTCCTGGATCTAAATGTATATTCATCATGAAATTTGATAATGCATCAAAAGTTTTCAATACAGTCAAAGAATATAGAAATGGAATTGGGTCTTTCAATTTAGATCAAGTACAAGATAAAATAATAGCACTTTACTATAATAATGATTCTTATGAAGATATTATGTGTTATCGCCCGGGTAAAGGTGTCGTATATATTATGACTTCGAACGGTGATGGGACATTCAATCTTGTTTTAGCTTCTACGACTGGGTTGAGATATTTTAATTTTGGTTCAGAGTTAGATAGAGCTGTTGTAATGAATTATAACAATGATCAATACGATGATATTATATGTTATCGTCCAGGTTCCCAAGTGATTCATTTACTAAAGGGTAATGGCACAACCACTTATGAGCCTGTTTATATGAGTACAAATGGAACAGCGGACTTTGATCTAATGTGTGAAGATGATAAGATCGTTTCACTGAATCTTAACAGAAAACGTTCCAACAGAATTGTGCTATATCGACCTGGTCATGGTGTCGCTTATTCTGCACATTACGATGGGACAACATTTGTGAGAGATACACCTCAATATAGGTGATTTAAATGTGTTTTCTTAATTAGTCGGCCCTGAATGGTATTCAATCTATTGATATACAATGCAATAAATAATTATAATCCTTTGAAGACTAACCGAAAAACCTTATCTTTATGTCATAAACCTGAAAATTAATGACGCTATGATGGGCAGAACTCCAAATAAACAACAAGTGACAATTTTTCAAACGCCTCTGATAAACTTCATCAACCTGGATCACGAGCTGGCCCTTTTGGCCCAGTACAATGACTGGGAAGAGGTGGAGAACGAGTTTAAAGGATACTTTTCCGAAAATGGATGCCCGAGCGTTCCGATCCGTAAGATGGTGGGTTTGATGTTGCTGAAGAGTCTGTACAACTTGAGCGACGAAAACACCGTGGCCAGATGGGTTGAGAATCCCTATTACCAATATTTACAGGTGAATTTGTTTTCCAGACTAAACTCCCGATTGCCCCGGCAGATTTCTCTAAGTTTCGTCGCTGTATCGGGTAGGAAGGAGTCGAGAAGCTGCTCTAGTTGAGCATCAAGGTAAACGCCAATGAAATGACGACCGATACGGAAGTCATGGTGGACACCACGGTTCAGGAAAATAACATTACTTTTCCCACCGATGTGAAGCTCTACCGCAAGATCATTGCCAGATACCATAAGGTTGCCAGGGATGAAACAATACATATTAGGAGGGGGTTAGCTTATGAGAACCCAAGAAAAACAGGGTCGAAAGCCCCTGAAATAAAGAATAAAAAATTATTTTCCGGTTTTACCAGACAACAGTGATTTAAAGTATTTTATTTATTTTGATAAGCAGACGTCTTTCATAAAAAGTAGTTTGGTAACGGCTTATAACCCATCTTTATACTGAAACTAATTTTTCTGAAAATATTTTTTTTCCGAAAGAAATTCAGATTCTTTAGCTGAATCAAAAAAAGGTATACTCTCTTTGATTTCGAAAGAAAGGTATTTGATAGATAAGTATTTCTGAGCCTGAGTAAGAACGTTTTATAACCTGAATTTTCATGCGCAAATTCGTAGAAGCTGTTCAGTTGTTCATAGATTGCTTCACTAATTTCTTCATTGAGTTTTCGAGATTTTTTTTGTGAAATGGTCAAATTGTTTTCGTGTACCCGATAATTTACCATACAATTGTCAATATAACGAACCTGGCCATGGATGGAAGCAATATAACCCAGCCAGTTGTCGTAATAGATGTGTTTAGGTAAAGGGAATATGGGGTATTCAAGCAATTTACGATCAAACATGCAGGCATGACCTGTAACCCCATTTTGCGAAATAAAGGCCAGTGGATGTGGGTTGGAAGACATTCTGTATTTGTCTGACATCTTTTTCGATTGTATTTTTCCATTTACGTCCATTAATCGAGAGTCGTGATAGTATAAAAGACTCCCATCAATGGATGAAACGAGAACTTCAAGTTTGTTTGGTACCCAGATATCATCCTGATCACAAATCAGAATAAAGTCACCGGATGCTTTTTGTATAGCTATTTGAAAATTTCTGTTTACACCTTCATTCTTTTCATTCTTAAACACCTTCATTTTATTTGGAGAGGCCATTTCCTGTAGGATATTAATTGTGGAATCCGTGGAACAATCATCCACAGCTATGATCTCAAAATTTTCGTATGTTTGATTGAATAAGGAGTCCAACTGCTCTTTAAGGAATCGTTCTCCATTGTAAGTGCACAGGACAATGGACAAAAATGGATTTTCCATAGTACATGGTTTAATCGTGGATTGGATGCTTTTCAATGCCATTCAAGCAATGGAAAGTTCCTTGATCCTGTTTTATCCTTAGTTTCTGTAAATTCAACTCTTGATCCAGCCAGTTTTCTTTGTGGTGTAAATGATATTGTACGGCCAGATTCCGGACTGAACCCAATTGAAATCCCGCTTTCTGAAATCGCCAGATCAAGTCAATGTCCTCCCCGATGGCAGGTAAAGTATAATCTTCATCAAAACCATTTATGGCCATAATTGCTTTTTTTGAAAAGGACATGTTGCATCCAGTCAGGTTTTTAAGGTGCCTTTTTTTCGGGATAAAACCAAGTATTCCATTCGGATTAATATAAAAACCCTCTTCAGGAAAACGAATTCCAGCTTTTCGCAAGAAGGGTAAGTGCGTAAGTAGGTAAGTGTTAATTTTTAAGGGACTAAGGGTACCATTCAGGAACAACGTTGTGAGCTTCTCGTTCATTTTTAACCTTTTACCTCCAAGGATCAACTTTTCTCCGGCCATATGAACATGGTGTTCCATAAATCGTGGATGCAAAACAGTGTCGCCGTCAATGAATACGATGTATTCCGATTTTGTAGCCAGTATTGCCCTGTTTAATGCACGGTTTTTTCTCCAGTTCAAATCTTGCTGCGTGAGGTGTTGCCAGGGATTTTCAAAGGGGTAGTTACTTAAAAAAGCTCTAACGTGTTCGTGCTCGCCATCTTCGGATATGATTATTTCAAAATCCTTGAATGTTTGTGCCTTGACGGAATTTAGTACAACGCTCAGGAATTGCGTGTCGTTGTAAACAGAGATTATTAAGGACGCTTTTGGTGCGGTCATAGGTGAACTAAATATTTTGTAAACAAAGTTATAAAAATTTTAGTCTTATTGAACAGATGATTGAATGTTCCTTCCCTTTTTTAAAGAAATCACGCTCGATTTATTTGACTGGAGCCAATATAATGTATATTTTTGTTTATGAAATTAAAGTTTCGAAGTGCCAATATTACAATTAATAATAATGTAACGTCTTAATAAAGAAGACCAATCACATGAAAATACTTTTTATCGGAACCCAAAAATATGATTATTTGCAGGATCTTACATACAGTGGTTTGACCAAGGTTCTGGGGAAACAAAATATTGTTGAACTTCAGCCAAATCCCAGCTATCATTTCCCAATTAAAGAATACCCAAAGGATTTAGGTTATAACGGTCCGGATCTTCAGTTTATCAGTAACTCTTTCATCAGAAACGTTGACTGTGTGGTCGTTTCGGCGTCAAAACCAAAATGTTTTGAGATGTATGAAAGCTACTTGCCAAAATTGAAAGCATCGGTCAAAACTATTTTTATAGACGGGGGAGACGCTCCAACCATTGGAGGCGATTTGACGAGACTAAACAATACAAAAATCTATGACAGGGTTACCGCCAGACGGCCTTTTGATCTGATTTTCAAACGCGAGTATCTGAAAAATTCAGACTATGCTCAGAATGTCCATCCACTGCCTTTTTCGATCAATACTGGGAAATACGCAAATGTACACGATTTATCTTACAAATACGATGTCAGCTTCTGGGCTGTGGAATCCGACCCTATCCGAACAAACGTGCTTGACTATTTAGAAAACCGATTTGATTGCACACAGAATGGGACTGCCCGTAATCAGGCTTTTAAAAGCTATCAAAGAAAAGGCACTTTTTATTTTGAGGAATTAAAACGATGTCGCATTTCGCTTAATTTTCGAGGAACAGGTTGGGATACACTTCGCTTTTGGGAAATTATGGGGCTCCAGAGTTTTATGATTTCGCAACGTTTGGGGATTGTCATCCCTGACGATTTTACAGAAGGATCTGAAATTGTTTATTGTGAAAACGACTTAAGCAATCTGGAGGAACTTTGCAACTATTATCTGAAAAACGAGGATGCTCGTCGAAAAATAGCTGAAAAGGCGTATGCCAAGGCGATGGAATACCACACCGATGAGGCGAGGGCCAAATACATTCTTAAAATAATAGGCTGAAATAAAGTTTCTATTTAAAAATCCCATACGGGGTATAGGTCACCTGGTTTTTATTATTTTCATTCCATAAGTCTATATTTGGTTGATGGGCCAAATCAAATTTTTTATGGTAAATATGAAACATCGTTAGTAAATGTTTTTTGGAAATTGTTCCAACTCCTGCCCGCAATAACCTGCTATTTAGATCGGTATCTTCTCCGGTACCCGGATGTAAAAACCGTTCGTCAAAGCCATTGACCTTTAAAATATCTGATTTGAAAATGGAAAAATTACAACCCAGTATACCGTTTTCTTTGTCTTTAACGAATATTTTCCGCAGACATTGCTTTTTAATTCGTATGGCATTTTCCGGATGTTTCACCTTTGAGAAAAGGGCTAAAAATAGCATTTTTATCCAAAATCTTTCAATATCTCCGTTTTTGATTTGGGCAACTTTCAAATTCCTGGTCATTTTTTCAGTCAGTTGAACCCGTCTTCCTGTTATGACTTTTCCTTCGATGCGTGCCTGGAAATGTTCTTCAATAAAGCAATGATGCGGTATGCAATCTCCATCAATAAAAAGGAGATAGGTCCCTTCACTTTGTCTGATAGCTTCATTCAGGATGATGTTTTTCCGCCAACCTTTATCTTCATGCCAGCAATGCTTTACAGGAAAAGTTGCATTTTCCGCCAAATTGTGTACCTGATTCACACTCGTTTCACTCGAACCATCATCCGCAATGACCACTTCAAAATTGGAAAATGATTGTTTTTTTAGGGCGGCGAAAATCATTTTCAGCAACTCGGTGTTGTTGTAAAAGGAGATGATGAGACTAACCGGATTGCTTCCCTGTTTTTGATTGAACGTTTTCGTTTTGAAAAAAGGGTCTGACAAAAAATGATTTTCCATAGCGATTAAAGAAGTTTATGGTAGACATTCATCAGTGAATCTGAGATCGTGTTATCTGAGAATTTCTCAGTATAGATTAATCCCGATTCAATCATGGTCTGACGTTTATCACTGTTGCTGAGTATGGTGTTTATAGCCGAAATAAGTTCTTCTACCTGAGTATGATTAATGTAACAGGTGTCTGGCCCTCCGGTTTCTTTAAAACAGCTATCTTTTGATGTAATAACAGGTATTTTTGAATTTAACGCTTCTATGATTGGGATACCGAAGCCCTCGAAAAGGGAAGGGTAAATGAATATTTCCGCCATTTGGTAGATAGCTGGTAGGTCTTCGGTAGGAACATTAGTCAGGAAAATGACCTTGGATTCAATCTGAAGTGATGAAATTAATTCCTTCAACACCTTTAAATATTCAGTAGGTCTTCCAATGATAATCAAAGGGATATCAATTTTCCCATTGGCTAAGGCTTTTATAATCAGTTCCTGATTCTTTCGTTTTTCAATAGCGCCAACATTCAGTAAGTATTGCCCGGGCAGATGGTACTTTTCCCGGATTAAATGCCACTCATCCTGAGTAATTTTTTTTTGGAATACCGGGTTGCAGCCTTGATAGACTACTTCTATTTTATGTTCATCAATTCCGGCCAGATCTATCAGATCCCTTTTTGTTTGTTCACTGATGGCTATAATCTTATCTGCAACACGGCAACTTCTAAAGTATTTTCTTTTGTAAAGTTGTCTGTCTATCCACGGATACAATTCCGGAAATTTATAGAAGATCAGATCGTGCATGGTCACGACCGAGCGGGTTTCGGTTTTTTCTATGCCATATGGTAATTCATGACTTAAACCATGGAAAATATCCAGATTCAGACTTTTAATTTCGCGACATTGTCCGAAAGATCGCCAAAGTGAAGGGAATCTATTGAAAAATTCGCTTTTTGGTTGAATGATTTTACAATTGGAGGGGTAGGCTGTCTGAATGGCATCGCTCGTCTTAGGAGTAAAAAGATAGTATTCGTTTTCCGATTCATAATTTGACAAAATACGAATAAGCTCCCGGCTATAATTTCCAAGCCCCCTGTTGTTATAAAATGCTCTTTTAGCATCAAATCCAATTTTAATCATAATCTTACTTTATGAATTGAGCAAAAAATCCATTACGCGAATCTTATTTTTTTCAAAGTCAAATTTTTCGCAGACAACAGAGAAACCGTTTTCACCATATTTTTTTTGAAGTGGAGGGTTGCTTATTAAATTTTGAATGGCATCCGCAAATGCGACCCTGTCCCCCCAATGTACCAGATTTCCATTTAACCCTTCTGTTATCAACTCAGGATTACTGCTGATATCAAATGCAACCAAGGGCTTTCTTGCGAGCATGGCTTCAGTCAAAACATATCCGAAACCTTCCCATTTGGATGTTAAAGCAAAAATGTCGATGTGTTGAAGAAAAGCATTCGAATCCTTTACAAATCCTGTGAATTCTACATAATCAGATAAATTTTTTTCAAGTACTTTTTGCTGAAGAACTTTCATCAGTATTCCATCTCCACCTATCCGGAATTTACATGGAATACCCCTTTGTTTAAGTATTTCGGCGACGTCTATCAGAATATCCTGTCTTTTCTGATAGACCATTCGACCAATATTTCCAACGACAGGTACTTCATTTTTAAAGGATTGATATCGATAATTTTCTGTTCGTATGCCGTTGTATATCACCGTAATTTTCCCGGCAGGAAAAAGGTCAGGGTTATTTTTAAGAATAGTTCTTTTAGTCATTTCCGAATTGGCCAGGATGTGCGTCAGGCATTTGCCATAGAGAAAGCGATTGATGGAAGTATTCTTAATCGGTACTGCACTTCCCCGTCGATAAATAATTTTTGGAATGCCCACCAGTTTGGCAATAGGTGCAGCAATTTTTAAATCTTTTGAAAAATTCATGACCAGAACATCGAATTTTTCAGCTTTAAAAAAGAAGTATAATTGCCAGATCTTTAGTGGGTTTAAGCTGCTTAAATTGTTTATGGTGAAAGCTTTATGTTTTATGTTTGCAGCGATGGCCCTTGCTAAAAATTCCCCATTTTTACTGGAAACAACCACAACCTCATGTCCGTCATTTTGCAAAGCCAAAGCATGGTCTAAATGCCATTTTTCACCACCACCCCAGGCTGTTGTACAATTAAAAAAGCAAATTTTCATGCTGGCTTTTGACTTTAATTTGGGCTCCTGAAACTAAATAAGTTGATTATCCTTTGGTTTTCGTATTCCATCAGGTGTTTCAATTTGTCGGTTTTTTCTGATTTGTTTACGAATTATTTTATTCCTCAACATTGTTTCAGTGGTTTTGTATGGCCGTTTGTGATCCAGATGAACACAGATAGCCAAATATCTGATTTGTTTTGATTTGATTCCGTAATTGAATAATCTTTCACCAAACTCCCTGTCTCCGCCTCCATATTCCATTTTTTCGTTATAACCGTTAATGGCTAAGAAATCGGCTTTCCAACCGGAAGAATTACATCCATTCCAGGTAGCCTTTGCCGGAGTTACAAAGTTCATGAATCTTGAGTAGTGACGATTTTTTAGAAGCTTGGTCGACTTGAAATTGTAAACTAGCCCTTTCTTTTTCAACCATTTCAGGTTGAAAGCCGATTGATTTTCAATATCTGTTCTGGTGAGAGCCAGACTGATGGATAAGGGTAATTTATAGTATCCCGCTGAAAGAAAATAACCTTTTTCTGCGTAACTAAGGTGTGTTTCAATAAAATCACAACGCGGAATACAATCCTGATCTGTAAAAATAAGATATTCCGAATCAGCAGCCAGAATGGCAGCATTTAGGATACTGTTTTTACGAAAACCATTGTCTTCCTGCCAGACATATTTTATATTTAGTCTGGACTTTTGTTGAAAGGTCTTAATGAGATGAAGGGTTTCTTCAGTGGAGCCATCGTCTGCAATGACTATTTCAAAATCCTTGAATTTTTGACATTCATAGCCCCATAAGACTTTTTCCAGCCAGGCAGTATTGTTGTAGGTCGAAATGATAACCCCAACGGTTTTCGGAGAAATTGTTTTCTTATTCATCTAAAAGGCTAAAAAGTCCTGTAAATAGTCTAGTTACAAAGTTATAATTTTTTACTTTCTCCCAAAATCGGCAGGAACCTCACCCCATGCTTTGGTGTCCCACTTATACAAAGGTATATCCCAGGTGTGTGAATGTAGCCATTTTTCGGCACGTTCTATCAAATCAAAAACAGGATCGTTTATTGGTGTTTGAACCAGTTTTGTCCCACATTTTTTCTTTTTCACCCAGGAAAGGGCATTCATGCTATCGGAGTAAATGGGTAAATGGGTATTTTTGGTTACTTGCAAAGCCAACGCGTGAACGATGGCAAGGAATTCTCCGATGTTGTTTGTGCCTTGTTTATGAGGCCCTTGATGAAATAATTCCTGACCTGTGGGCAGATAAACACCGCGATACTCCATCAGGCCGGGATTGCCGCTGCAGGCTGCATCAACCGCAATAAAGTTACCTGTAGGTCTGGTTACCGAAGGGTTGTTTTTTGCCGAGGTCTGCTTTTTATAATACGTCTTCCAATCAGACGAAAAAGCCTTTTCAGCTTCCTCGTACGATTCGAAAGATTTGTATTTGGCCTGCTCTACACCGTCAATCTGAATTTTACATTCAGACCAATGGTGATAAATGCCAGGTTTAAGCCCAGCCCAGACGACGTAAAATTTCTCCTTTTTGGCCATGTGGGGGGACGTTATTTCGATAAGTCGGAATCGTCGGTATGAAGGAATTCCTTCCTCTTTCCACTAAAAATCTCGTATTTACGAAATTCACAATCGAGTGCACCATTCATCAGTTTAAAACGGGCAGAAGGGCGAAGCCCAATCTTATCAAAACATTCTTCTCTGTAACTCAGCAACCAGGCCGAATATCCCAGAAAGGCGTGTTTGAGCCTTTCACCAATACTTTCGTAAAGGGAAAGTAAATCCGGTGAAGAGATGCGCTCTCCATATGGAGGATTCATAACAAGCATACCGTTTTCAGGCGCCTCGGTTATTTTCTGGATGGGTTTAGTTTCCAACTGAATGTATTTTGAAAGGCTGGCACTTTTGATATTCTTTTCAGCAATGGAAATAGCCTGCGCTGAAATATCCGATCCGTAGATCTTAAAGTTAAAGGGCTTTTCATCCGATTCTTCGTTGAGCAGATGCTCAAAGGCTTCGGAATCAAAATCTTTCCATTTTTCAAAGGCAAAAGATTTGCGGTAGATACCGGGTGGAATGCGAAGAGCAATCAGCGCCGCTTCAATCAAAAGAGTACCTGAGCCGCACATAGGGTCAATAAAGTTGCATTGACCGTCCCAACCTGCCAAAAGCAACATTCCAGCAGCCAGCACTTCATTCAGGGGAGCTTCAGTCTGGTCAACACGATAGCCTCTTTTGTGAAGAGATTCACCTGAACTATCCAGTGATACGGTGCAGGTGGTGTGTGAAACATGTACATGAATGTAGATATCCGGATTAGTCAAACGTACGGAAGGACGCTTTCCAAATTTCTCGTTGAAATAGTCGGCCATTCCGTCTTTCACACGATAGGAAAGAAATTTTGAGTGGCGGAAAAATTCAGAGAAAACGACAGCATCGATAGAGAAAGTCTGATCGGGAGAAAAATGATCTTCCCATTTAATCTTACGGATCTGTTCATAAACCTCATCCGGATCTTTCGCTTTGAAAGAAATGATTGGTTTAAGTAGTCGCACAGCTGTGCGCAGATGTAGGTTTGCTTTGTATAGAAGCGTTTGGTCACCGGTAAATGAAACCATACGCCGGCCAATCTGTACCTGATCTCCGCCCAAATCTATGATCTCTTTGGCAAGTACCTCTTCCAGGCCTTGCATCGTTT
>Ga0209123_1003513_pt1 | contig 11648 bp, 11 predicted proteins | sample BarGraIncu00431A_FD_184500 | JGI IMG/M metagenome (GOLD analysis project Ga0209123, IMG submission 184500) | Arctic peat soil microbial communities from Barrow, Alaska, USA - Barrow Graham LP Incubations 004-31A (SPAdes) (version 2) | ecosystem: Environmental > Terrestrial > Soil > Wetlands >...
TGGTCCCAGTGAAAGTTTAGGTAGAATTGGGGCTAAGTTTAGGCTCTGTTTAGGTAAAATTAAATTTGGATTATCGCCTATAGTCTGTTTGTTTTCCTGATAAAGTTCAGGCCATCGGTTTGCGTCACCGTTTACTTGCTTAGTGATGCTCCAGAGATTATCTCCATCTCTAATTGTGTAACTATTCGGAGGGGATAGAGGCTCTACTGGAGCGGATTGATGCAGAATATCAAGTAGGCTTTTTAGCCCTAGGGAGATGGGCTTAACATCTTCCCCTTTTGAAATATCAGGTAAGGTATTTGTATCCTCTTGCTTTCTCCAATCAGCCACAGAGGATGGAGGACTTAATATTGCTTGCCGTTCTGTGGCATATCTTGATGAAGTTGGCTGTAGGTCATAGCTATTATTTTTCTCATTAGGGTCCCTCAGTCCAAAATAAGAATATGCCGAGGATGTTTGTCCTTGCGGTTTTGTCAGATCGTACATTTAATCACCCCTTAAAATTTAACTATTTTCTCTATTGAATCCTTGCATCGTGCGCTGCTATAAGCTCATCTTCTTTGTAGGTCTTTCCTCTTTTGTGTCGAAATGGTTAAGCTGTACATGCTTTCCAATTAGATACGAGAGGAGGTGATAAGTTGTCTAATGATAAAGGTCTAAAACCAGGTAATAAGGCTCCCAAGTCCGGTCAGTATGAAGTTATTGGACCAAGGGGAGGCCATACAGGTAAAGAGGTTACTTCCGTCAAGGGAGAGACCATGCCACCAACTAAATCAGGCAGTACATTCAACCTAGTTGATCCAACTAAAAACAAGTCTGGTAAGTAATTTCTTGATAGCTCTCTGTTAGTAGCAGGGGGCTATTTATCTGAGAACAGAAAACCTTGATCCTTAAAAGTATCGGGTTCTAGTTCATAGGCATAATCAACTTCTAGCTTGGAATCTTTCACAATTTCCGATACATTTGAAAGCTCTTGAGCAACTACTATGTGTCTTTTACCTTTGGTATCCATTACGAAAAAGTATTTCATAGGTTTCTGCCTCCCTTTTGGTTTTTTATAATTGAAACCGCCCTTCATCGTCCTCGTCATCCATTATCAATACTGTATCAATGCGTATGGAACGAAGGTACGAAATGCTAATTCCTATTAATCCGGTTTCATCCACTTCGTTCTCTTTGCTAACCACCACAGTCATGCCGTCATTTAAAACAATTGCTTTTTCTTCTCCAAGTCCCATATCTGCAAGGAAATACTTATTCTTTTTGAGAACAGCCTTCATTATTTCGGGCATGGTCATTTCTTCAACGTGCTTCTTTTCCATTTTACAAAACACCATCTTTCTCAATTTGTTGGGAAAATACCATTGCAAAAGGCTCCACAGCATTTTCTACTGTGAAGCCATATTAAGATTTTTCAACGTCGACTACTTCACCAGATATCTGCGCCCTCTCCATAATCTCGATCATGGCCGTTAGATCTTCGTCAGATAGTGATGCAACATCCTGTACCATAATAGGTCCACCGTTTGCGCCAGACAATTCTACCTCCTGCTTATCTCTCCACATTTCAGGTTTCCGGTTCTTTAACCAAAATATAGCTGCCGTTGTATCCGGTGGATAATGCTTGGTCACCTCCATGCTATCGGTAATTTTACCCTGGAAGGAGGCCGTGATCGTCTCGACATGTTCATAACCTTTGGCTCTATGAAATAATTTCGTGGCAATAACTGCGTCTGCTACTTGCTTCCCGTCCCTTAATGATTGAAAGAAATCAGGATATTCTTTTTTCCAATTGTTGATGGTGGGTTCCTCAACATCGAAAAAATTAGCCAAATCTTTATCTGTAGCGCCAAGCAAACATAATTTATATGCTTGGTTATTATAGTTGGGATCATATTTCGTTGGCCGTCCGTTAGGATTCTTTTCCACTGTTACTCCCCCTTTTTAAGCAATAATCTTCTTAACAGGCTTTTTCCATTGAATGCCGAGCTTCTCATAAACTTCACGTCTGCGCCAAAACTGAGTTTTTAGTATTGGGCTTTTTGTATCCCAAAAATCATATACCAATGGAGTCTGTTTACCCTCACATGGGCGCATTACTCTGCCTAACTCCTGTTGAATTGTTCCGGGTGACTTTTTAGGAGTTACTAAGAAAAGTCTATCTAAGTGAATAACGTCAAGCCCTTCCCGAGCAAGTTGTGTAGCCAGGAGAACATCTACTTCTCGACGCTGCAACCGCTCCATGATTTTCACCCGGCTGCCCTTAGATAAGCTTCCAGTGAGTATCTCTATTCTCAGCTTTGGTGCTGCCTCTGCGAGCAATTTCCCTAGTGTGTTGAGGTGCTCCTTGCGGTCACTCAGCACTAAACTAAAATGACCTTCAGCCACTTGTATAATTGTGTTAATTATTAAATCGTTGCGCTGCTTGTTCTGAACCAATGAGCTAATTAATTCTGGATAGTCTTCACTGTGATAACTGAAATCCGTCTCCACAACATTAAGAGTAGGTGTAAGCGTAGGTAAATCATCTTGATCGATAGAGTGAACAATAGGACCACCTGAGGCGTAGACCATCTTTGTTAGACCGTCCGCTCTCTCAGGAGTAGCGGAAGCCCATAATCTATATAGTGCGGGGAATTGACCAATAGGATGATAAAAAGTCCGAGCAGCCATATGATGTGCTTCATCGATACAGATCGCGCCGAACTTTCCGACTAACTCCGATATATCAATTTTAGATAAAGTTTGAACTAAGCAAAGTGTTAATTTTGAGCCAATACTCACCTTCCCACCAGCGATTTCACCAATATCGGATTCATCAATATCCAGTACGGCCAATGCCCTTTTTTTTGTTTGATTAAGCAATTCGTGAGTGTGGCAAATCCATAGGGTGGGTTGTTTTATTCTAGCTATTGCTTCTAATAGTATTTGTGTCTTTCCGCTTCCACAGCCAGCAACTACCCCACCTTGTCGTTTTTTTACTAATGCTTCAACTGCAGGAACCTGATAGTCCCTTAACGTTATTCGGGAACCGAATTCTACCGTAGGCAGAATTAATCGTTGATCATCCCACTGAACCTTGATGTGATATTCTTGAAGGCGTTGGCTAAGGTCAGGTCCATATCCGCGTGGAAGAACAAATTCTTCTCTGTCCACTTGGTAAAGGTGTAAATGTTTTTCTTTTCCGAAAACTGAATAGCCGTATTTAACTGCTTGTGTGTATTCTGGATTATCCATAGTTAAATCGCTTTTAATGGCCTTCATCAATTCGCTTGATATTTCATTAAGTGGAAGTCGTATATCATTTGAGATTGTTATTTTTAGCATTTGTTGTTACCGACTTTCTTTTGACGTAGTGAAGTAAGTGAAGTAAATATAAGTGTGTTTCTATGTTTTAATAATTTTCGTAGATACACCTATAAACTACGTCACTACTTCACTCTAGAAATGATGAGTTAGGCAAACCCCGTACCAAAAATAATACCCTCCGGTTCCGCGTTTCCTAGTGAATCCACGCTCTCCGAGCCTAAGCGATAACTGACGCTTATTTAAAGCGCGTTCTCCATTTTCTTCTGCCCATACCGTATATTCACGATACAGATCACTAGCGGACACCTTTGCATCTCCATGAACTGTACAGGCATCCTCAAGGAACGCACCAATCGCGTCCATCTCATCTCGATATACACTAGTGGCATCTTTTACCGCGCTAGGTACCCCAAGCCCCTGTTTCTGCCATTGCAGACAACCAGTAATAGCCCAATTCAGGACCCCCGGTAATTCGTTCCTAAGTTTCGCAGATAGATTGCGATCCCTTTCCTCTGGAGGTATCGTTACTTCGAAGGGGATGAGGTTAATTCTCCTCCATATGGCCCCATCCGTGCCCCTAATTTGAGGCTTATGGTTTGTGGCTAAAAATAGTTTAAATTCAGGAATGAAGGAAAAGAATTCACCGCGTAAGAAACGAGCGGTCATTTTGTCCCCGCCCGTCATAGACTTCACGAGCGATTCCGCAAGCCTTTGTCCTTCTTCAGCTTCAATGGCTGTTATAAGTCTCGATCCCCTCAAGGCCGCGATGTCATTTGGTATACCTTCATTGCGCTTCACCATTAGTGTCGACGAAGGTGTATTTTGAGAGTAATCTTCGCCGAATAGTGCCGAAACGGTATCTAGGAAAACGCTCTTCCCGTTTGCTCCTGAGCCATACAGAATGAATAAGCACTGTTCCCCCGTGTCACCAGTTAGTGTGTATCCGATTGCACGTTGCAGAAATTGAATAAGATTTGTATTTCCATTCATAATTTTGTGTAAAAAAGATTCCCATATCGGGCATTTAGCGTTTGGATCATAAGTAACTGGTGCTATCTTAGTGATTAGGTTTTCTCGTTTATGATCTGCTAGCTTCCCGTTCTTTAAATCTATTTCCCCGTTATTCACGTTTAAGACCCAAGGATGATTGTCTAGGTCATCAGGCAAAATTGGTATTCCGTTAATGCTTTTTGCAGTATCAAGCATCTCACGCCTAACCTTGCTACCTTCCGATTTCTGTTCCCAGTTAACCAGTATTTTGCGCTCCTTATCATCTTCTATCCCAGCCGCTTCCGTTAGCATTTGTCTAACCGTATCAAAGACTCTCCTATTCACTTCACCGGTGTTGTCAGTTGCCCACCTGCTATCATTCCATACAAGCCACTTACCCCATGGGTGGCAATAGCGCAGGTCTGCGCCGTGTTGGTAAACTAGCCTCTCTGCATTCCCCAATTCTGTATAAGAAAATGCCTTTGGCTTATGACTACTGAAATCGTTTTTTTCAGGAGGGTATTTGTTAACGCTCATAGCAACCATCCTGACCTCTTCCTCGTCAAGTGGAGGGATGCATGTTTTATTCTCCTCAAGAAGTGCCGCTAAAATCGCCCCGTAGCTCATACCACGCCGCCGCATTGTCCCGGCCATACTGGTCAGGGTATCATTGCGCGACCCCGCAACTATGGGTCCCTCTGTGCCGCCATTTTTTTCTCTGTTTCCTTTTGCCGCCATCAGTTTAAGTAGCCATTCTGGGCACTCTGCCAGTTTTTGTTCATCGGGATTGAACATTGCATCCCATTCGTAATGGCTACCGCTCGTATGAAGGCTAGGAGCTGCTACAAACATTCCACCATCAGATCTAGTATCTAGACCGTCCTGAAAACGTGCTTTATTTAATATTTTACGATTCTCTGGATACCTGAACAAAACATGCCGACCACCGCTTCCTGTAATAGCTTCTACAGTATCGGGGAGCTTATTATGCTGTTGTTCCAATGCTGCTAAAACGCCTGGACCATCTCCTTTAATGTCAACATCTAAAAGTAATAGTCCGGTTTTTTTACCTGTAAGTATTCCAATGTTAGCCCGTGGCCACTTTACCCACCATTGTTTTATTTGTGCCTCGTCTGTTGATCCTGCATTTGTCCAATTATTAATTATAGGATGTTTGCCTTGGCTACCCTTTTTCTCACATTCTGGATTACCACAAGCACACTTCCCCTTAGGCAGCGGCCACCAGAGAGGGATAACAGGCCAGCCTCGTCGCCCGTATTCCAAGGCTGCATCAATATTTTTAGGATTTTTATCAAGTTCGGCCCGGGCTTCCTGTGGTATAATACGTGTAAGCAATTTTTCAACCACCTCGCCCGACTATAATGTGTCGGGTTTTTCTTTTTTTTACAAAACAAAAAGCCTCTTGGCCTTTACTAATTAAGCATGAATCGATCTAAGTTCCTTAGCGAGTTCTTCAATGGCATGAAGAACCTTAGTATTGGTTGGCTCATCTAATTTATGTCTCATCATTCTAGAAAAAGTTGTATCGGCCATCTCTAGGAATTCTCCGATCTGCCAATAATATATGCCATATTTGGCCGCTTTTTCTGTGATCTCCGGATTCTTGTCCAGCTTTCTCATCTTCTGACCTCCCTTAAGTTTTCGTAAGCATCCCAAACTGTTTGGTCCTTACCGTTTGTTAATAATTGACTCTGAGTAATTGCCACGTATTTTATACACTCCGCGAGCTGAGCATTCTTAAGACGTTCTGCGCGCCCTTCACGGCGATTTGTACGTCTGCGATTTTTTGCATCAGGTAACATATAATCCATCAACTCCTGAAATCTGCATTTATAGGGTTTTTTCCTTATTTCTCCTGCCGGTGCGTCATAAGGACTATTTAGTTTTATTTGTAACTCTTGCTTTTCTTCTTGTCCTACCCTATACTTATCATAAACCATTAGTCAGGACGATTCAATGGTTGTCGTGAGTTTATTTAATAACATTAGGACATGATTGCGTGACATATTGCGGACAAGTCTAAAGGAGGTAAAAATTTTGAAAATTAAAAGGGATGACGAACGAGCACCGCTAAGATTACGTAAATGGGTGCGTTGTGGGGAATATAAAATTGAGCAGATAAAATTTAATGGTTGGGTTTCAGGACCTTATATATGTCCTGTTCCAGATTCGGGTTTTATTAAATACGACATTGAAGGAACACAGATTGATAGGGGAAGCCGAAAAGTAGAGGAAAACACCTTAGTCCTCTCATTACTTAACCTTGATACGTCTAGCGAAAAAGCAATAATTAATTTTGTTAATCAGTTTGGGTTACTTGGGTTACTCTCTTATAATTACCTCGAACCAATGCACCTTCCAGCAGGTTTTGATAACAATTCAGATGAGCTGCTTGTTCCAGAAAGAAGGGGACTAAGTATGGCTCGTGCTGAAGATGTTGCAAACAAGTATCTTATCCCTCTTGAACGTATGACATCTAGTTATGATGACTTAATACATCTCATATCCGAGGATCAAGAAGAGTTCGTTAATGCAGTTAAGGATTTTCAAGAAGTAGGGAAATGGGTATCTGCAATAAATAAATGTGCTAAGAGTGGAAAAAGTGGACCGTTGCGATCCTTGATGATGAGTGCCAAATATAAAAAGTACTATAAAGAAGCCGCTGAGACCGCATCTGATCCTGAGTTAATAGAAAAAGCTAGCATGAAAGTATCTTTTATGCTAGAAAGAAGTGGCATTTCGAGGGAAATTGTACCTGGGGATCAAGAGCCATGGGTTGCGGTGTGGTCTTTTGATAGCTTACTAAGTGCCGCATATTTCTTTTTAAGTGAATACATGCTTAGTAACTTTTGGATTGGTGAGTGCCCCCGCTGCGGTAAACACTTCCTAAGTTCAGTTAAGACCCAAAATTATTGTTCTAGAAAATGCGACGATGCCACACGAAAAGCAATCTCTAGACAAGCTAAAAAAGAAGCCGAGGAAGCCGAAAAGATAACTGACTCGATATAATTTGTGGCATGGTGAGTTTAGTAATAAAAATATCAAAAAAATTATAAAAAAAATCAGGACGTTTCAAAGCGGCTTGTTTTTATTTTTTTGTAATTTTTTTTTGTAAAATTTGTATGAAATCATTGTCTCTGTATCGACGGTATTATCTATATAGACGGGTACCGCTGGTGAGCGCAATCTCGTGCCACTTTCTCCGAGGGGGGGTGGGGTACTCTCCAATAGCCTCCAGATACCAGGGCGGGAGGATCAAGATCAAGACCATAACCAAAGCAAAAATAAATAAAAAAACTATTAGAATTGTTAGGACCAATATTCATAGGAATCGAGTACCCCAACAAGGGATACTCCCCCCTACCTACTTTTCTAGGATTGACAGGGGGATTATTCATAGAATCCTTCGACCGTTCGTTTCCCTAAGCCTCTTCTAGTCCTATCCTAATGTCATTGCCTCGCAATACTATGTATAATGCCCTGTAGTCTGTCTAGTGACCTCTGAGAAGGTTGTAGAATAGATTACATAATTATCTTATGTAGGGAACTCCTTTCTTTGTATAGGGGGTCTACTTTGGGTATGGGGGTACCCTAGTTTCAATCGACTTCCAGTGCATAGGTGGGAAGGTAATTATGTTTAGAATAGCCTTAGAGATTGTTAGAGTAATATCTATACACAATACCCTTTAGGTCGCTGGTGTACTTCGGGTGTAGGGGCACTCGGGATTTCATTCAAGCAGGATCGCACAACCACAGCATCGGTAGAACCATATAGAGGCAGAGAGTAGAGATAGCCGGCCAAGACAAACAAAAACAAAGAATAGCCAAGAGATCAGTTAAGTCATAGTCTCTAAGGCCTGAGCCATTCTACTTAAGAAAAAACAACCTACAATTGGACCGCTCCACCCTATAACTGTATATTGTGCCATAAATAGCGATGACGAACTATAAGCGATCTCTGGGCCTCAGGATAGGCTTTTATGCAGTCCTCGGCTCCTAGTAAGGCGTCGATTAAAGTTCCCTAGGCGTTACTCAATTATAGACTCATGTATGTTTTTTTAAGTTGTATTACGAACTTACGATTACGACGATTTACGGCTGTTTACTGCCTATAACGAACATTTTCAGCCTCTTTTATTTATGATATGCTACGAATATCGAGTTAAGGAAAACGATTCGAAATTAAAATTTAGGGGGATTTCTTTATGCTGACGAGGGAAATAATCTTTGATTTACTTACGGCTAATGGTAAACAACCGCAATATGCAAAAGGCTTTTCTACCATCATCGAAAATAATACAGATGGCACCGCCTACTATATATTGGAATACAACGGAAACGCCCGAGTTGGATGGGGTCTTTACGAAGGTCCTTTAAAATATCTAAAGTCCTTTCCTAAAAGTGCTATTATTTTGATCAACTCACAAACTGCAGATGGAGCAGGAGAGATGTTTTTCATTTTAGATGCGGTTCATTTCGTGAACGCCTTAAAGGGAAATGTTAGTCCATATATGGTGGATCGTCAGGACGTCGCCACCCGTGGGGTTAGCTATGAAAATTTCGAGGACTACTTAAGCTAATTACCCAAACTGTCTATAAAGGCTCTTTGTCGCATGAGCGCAGAGAGCCTTACATTTGCACCAGAATAATATATACCATAGTCATAACTTAACAGTATTGACTATGGTTTTTCCATAGCGTATAATCAAGGCATGCAACGTAGTCAATACTTATAGTCAAAACGACAACAACAATAAGTATAAGAAATGAGGGGTTAATTATGATCTACGGATATTGCCGAGTCTCAACCAAAGGCCAAATGAAAGAAGGCTACTCGATAGAGGTACAAACGAAAGAGATATTAGCTAGATATGAGAACGCACATATGGAGCTTGAGCAATTTACTGGAGCAACTACCGAAAGGCCTATATTTAACAAGGTCATCCACGATTTGAAGAAAGGTGACACCTTGGTTGTTTCTAAGCTTGATCGATTAGCCAGGAATACTGTAGAAGGAATTCAGATAGTCCAAGAGTTATTTGATAAAGGTGTCGCGGTCCATGTCTTAAATGTTGGGCTGCTAGAGAATACTTCGATGGGTAAGTTCTTCTTAACCACTCTCCTAGCTGTTGCCGAAATGGAGCGAAATACTATTATAGAGCGCACTCAAACAGGTAAAGCAATCGCTAAGACTAAAGCAGGGTTTAAGGAAGGTAGGCCCAAGTCGTTTACCCAAACACAAATTGATATGGCATTAGATTTATTAGAACACCACTCTTACACCGAAGTAGAAAGGATGACTAGGATTAGCAAATCGACTCTAACTAGGGAGCAAAGAAAAAGAAAATCAAAGGTTTTAATCTAATATTAACCAACAAGGCACCCATTCTGGTGTCTTTTTCTATTAGTGAAGTTACTTCACTCGTTGTAATAGTAAGTCGTGATAGGGAAAAACCTTGAAACACTTACAGCGCAAGGGTTTGAGCGTTTTTATGACTGATTAATTATTAAGCAATAGTGACAAAGTGAAGTAAGGTGAACCGAAATCTACTATAGCCGCCTAGATTCATACCCTCGTATAGGTTATGGGTAAAACTACTTCACCTTACTTCACTAACTAATAAATGAGAACACAGAAAAACCCTGCAACCATTGGTACGCATGGCTTTCAGGGTTCAAGGTAATAGTGAAGTAACTTATAATTATGGCAGTTACTTCACTAAATATCACTGTTTTCCACTCACTATGGGTATATTTTTGGATGATTGACTGTTTTCTCTGGGCCATCTCCTTTATTTATTAGCAAAACACTTTAGTACAGTAAAGTGTTAAGCAATTTCTTTTTATGGACTAAAAAAACCTTTGAAACAATTTCAATATACTCATTAAGATCGATTGCCATAAACACAAAAAAATGCAGTCATTTCACTACAAATTAAAAAGGAAAAACCCTCCTTTTGTCTAATTAGTATGTGTCAGCAACTAATCGGTACGAAAGGAGGGATATATTCATGAGCGATAAAGAACAACCGAAAACACCACCACGAAAGCCAGTTTTTGATTCCGTAACCAAGAAACCAGCAAGGCATCCTAAACCAGTAGAACCTCCGAAGAAGTAGTTTCAGCAGCATCCTTAAGCAACATTGCTTCATCCGCTGCCTTCGGATCAAACACTTTTATGTATGTTCCTGCTTTTGTATCTAAGAACATTTTGCTTACTCGTATCGTAGGGTAATCCCTAATAAGTTCCGTCATGTAATCGATCTCATCTATACATAAGTTGCGTTCTGGCTCAAAAATCCGGGACGCTTTATTTATTTGGCCAATAATTGTGAAGGCTTCAGGTTTATCAATTCTGCCAAATTCTATAATTTGTGAATCGTTTTGACCAAATACCTCGTCCCAAACCGCTGTCGAATCTGAAAAGATAGCAATTCCACGCTTTTCCCGAACCCAATTAACTAATCTTTGCTGAATTTTAAATCCCCACAAAGACCAAATAAGGCTATATATAAAACTAACCAAAACACTCAATAAGAGAAATACTACGAGAAATATGAAGTTATTAGATGCATCTTTAAGCGCTTGCATTGTCCAGATGGGACTCGCATGAGATATAAAGGATGATAACCAAATAGAAATATTAAAAAGAATTAAAGTGCCAAAAGATACTGGTAACCATAATAATCCTGCTACGGCAGTAAACTCAGTAGGAGAATGCTTTACTACTGGATTTATCCCAAACGCTTGTAACCAAAAATAAGCCAGTACCCCTGGCAGAATAAATACTATTGTCCCTAAAAAGTTATCCATCTTCCTTCCTCCCGTTTCCATCCTTCGCCACTGCGGCTGCTTATTCCTCTAAGTATTTTTTAAAGTATACCTTAGCCTTGGCTCTTCATTTCGATTCAGGATGTCCATTATTTACATGTAGTTATTTTAGTAAACATCGTATAAACTACAAGAGGAATCCCCACAATTGAATAAAAAGAGGTGATCTATTTGGAGGCATTGGTGGCCCTTATGGTCTTGCTAATCATACTCTACTTAATCTATAAAAGTAGATAAAAAAGCAAGTCTAAGAGGAAAACACAAAAGGAAAATGCAGTCTTATAAGCATTTTCCCCGCTAACCAAATAGAAATAAAATATATATAATAAATAGGTTTAAGGAATGATTGGTTAACAGCCAATCATTTTTTATTGCCAATTTGCCCTACAACTGCCTCGTACCAAGCAATTCAAAGATTTAAATTCTTTGGTAGCCGCTGGTTTAATTAACCTTTATAGGTGCTTAGTCGGGTTCCCCTTGGCTCTATTTCTTCTTCA
>Ga0209123_1003514_pt1 | contig 11642 bp, 7 predicted proteins | sample BarGraIncu00431A_FD_184500 | JGI IMG/M metagenome (GOLD analysis project Ga0209123, IMG submission 184500) | Arctic peat soil microbial communities from Barrow, Alaska, USA - Barrow Graham LP Incubations 004-31A (SPAdes) (version 2) | ecosystem: Environmental > Terrestrial > Soil > Wetlands >...
ATGTCTTTTAATGAATTTTGATAAAAATAAATGGCATTAGTATTTGGTTCTTCAGAAGCAGGACCAAATACATTTATACTCATATAGATTTTGCTTTTTGCAATTGTACCTTCTAAATAATACGGTTTATCTTGACAAAATACGATTATGGATTGGAATACAAAAAAATAGGTTATAACTGTTTTCATAGTTTTATAATTATTTACTGATCACTAAAAACTGAACACTGCCAACTAAAATCAATGCGCTTCCAGCCAATTTTTTCCCATTCCAATTTCAACATCCAAAGGAACATCCATTATAAACGCATTCTCCATTTCGTGTTGAATCATTGGTTTAATTTTATCGAGTTCCGAGTTGTGAACATCAAAAACAAGCTCATCGTGTACTTGTAACAACATTTTAGATTTCCAGTTTTCGGATGTTAGTTTTTTATGGATGTTAATCATCGCAATTTTGATGATGTCGGCGGCAGAACCTTGAATAGGTGCGTTCACGGCATTTCGTTCGGCGCCACCACGAACCACAGCGTTGGCCGAATTGATGTCTTTCAGATAACGACGTCTTCCTAAAATTGTTTGCACATAGCCATTTTCTCTGGCAAATTCTATTTGTTCCTGCATGTAAGATTTTAATCTTGGATACGTTTTGTAATAGGCTTCGATCAAAGCCGCACTTTCTGAACGAGAAAGTGAAGTTTGGTTGCTCAACCCGAAAGCCGAAACGCCATAAATAATTCCGAAATTCACCGTTTTGGCGTGGCTTCGTTGCTCGCGAGTGACTTCTTCAAGCGGAACATTGAATACTTTTGAAGCAGTCGATTTGTGAATATCTTCGTGGTTTTTAAAGGCGGCAATCATATTTTCTTCGCCACTCAAAGCGGCAATAATCCGCAATTCTATTTGGGAATAATCCGCAGAAACCAAGGTGTAATTTTCATCTCTTGCCACAAATGCTTTCCTGATTTGGCGACCGCGTTCGGTACGAATCGGGATATTCTGCAAATTCGGATTATTGGAACTCAAACGGCCAGTTGCTGCAACGGTTTGCATATAATCGGTATGAATACGATGCGTAATTTTGTCGACTTGGTTCGGTAGCGCATCCACATAAGTGTTTTGCAGTTTTATCAGTTGACGCCAATCGAGAATATCCTTAACGATTTTGTGTTCGTTAGCTAAATAACTCAAGACTTCTTCGCCTGTGGCATATTGGCCTGTTTTGGTTTTCTTTTGTTTGGCCCCGCCAATTTTCAATTTGTCGAATAAAACTTCGCCTAATTGTTTGGGAGAAGCTAAATTAAAGGAATGACCCGCAGTTTCGTATATGGTTTTTTCCAATGCTTTAATGTCATTGCCCAAATCTTCCGATAATGATTTCAGAAAATCGACATCCACTCGAATGCCTTCTTTTTCCATATCGGCAAGCACTTTTACCAACGGGATTTCAATGTCTTCAAAAAGGTTTTTGGTTCCTGTTTTGTCCAGTTCCAATGTAAAAATCTCCTTTAGTTGCAAGGTTACATCGGCATCTTCAACGGCATATTCCTTGATTTCTTCCAAGGCAACGTCGCGCATCGATTTCTGGTTTTTGCCTTTTTTTCCAATCAATTCTTCGATCGATTTTGGAGAATATCGTAAGTATGTTTCCGATAAAATATCCATATTATGGCGCATATCGGGATTGATGAGGTAATGCGCAATCATCGTGTCGAATAATTTTCCTTCTACTTTAATGTTGTAATTAGACAAGATTTTCAAGTCGTATTTCAAGTTCTGTCCGATTTTCTCGATTTTTTCGTTTTCGAAAAACGGAATGAATTTGTCGATTAAAACTTGGGCATCCTCCTGATTTTCCGGAAACGGAACATAGAATCCTTTTCCTTTTTCATAAGAAAATGAAATTCCAACTAATTCAGCGTGCAAAGCATCCAAGCCAGTTGTTTCGGTATCAAAACAAACCGAAGATTGATTTTGAAGATTTTGTAACAGTAATTTTACGCCTAAATCTCCTTGAATAATTTGATAGGAATGTTCGGTGTTTTCTAACGAACTATAATATTGATGGCGTGTTTCTTCCGAAGTTTCCTCGGGAATTGCACTTCCGAAAAGGTCAAATTGATCTTCGTTTTTGGTCCCGAAAGCTTTCGGGAGTGGCTTTTTATAAAGTTTGGCCTCATCTACAGGAACATTTGCTGTAACCGTTCCGCCTTTTTTGAATATGGCATCAAATTGTTCCGCCATTCTTCGAAATTCGAGTTCATTGAAAAGAGCATCGGTTTTATCAACATCAGGAGTCGATAACTCATAATCGGTTTCGTCGAAAACTACGGGACAATCCAATAGAATGGTCGCCAAAGTCTTGGACAATAACCCTTTTTCCTTGTTGGCTTCGATGTTTTCCTTCATCTTGCCTTTCAGTTTGTCTGTATTGGCCAAAAGGTTTTCCATTGTGCCAAATTCCTTCAGTAATTTCTTGGCGGTAACTTCGCCCACGCCAGGGAAACCGGGAATATTATCGGCTGCGTCTCCCATCATTCCCAGAAAGTCGATTACTTGATCTGGGCGTTCGATTTCGAATTTTTTCAAAACTTCGGGGATTCCCCAAATTTCTATTCCATTACCCATTCGGGCAGGTTTGTACATAAAAATATTCTCGGAAACCAGTTGAGCAAAATCCTTGTCAGGCGTTACCATAAAGACTTTGTAATTTTGTTTTTCGGCTTGTTTGGCAATGGTTCCAATCAAGTCATCGGCTTCGTAGCCTTTGACTTCGATAATTGGAATATGCATCGCCTTCAATAATTGCTGGATATAAGGAATGGCAATTTTTATGGCTTCGGGAGTGGCATCGCGGTGGGCTTTGTATTCCGGGAATATTTCGTTTCTCAATTGGCTTCCGCCATTGTCAAACGCCACTGCCAAATGATCCGGTTTTTCGCGCTTGATGACATCCATCAAGGAATTCATAAATCCCATTATTGCCGAAGTGTCCATTCCTTTGGAATTGATCCGAGGATTTTTGATAAAAGCATAATAACCGCGGAAGATTAAAGCGTAAGCATCGAGGAGGAAAAGACGTTTTTGCGACATGATTGAATAAATTATGAAAGCGTAAAAGTAACGAAAGTTTAAAACTTTTCACGATGTTTTGTTTCGCTCTCAATTGAAATTATTAAAAAACGAAAAAAGGAATCTTTCTGACTGCATTGATATTTGAGGTTTATAATGCATTCTTTATTTTTATAAATTAATGAAATTCAAGACAATGTGTCATTTTTATAGGTAGAAAGGTGCCGGCTGAAACAGTTTTGGTATGGTTTTAGTTAAAGTTCAATTAACATAAATTCGTTTCACTTAAATAATTTGTTATTTTGCACAAAAATTCTATTACAATGATTATACGCATATTAATACTATGTTTAGTCCTTTTTCTTGTTGAACTTTATGCATTTCAGGCATTAAGAACTTTAATAACGGCAAAATGGATTTTGGTTTCTTATCAAATAATAAGTGTGCTGCTTCTGGTTTTTATTATTTATTCTTTTATGCAATTTGACCGTTCTGTAGGGCAAACTAAGCAGTCTATGCTTACAATGGGATTGGTTCTATTGATATATATACCTAAAGTGGTTCTGACTTTAGTGCTTTTTGGGGAAGATATTTTCAGAATAGGCGCTGGTTCTGTAAATCATTTTGCGAAGTATAATGACAGTGTCGGTTTTCTTGCTTCAAGACGAAAGTTTGTTAGTCAAATAGGATTGGGTTTAGCGGCAGTTCCGTTTTTGTCCTTATTATATGGAGTGACGAAAGGTAAATACAACTACAAAGTAATCAAGCAAAGTATATTTTTCCCTGATTTACCGGACGCTTTTGACGGTTTTACAATTACCCAAATATCGGATGTTCACAGTGGTAGTTTTGATAATCCGGAGAAAATTAATTATGCAATTGATTTGGTTAACGAACAAAATTCGGATATGATTTTGTTTACGGGTGATATTGTAAACACTGATGCCAAAGAAATGCATCCTTGGATTGATACTTTCAACAGAATCAAGAAACACGAGTTTGGTAAATATTCAGTATTGGGAAATCATGATTATGGTGAATATATCACTTGGCCAACAGAGGCTGCCAAAGAAGAAAATTTTCAAGCCATAAAAGATTTGTATGGTCAAATAGGTTTCAAATTACTATTAAACGAAAATACTTTCATTGAAAAAGGAGCTGACAAAATCGCGCTGGTTGGAGTCGAGAATTGGGGGAATAATTTCAAGAAAGTGGGTGATATTAACTTGGCATCTGCCAATTTGACTAAAGAAGATTTTAAAATATTGATGAGTCATGATCCTAGTCACTGGGAATATGAAGTGAAAAATCACGAAAAACATTTTCACTTGACGCTCTCAGGACACACTCATGGATTCCAGTTTGGCATAGAGATTCCGGGAGTGATTCGATGGAGTCCAATACAATATGTTTATAAACAATGGGCTGGATTGTATGAAAATCTGGGAAGATATGTATATGTAAATCGTGGCTTTGGTTTCCACGCTTATTCAGGCAGAGTGGGAATTATGCCCGAGATTACAGTCATTGAACTAAAAAAAGGCAAGAGTGTGGCTTAATTCGTTTAAAATACTACATTTGTAAAATAAATATCTCTTTTCAGTAGATTTAGAAAATTAAATTCGTTGATTTTATGTCAAAATTTGGAGAACTTATAAGCACACAAGTCCCTGTGTTGATTGATTTTTACACAGATTGGAATGAATCATCCGTTTCGATGCATCCCGTAATAAGAGATGTTGCCGCGGCTCTTGGCGATAAGGCAAAAGTGATAAAAATAGATGTTGATAAAAATCAAGAATTAGCCGATGCATTGCGCATCAAAGGGCTTCCCACTTTGATGATTTATAAAGAAGGTCAAATGATTTGGAGACAATCCGGTGAATTGGATGCCAACACTATAATTGGTCTGGTTCAAGAGCATCTTTAGGTAGTCATTTCGAGAAACGAAGCACCCGAGCGTAGCGAACTGAGCTTTTGCTAATCTCATCTTTATTTAATTACATCGAATTCGAATCCTTTTTCTTTCAAATATTCTAAAGTTTTTGGCAATGTATATTCCAAATTCGAGAATGCTTTTGCGCTATCGTGAAAAACAATTATACTGCCAGATTTTACATTTTTCAAAACGTTTTCCAAACACTTTTCGGGAGAAATTGTGGTGTCAAAATCAGCACTCAAAACATCCCACATAATTATTTTGTAGCCTAATTGTCGTAATTTTTTGGACTGAGATGGTTTTATTTTTCCGTAAGGCGGACGGAAGAGTTTATATTGCAGATTGCAGATTGCCGATTTTAGATTTAAAATCGAATCTTCACATAATTTCGTGTTTTCTAAATATTTTTCAGTCGAAGTTTTCCAACCATTCAAGTGATTAAAAGTATGATTCCCGATGGAATGTACCCCATCGATTACCTTTTCGAAAATCTCCGGATATTTTTCTATATTACTTCCAATGCAAAAAAAAGTAGCTTTTGCATTGTATTTTTTTAATTCTTCAAGAACCCATTCGGTGATTTCCGGCGTTGGACCGTCATCAAAAGTGAGGTAGATTTTGTTTTCTGTATTGGGGATGTCCCAAACGTAATTTGAGAATATTTTTTTAATTAGAGTATTTGTTTTTATCCAGTAAAAGCCCATAATTTAATTTGAAAATTTGAAAATTTGAAAATTCGGAAAAGCGATAATTTTTTAAATCACTCTTTTCCAAATTTTCAAATTTCCGAATTAAAGCTATTCTTTTTCGCGGCCAAAACGCTCAAACATTTTTATATAAGTATTGAATATTGCCCTATTTTTATTGTAAAATGGAACATCTCCACTTTCCTTCATCACTTGCAACAAACTTCTGTAGCGTTCAATATCGGTAATAATATCAACAGCTATATCTGTTTGTTCGGAGGATTTTAGACCACCATAATAATTAAGGTTTTCTTTGTATTTTGTCATTAATTTATCCAGAAGTTGTTGGGCTTTTGCTTTTTCGTCCACTTCATAATATCCTCTGGCAAAAGGTTCTACAACGGAATAATAACCAAATTTATCCAAAGGCATCTTTGTCATGGCCAAATCGATAATATTTTGTGCCTTATCTTTCTTCCCTTCGGCGATTAACTTATCCATTAATCGGGCAAGATTTGTTCTGTAAGTTATGCTGTTTCTTCTTGTTTCGGGGTCGTGGTATATTTTATCGCTTTCGCTATTGCCCCAATCCCATTTCATGACAACAGAATACATTTTATCCGAATCAATCTGGCCCATATCTATAGGGCTTGCGTCTTTTGATGCAGCAGTTTTTAAGGGGACTAATTTATAGACCATTCCGTCCAATTGGAGATAGTTTTTCATCCACAAATAATCTTCATTATCAAATGCGCCACCACTAAAGTAGATAGGTCTTTTCCAATCGTTGTTGGCCACGATGTCCAGCATCATCAATCTGTTTTTGTACAAGGCATTTCCTTTGATGTCTATGTCAATATAAGGGACAATGGAATCATAGTATTTTGCGGCAACCACTTTGTTCTTGATAATGCTGTTCTTGTCAACAGGAATTCTAATTTTATCTGTCGGGTAAAAATGAATGGTTTGCCCATTTTGCATTTCAACGGTAGATTTTGGGTTTTTTATAAAATTGATAAAATCTTTTATTTCCCATCGGCTATCTATTTTTTGAATATGCGCCACATAATCCAGTTTGTCTCCCACATATTGATCGTGTGTGAATGAAATTGGCAAAGGTTCAGAATTGTAAGCTTTGGTTTTCATTTGGTCAATATACCAATCGGTCATAAACAGACTTGTGTTTACAATTTTGACGTCTGTTCTTACATGTTCAATTTCCTGTGCATACCAAAGCGGGAAGGTGTCGTTGTCGCCAATGGTAAATAAAATAGCGTTGGGGTCGCAAGAAGTAAGATAGGATTTTGCCATTGCCACTGCGGTATATCTTCCTGAACGATCATGGTCATTCCAGTTTTGGGAAGCCATAAGAACCGGAACTGCCAGTAAACTTGCGGCAATAATTATTGGACCGGCTATTTTTGGTGCCAAGTATTTTTGGGCGCTTTCATAAAGCGCATACACTCCAAAGCCTATCCAAATGGCAAATACATAGAAAGAGCCCACCAAGGCATAATCTCTTTCTCGTGGTTCAAATGGTCTTTCGTTGAGGTAAATTTTCAAGGCAATTCCCATAAATAGGAATAGCACCAAAAGCACATAAAAACTTTTTCGATCCTTGCCGAAATGATACATAATACCAATAAGGCCTAGTAATAATGGCAAAAAGAAATACACATTGCGTCCTTTATTATTCAACACGTCCGAAGGTAAGTTTTGTTGGGAGCCCAGATGCAATTCGTCTATAAATGGAATCCCGCTAAGCCAGTTACCGTCTTGAGAGTCATATTTTCCCTGAATGTCGTTCTGGCGTCCAACAAAATTCCACATCAAATACCTAAAATACATATAGCCAAATTGGTATTCAAACATAAAACTTAAATTGTCGGCAGTTGTTGGTTTTTCCACAATTAAATAATCGCCATAACTTTTCAGAAATTTAACGTAACCTTCATTGTCAATTTGTTTTTGTGCATAAGCTTGTCTAAATTCTTTTACGGTTTTTTCAATTTCATTTCTTAATTGTGCTTCAGCTTTGTTTAATTCTTCTTCGCTCAGTTTGCTTGGATCGACTCCATATTTTGGCAAATCATCTGCGTATTGATAATCAGGATTTATTTTAAATTGCGGTGCGCTTGTAAAGCTGATGTAATTCACCGTATTGTCTCCACTCCACAGCCTTGGTAAAATGGTTTTTTGACTATCATCGCTATTTTGTTCGGCATTTTTGTAGTTGTTTACAATAACATACTTACCTGTTTTATAATCTCTTTCATAGTTTGGAGCCTTGTCTAAATAAGGATTGTTCTTGTCTAAACCAGCAAAGGCTTCGGTATATTGCGGCCCGTAAAATAACGGATTTGAGCCATATTGTTCCCTATTGTAATAAGCCAAAACTTCACGTGCATCCGAAGGTTTGTTCTCGTTGATGACTACATTGGCATTGGCACGAATAGGTAACATCATCCAAGTGGAAAAACCTATAAAGATGAATAAAATGCATAGAATAAGGGTATTGTAGTTTACAAGACCTTTGTTGTGAGTATATTTTAAACTATAATAAAACATTGCAATAAGAAGCAAGGCGACAAATATAGTGCCCGAATCAAACGGCATTCCTAAATTATTGACCATAAAAACCTCGGTTTTGCCAAAAAATGCCATAGTCAAAGGCAACAGTAATTTAAAAATAAGCAGCAAAACGGCCACTACAACAATATTTGCAATGATGAAATTTTTGATGGTAACCTCTTTATAATGTTTGAAAAAATAAAGAAATCCTATGGCAGGAATTGTCAACAATGCCATAAAATGGACACCAAATGAAAGCCCAACCACCAGCGAAATAATTAGTAGCCATCGATTACCTCTTGGTGTATCCATATCCTGCTCCCAGCGTAAACCTAGCCAAAAAAGCAAGGCAATAAGCAAAGAAGCCATGGCATAAACTTCGGCTTCAACGGCATTGAACCAGAAGCTATCGGAAAAAGTATAAGCAAGCGCCCCAACAAGTGAGCTACCAAGAATAACAATGGAGTTGTTTTTGTTTATCTCTGAAAAACGGGATACTATTTTCTTTAAAATCATCGAAGAAGACCAAAATAAAAACAGTATGGTAAAGGCACTCGAAAAAACGGACATCATGTTTACCATCACGGCAATATGCTTGTCATCGAGGGCAAACATGGCGAAAAAAGCACCAATCATCTGGAATAATGGAGCTCCTGGAGGGTGTCCTACTTCAAGTTTTGCCGCAGTGGCAATGTATTCGCCACAATCCCAAAAACTCATTGAAGGTTCAACGGTTAGCGTGTATGTCACTAATGCTATCGCAAATGCGCACCAGCCTGTAATTGTATTCCATTTATTGAAATTGAACTTTGCCATATTATATGCTAAAATTTAGTTTTATTTTAAGATACAAAGAAAATGTTTTTTTATTTAACGGCACGGGCATTAACAAAAATTTCTAAAAAACGGAATATAACTTGCAACAGCCTGTTTTTCGGGACTTTTCAGATTGTTAGATCGTCAATAAATTTTTTTTTGATAAAAAGAGATTAAAAATTTGTAAAAATTAAAATTTATATTAAATTTGCACTCGCTTAACGGCAATGGAATTGGTCTATGGTGTAATGGTAACACAACTGTTTTTGGTGCAGTCTTTCAAGGTTCGAGTCCTTGTAGACCAACACAAAGCCTCTCAATTTTTTGAGAGGCTTTTTTTATTTCATAAAAAATGGGCTTGAAAAACTAAATTGATTTTGATCTGTTAATTAGATGGTTTTCTAAAAACAGGGTTGTTAAAATCCAATTCGAAATTAAAAACAGGGTTGAAGTTATTTAAAAAGCGAAATGTAAGATAGCTGTACTCAAATCAAGAAAAGTTTTTGTCATAAAACATTGATTTTTTGATTTATAAAAAAAACACTATATTTGCACTGTTATTTATTAAAAAACTAGATAATGAGGCACGCATGGCGTGCCTCTTTTTATAAAATATGACATTTAAAGAAAAAATAAATACCGTATTAGCCGAGAGTCTCTTAGAAAAACCATCTGTTTTTTTGATAGATTTGACCATTACTGATGCGTTTAAAGTAATCATAACTTTAGATGGCGACAATGGAGTGGCTTTGCAGGACTGCATTGATATCAGTCGTGCAATTGATGCTAATTTAGACAGGGAAGAACAAGATTTTTCTTTAGAAGTGGCTTCGGTAGGAGTTGGATCGCCATTAAAAATGGTTAGACAATACAAAAAAAACGTTGGAAGGACATTAATAGTAAAATTAGCAACCGAAACAATTGAAGCAGAATTAGTTGAAGCTAATGATAATTTTATAATTTTGTCATGGAAAGCCAGAGAGCCAAAAAAACTTGGAAAAGGAAAAGAAACGGTTCAAAAAAGACAAGAAATACCTTATACAGAAATAAAAGAAGCAATTGTTACAGTAACATTTTAATTAATTAGTTGGCATGGAAAATTTAGCATTAATCGATTCATTTTCAGAGTTTAAAGATGATAAACTTATTGATCGTGTAACGCTTATGGCGATATTAGAAGATGTATTCAGAAATGCATTGAAGAAAAAATTTGGATCAGATGATAATTTTGATATTATCATTAATCCTGATAAAGGCGATATGGAAATATGGCAAAGAAGGGTTATTGTTGCCGATGATGATGTAGATTTAGACCATTTGGAAATTTCGCTTACAGATGCTCGAAAAATTGAGCCTGATTTTGAAATCGGAGAAGAAGTTTCCGAAGAAGTGAAGTTAATTGATTTGGGAAGAAGAGCTATTTTGGCTTTGCGCCAAAACTTGATTTCCAAGATTCACGAACACGATAATACCAATCTTTACAAACAATTTAAAGATTTAATTGGCGAAATTTACACTGCCGAAGTACATCACGTTCGTCCAAGAGTCGTAATTTTGATTGATGATGAAGGAAACGAAATCATTCTGCCAAAAGAAAAACAAATACCATCTGATTTTTTCCGTAAAGGAGATAATGTTCGAGGAATCATTGAAAGCGTTGAACTAAAAGGAAATAAACCTCAGATAATTATGTCCAGAACTTCGGAGAAGTTCTTGGAAAAATTGTTCGAGCAAGAAATCCCGGAAGTTTTCGACGGATTGATTATGGTAAAAAAAGTAGTGAGAATTCCAGGCGAAAAAGCAAAAGTAGCGGTAGATTCTTATGACGATAGAATTGATCCTGTTGGCGCTTGTGTGGGCATGAAAGGCTCTCGTATTCACGGTATTGTTCGTGAATTGGGAAATGAAAACATAGACGTCATTAATTATACCAGCAATATTCAATTGTATATTACAAGAGCATTAAGCCCTGCGAAAGTTTCATCTATCAAGATTAATGAAGAGACAAAAAGAGCCGAAGTTTTCTTGAAATTAGAAGAAGTTTCCAAAGCAATTGGTAGAGGTGGACATAACATTAAATTAGCCGGTCAATTGACAGGTTATGAGCTTGACGTTATTCGTGAAGGAGATGTTGCAGGCGCAGCTGCCGATGAAGATGATGTTGAATTAACAGAGTTTTCAGATGAAATTGAAGGATGGGTTATTGAAGAATTTGCAAAAATTGGGTTGGATACCGCAAAAAGTATTTTGAAACAAGATGTAAATGATTTAGTAAGAAGAACAGACCTGGAAGAGGAAACTATTCTAGATGTAATGAGAATATTAAAAGAAGAATTTGATAGCTAATCAATTCTTCAAACAATACAATAGAAAAGGTAATAATAAAAAGGTTTTATGTCTGAAGAGAGAGTTATTAGAATAAACAAAGTTTTAAGGGAATTAAACATTTCGTTAGAAAGAGCTGTGGATTATCTAAAAGATAAGGGAATTGCTATTGAAGCAAATCCAAACACAAAAATTTCCGACGATGTGTACAATGTTTTGTGTGGTCAGTTTGCA
>Ga0209123_1003516_pt1 | contig 11639 bp, 9 predicted proteins | sample BarGraIncu00431A_FD_184500 | JGI IMG/M metagenome (GOLD analysis project Ga0209123, IMG submission 184500) | Arctic peat soil microbial communities from Barrow, Alaska, USA - Barrow Graham LP Incubations 004-31A (SPAdes) (version 2) | ecosystem: Environmental > Terrestrial > Soil > Wetlands >...
AACAGGAACCCCTTTGTATAAAATATAAAATAAAAAAGCGATCAATATTCCTAAAATAACACTAGCGGCTAGCCACATGACCATTGTCGCTAATTTATCGATCATTCGTGCTGACATTTAGGCCACCTTCCTTTTCGCCACATGGCGCATGACAACAATCATCAACAGTGATATCAACAGTAATACCAACGCCATCAAAAATAAAGAGTTTCCCCAAGCCGAGCCATAAGGCGTATTACCCATTTCCACCACAATTTCGCTGGGCAATGTAGAAGTTGGCATAAATAAAGACGTAACTAACTGAGGAGCATTACCAATAACCATCTGTACTGCCATTGTTTCTCCTACAGCCCTAGCCATGGCTAAAATAACAGCCGTTAATATCCCCGGCAATGCTGCCGGCAAAATCACATGCCAGATGGTCTGCCATCTTGTTGCGCCCAGTGCTAGGGAAGCTTCCTCCAGGTTTTGGGGTACGGAACGTATAGCATCTTCAGAAATACTGATAATCGTTGGCAAAATCATCACTGCCAAAATAATAGCGGCCGCTAATAAGCCAAAACCTACACTCACATGAAAATAAGTTCTAATAAAAGGAACGATAATTGTTAGACCAATAAAGCCATATACAACCGAGGGAATGGCTACATACAAATTCGTTGCCGGGCGCATGATTTCCCCCAACCAGTTAGGAGCAATTTTAGCCATAAACACCGCTCCCGCCAGCCCTAGGGGAGCCCCAAATAATATGGATAACACTGTCACTGCCAAAGAACCCGTTATAAAACTTAACGCACCATATTGCCCCTCAGTCGGGTCCCATTTTGCTGAAAAGAAAAAGTCCATGGGGCTTACCTCACTAAAGGTCATTAATCCCTGCCAACCGACAAAAACAATAATCGCTAAAATAATAAGTGCCATGCAACTGGCACTAGCAATAAATATATACCCCATATAACGATCATATCGCAATTTTAGTTGATGTTTTTTATCTACTAGTTGCATAAAAGCCCCTCCTTAAGAAAAACGCTAGCGCGTCCTTTGTGTAACAGCAAAAGCCATGGTTCATGATATTATTATACGTGCCAAATTTCTATACCATCTATCTAGAGTGTAACCTATTCATAAATGATCTATGTTACGTTCATGTTAAGAATTTGTTAAGTTTTATTAATTCACCCATTCTATCTATAATGCTCTCCATCAATAGTCGTAAAAAAAACTGCCATTATTGGCAGTTTAATTTTTGCGCATCCGTTGTCCTGTTGCTAAGTAAATAACCCACTCCGCAATATTCGTCGCATGATCCGCCACTCTTTCTAAATAACGAGCCACAAACAGCAGTTGTGTCGCCTGTTTAATGGTCGTCGGATCTTCCATCATATATGTCAATAACTCTCGCAAAGTTTGTGAATAAATATTATCCACCGCATCATCATCTGCGCATACCTGTTCAGCCAGAGTAATATCCAGATTAATATAAGCTACCAAAGAATCATTTAGCATTTTCTGCGCCATTGCCGACATGCGAGGAATATCAACCAAGGGTTTGATAAGAGGTTGCTTGGCAATCTCTAGAGTAATTTTAGCAATATCAAAGGCATGGTCACCCACTCGTTCTAGATCAGTGGTAATTTTGAGACCTGTACTGATGATCCGGAGATCACGCGCCAAGGGTTGTTGCCTAGCAATGAGTACGATACATTTATCTTCAATATCGCTCTCCATATTGTCAATATCATCATCACCATCCATAACAATTCTGGCCATTGCCAAATCCTGTAATGTCAATGATGCCACAGCCTGGTCGATGGCTCGTTCAACACATGTACCCATCTCTAAAATTTTCTGTCTAAGTGCTTCCAGTTCTTGGTTGTAACTTTGCCTAGTACTCGTCATATTTCCCCTCCATTAACCAAATCGTCCAGTAATATAATCTTCGGTACGTTTATCTTGTGGTCTGGTAAAAATTATATCTGTTTTATCATGCTCCACCACTTCACCATTTAAAAAGAATGCTGTACTATCTGACACCCGGGCCGCTTGTTGCATATTATGCGTAACCATCACAATCGTATACTTGGCCTTTAATTCGGCTACCAATTCTTCGATTTTCATTGTTGATATGGGGTCGAGAGCAGAACACGGCTCATCCATGAGTAATACTTCAGGTTCAATAGCGAGCAATCTAGCAATACACAATCGTTGTTGCTGACCGCCTGAAATGCCCATTGCTGAGCCATCTAGACGATCTTTTACCTCATTCCACAGGGCTGCCCCCTGCAGACTTTTTTCCACCAGTTCATCAAGTGTTGACTTGTTTTTTATACCATGAATCCGTGGGCCGTAAGCAATATTATCATAAATCGACATGGGGAATGGATTGGGCCTTTGAAAAACCATACCCACCCGTTTTCTGAGGCGTACTACATCTGTATCAGGATGATAAATATTGACGCCATCCAATAAGATTTCACCTTCAATTTTCACATTAGGAATTAAATCATTCATTCGGTTCAGTGTTTTGATGAAAGTAGATTTACCGCAACCTGAAGGCCCAATTAAAGCCAGCACACTATTTTCATCCACACCAAGGGATATTTTTTTTAATGCCAATACATCCCCATAATATAGTTTTAATTTATTGACATGAATTTTATAATCCATACACTTCCTCCTGTAGATTAGCCCTTATAACTGCTAACAATCCTTATAGCAATATACCACAAACCATCCTACTTTATTATTAAGTTTATATTACGTTTTTGTTAAATCTCACTAAAACGGTAACCAATCCCTCGCACTGTTTCAATGGCCTCAGCGACGCTAGGCTCTTTTGCCAGTTTGGCTCTTAAATGCCGGACATGTACATCAACGGTACGTGTATCACCAAAGTATTCATAACCCCATACTTTTTCCAGCAATTGCTCTCGGGTATAAGCCCTGCCAATATTTGTGACAAATATTTTTAGGAGTTCATATTCTTTCGGCGTAAGTTCCAGTTTGTCATTACCTAAGTGTACTTCATAACTGGTAAAATTTAATTTTAGTTTACCTAGAACTAATTGGCCATCATGTTTACTATCTTTCTGACTGCGACGCAATACTGCCTTAACCCGAGCAACAAGTTCTCGCGGGCTGAAGGGCTTGGTCATATAATCATCAGCGCCGAGTTCTAGTCCCACAATCTTATCGACTTCATCATTTTTTGCTGTCAGCATGATAATGGGAATGCCTGCTGTGTGACTTTGACCTTTTAGAATGCGACATACTTCCATACCATCAATACCTGGCAACATCACATCAAGGATCATCAAATCAGGCTTAGCAGTTCTCGTTAACTCTAATGCTGTATGCCCATTATCAGCTTCCACTGTATGATAACCTGCTTTATCTAAATTAAACGCGAGCAATGCACAAATCGATGGTTCATCATCAACAATGAGTATCTTACCTGCCAACTTTATCACTCCCTATATGAAAAACGTTAGGACTTTATAATAAATACAAAGAGTATGGGGGGAATTTATAAATCCTGCTGGTCCCACCTATAAGAAGAACCAGGTTAATAATAACCTGGTTCTGACTTATAATAAATTTTTATTTATTAACGGCGTCTTTCAAGCCTTTACCAGCTTTAAATACTGGATTTTTTGATGCTGGAATTGTAATTTCAGCACCGGTTTGAGGGTTGCGACCTTTTCTTTCTTCACGAGCTTTGACCTCAAAAGTACCAAAACCAATGATTTGCACCTTATCTTCCTGTGCTAAAGCTTCCTCGACACTATCAAATAGCGCGTTTATCGCTTTCTCAGCATCCTTCTTCGTCAAACCTGCCTTTTCTGCAACACTTGCAACTAACTCAGTTTTATTCACAAAAATAGCCTCCTTCTGAAAATCATTACGACTAGTTTATTCGCTATTATTCTTTTTATTCCTGTCTGTATTTCAAAAAAATACTAAAAAACCATTAAAATCCTATCTTTTCTTGCTTTTTAGCCTGTTTCCACATCATATCCAGCTCACTTAATCCTAATTTTTCCCATTTAAGGTCATTATCCTTTACCACCTGCTCAATATAGGAAAAGCGTCTGATAAACTTGTTATTGGTCACATTGAGAGCCACTTCGGCATCAATTTTCAAAAACCTGGCCAGATTGACCACGGAAAATAAGACATCTCCCAATTCACCTTCGATATCCGAAATTTCCCCCTGTGCACAAGCCGACTTTAGTTCAGTTAGCTCGGCTTGTATATTATCCCAAACAGGCTGAATGGTCTCCCAATCAAATCCAACCTTAGCCGCTTTCCCTTGAAGCTTATACGCGCGCATTAAGCTAGGTAGGCCCTTAGGTATGCCATCTAGCACAGACGGCCTCTCACTGCCGTATTCCTGCTGTTTAATGGCATCCCAGTTTAATACAACCTCACCAGCATCCCGCACAGAGATATCGCCGAAGACATGAGGGTGGCGGCGCACCATTTTTGACGTAATGACATCAACTACCTGCTGCATGGTAAATACTTTTGATTCTTCGGCAATACGGGCGTGAAAAACAATCTGCAATAATAAATCTCCAAGTTCCTCACATAGCTTGTCCCCTTGCGCTAGATCAATAGCCTCTAACACCTCGTATACTTCTTCTACTAGGTAACGTCTAAGACTGGTATGAGATTGTTCAATATCCCATACACACCCCCTTTTCGAACGTAGAGTTGCCATAATGTCCACTATAGGGTCTAAGGTAAACCGTTCTACCCCTGGTTTTCCCGGCACATACAAACTGGTGAGATGGTCAATGGCCGGTATCCTATCCAGTTCGAAGAGAGGCATTTTTCGTATTTTCTCCTCAGGTAGGCCCAAATTCTGTACAACCACTACTTCATAGTCATCAGGGTAATACTCCATCAATGCTAATTTCACCTCTGAGGCGATATGGGGATTATATAATTGGGTTACCACCAAAGCAGTGGCAAGTTCCGGTGGTAAGGATGTTACATCAGCAGCATCTAGAACTGTTAACCCTTCAATCGGATCAATAGCAAGGCGTGTATATAACACTTCTAAAAAGCTCATCCCTGGCAAAATAGTAAGAGCAATTCCCCGTTCCATGGCAAGTTGCCTGATAAGAATAACTGTTCGTTCAGCAACTAGGGGACTACCTGGCACGGCATATACAAGGTTTTCTCCGAGTATCGCCTGGTCTAGGCAATCATTAGCGATGGCATTGTAAACCTCTTCAAAAGATTCTTTTTCTTCATAAATATGATCATAGCTGGTGAACGTTATGCCCCGTTCCACCATTTCAGGTACGGTAGGATGCTTCGCTGTGCGCAAAATGAGGGGCTTCGCTGATTGTAATAATTCTAAAGTTTCTACCGTAATAAGCCCAAAAGCACCAGGACCCAAACCTACAATTGTAATTTTCCCCATATAATCCCCCCCCATAAGAATATTGAACCCCAGAGGCGCAGAGAACACAGAGAACAACATTTTTTACAATATAAGGTCCTCTGCATCCTCTGCGCCTCTGCGGTAAAGAATTTGCTACTCTTTCTTTCACTATATTATTTACGCAACAAACCAAGTTTACTCAAAACACCAGATAACCTCATCCCTACTTTAGGAATTTTCTCAACATCATGTTGCCGCATACCGCCCAATAATAACAGGGCCACTCCATATACGATACCACCAATACTAATAGATATCAAGGTTGCCATTGTATTGTGAAAAATTTTAAGCATAATATTATCATATGTCAGCAAAACTGCTAAACCCATCACAATGGTTGCAGCAACGGTTTTTAAGGTATCTCTGATATCAAGACTAAACCCTACATACCGATAGACAAAATACATATTTAAGAGAGCGGCTACACCAAAATCTACGTTTGTCGCCCAAGCAGCGCCTTTAATGCCAAGAGATGGCATAGCTGTTAAAAAATAGCTCATAAATATTTTCACTACAGCAGCGCAAACCATATTAATCAAGGGAATGGCAGTATGACCCAGCCCCTGCAACACCCCCGTACTAACCTGATGTATGCCTAAGAGTACAATACCTGCAGACAAAATGGCAATGGGCACACCAGCATTTGGCGTACCATAGAGCATTTGGGAGATGGGCGTCGCTAGCAAGTACATGCCGACAAAACTAGGTATCGTAATTAAATTGGCAATTCGCATCGCCATGGCTGTACGCTGGTAAATACGCTGGTGATTGGATAAGGTAAAAGCTGCCGATATGGCAGGCACCAAACTAGCTGCTAGTGAAGCGGTTAAGATTGTGGGCAAATTGATCAGTGCAACCGCCATGCCTGTAAGATAACCAAAGAGCTCCGTAGCCTGGGTAACCGTATAGCCAGCCACTTCTAGCCGCGCTGGTACAATAAATAAGTCAATACTGGCTACCACTGGCAACATAATATTAGCCAACGATACTGGTAATGCCAATTTTACCAGACGGGATATAATTTTAAAACTGGGCTCTTGGGTGCTCGAAGGTTGCATGGCCATATTACGTTTCAAATCAGCTCGTTGCCGATAGTAGAAATAAATTAATACTAAAAGTCCTGCTAATGATCCTGGAGCAGCACCGAAACTAGCACCAGCGGCCGCATATTCAAGGCCTAGGGGCAGTAAGTAATAAGCCAGGAAAATCATCGTCACCACTCTGAATAATTGTTCAATAATTTGAGATACGGCTGTTGGCATCATCATCTGCAATCCTTGAAAGTAACCACGATAGCTTGATAGTATAGTAACAAATAATATAGCTGGTGCTAAAGCAACAATCGCGTAATAAGCCCGGGCATCTCTAACAAAATGCTGTTCAATGAGCCACCCTGCACCAAAATATAATAGAAACGTGAATATAATTCCAGTTATCGACAGTAAAACCAAGGAAATGCGAAACACCCGATTAGCACCTCGAAAATCAGACAGAGCTACTTTCTCGGCTACAATAATCGAAATAGCCACCGGAATACCGGCTGATGAAATACTCAGTGCCAATAAGTAAATAGGATAGGCCATCTGATAGAGTCCAATACCTTCGCCGCCAAGCAAACGAGACAATAAAATACGGTTTACCGAGCCAATAATTTTCACAACAACACCGGCAACCGTTAAAATTAACGCTCCTTTTAAAAATGTATCTTTACTCACCTGCGTCCTTCCTTTCCGCAACATTCCCCACTTATATTATATAGAGTATGTTTCAAAAAACCCACCTGCACGATTTGCGTAGGGGGCAGGCCACATTTCCAATGTAAGGTTGCGTATTTCTTAATCATTACCTATTATAGCAAAATATAGTAATTACTAATAGAGTAAAATCTAAAAAACTGTAACTAGAAAAGTAGCGAACTTTTGTCCGCTACTTACTATTCCCAAAAAACTTAGTTATGGAGCCATTTGTTTGGCAAGAAATCCTGCCGCAGTTTCGGCTAGCTTGACTTCCATATCACCCATTTGGACTCCTGGTTGTTTAGAGCAAATGATGACTGCACCAATCGCAGAACCTTCAACCATAATGGGAGCCATTACTTCAGATGTAAACTTACATAGATCATCTTCATCATCACCATCGATGATACAGCCTTTGCAACTCTTGCCCTCACCAAGGTTATTCAGCAAAATTGCTTTCCGGTCTTCCATTACTTTTTCTACAACCGATCCCAATGGTTTATTTAAAAATTCTTTCTTTGATGAGCCGGCGACAGCAACTACATTATCCCGGTCTGCGATTAAAATAATGTGTCCTATCGCCTCATACAATGAATCAGCATATTCCTTCGCGAAATCGCCTAGTTCACTTACTGGAGAATATTTTTTTAAAATAACTTCTCCCTCACGGTCAACATATATTTCTAATGGATCACCTTCACGAATCCTGAGTGTTCGCCTAATCTCTTTTGGTATAACAATTCTACCTAAATCATCAATTCTTCTTACAATTCCAGTCGCTTTCACCAGTGTTCCCCCTTATCTACAAGTTTTTACATGGGATTGTAATGATAGTATATATCTGACCTAACTTTTTTATTCACCTGCATTTGCCATTTAATAATTATATTAACCATTATCTTTTTATTCTGCGATAGGAGCTAATGTAGTAAATACCTTTACTAACCAAGGAAGCAGTGAATTATTAGTTATTTGTAATGTTTTTAATCGAATGCCCTCAGGGGAAATGTTTACTCTGGCAGGAAATGCTTCTTTGAGTGCCAGAACCTGGTTTGGCTGCACATTAGGTCGATCACTGAACATCACTTCTATATAACTTGGGTGCTGAATGACCGAACGAATACCAATTTTCCGGGCTAAATTTTTAATTTTGACGACTTCTATCAGATTCAATACACATTGAGGTGGTTCGCCAAACCTGTCAATCAACTCATCTAACAAATCGGAAATATGCTCTTGATTTCTGCTCGCAGCAATACGTTGGTATATTTCAATTTTATGCATGGCATCGCTAATATAGTCGCCACTAATATAAGCATCACTATTGAATTCTAACACAGGTTCTATGGCCATCTCTACGATCTGCCCGGTTTTTAGATGCTGTACCGCTTCATCGAGGAGTCGACAGTACATTTCAAAACCCACACTGACAATATTTCCATGCTGCTGTGCTCCTAAAATATTACCCGCACCACGAATCTCCAAATCACGCATGGCAATTTTAAAACCTGCCCCAAGTTCAGCAAACTCCTTAATGGCCTGTAGTCGTTTTTCCGCTACTTCGGTCAGGACTTTGTCTTGTCGATAGGTAAAGTACGCAAAGGCCATACGATGTGAACGTCCTACTCTTCCGCGCATTTGATACAGCTGGGACAAACCAAACCTGTCGGCATCATACACAATAATAGTGTTGGCATTTGGCACATCAAGACCATTTTCAATAATACTCGTACATAACAGCACATCATCATTACCTTCGTAAAAATCAAGCATGGCCCGTTCTAACAGTTCTTCCGGCATTTGACCATGAGCAACGCGAATTTTGGCATCAGGCAACATTTCCGATAAACGACGGTACATTTTGTCAATGGTCTGAACTCGATTATAAACAAAATATACTTGCCCGCCCCGTTTCAGCTCCCGCTTAATGGCATCACGCATGATTTCTTCCTCATATTCCACGACATAACTTTGTACAGGGAAACGTTCTTCGGGAGGAGTTTCAATAATACTCATGTCCCGAGCCCCTACTAAGGACATATGTAATGTACGAGGAATGGGTGTGGCACTTAACGTCAATATATCAATACCAGTACACCATCTTTTTAACTTTTCTTTTTGCTTCACTCCAAAACGTTGTTCTTCATCCACAACGAGCAGACCAATGTTTTTAAAAGTCACATCAGACTGCAAAATACGATGGGTACCAATCAGCACATCTACCTTGCCACTCGCTAATCTCTCGACAGTAACTCTCTGTTCCTTGGCACTCTTGAAACGACTAATAACATCTACGGATAGCCCTGTACCCTGGAAGCGGGCGGTAAATGTCTGATAATGTTGCTGTGCGAGTACTGTCGTTGGTACCAATACCGCAACTTGTTTGCCATTCATTACAGCTTTAAAAGCCGCCCTAAGCGCCACCTCTGTTTTACCAAACCCTACATCGCCACATAACAGACGATCCATGGGGCGCCGATCTTCCATATCGGCTTTAATTTCCGCAATCGCGACAAGTTGATCCGGTGTTTCTTCAAAGGGAAAAGCATCTTCAAATTCTTTTTGCCAAGGCGAGTCAGCATCACACGCAAAACCTACTGCAACCTGCCTTTGTGCATATATTTCTAGCAGTTCTTTTGCCATATCAGCTACTGCTTTTTCCGCTTTACCCTTAGCTTTGATCCATTCACTACCACCCATTTTACTAAGACGAGGCGCATCCCCTTCCGAGCCGATATATTTTTGCAATAATTGGACCTGATCCGTGGGCACATAGAGCTTATCTTCCCCAGCATAACGAATATGTAAATAATCTTTGTGTACATTGCCTACAACAAGCGTCTCCACTCCCACATATTTACCAATGCCATGATTGATGTGTACAACATAATCACCCACTTTAATATCGCGAAAATAGGCAATTTGTTGACCTTTGGCTACCCGTGGACGAGGTTTTTTCTTCTGGCGCCCTAAAATATCTTTTTCAGTACAGATCACAAAATGAGCCTGAGGCAGTTCAAAACCTGATGACAAGATACCGACTGTCACGAGGGTAGTACCAGGAGTCGAAGTCTGTACATCAGCAGCAAATATGGCATTAATTCCTTCTTCTACCAAACTTTGTTGCATGGACATGGCTTTGTCTTGATTAGACATAAAAATGATTGTAGTGAACTTACGTTCCTGCCAACTTTTTAGTTCTGTCAACACCATATCCATCTGTCCGTGAAAAGGTGCTACTCCCTTGGCAGTAATGCTGATGATATCACTCGGTTCAGTATAAGGAATTTTCTGCAACATTAATGATAAATATAAGATATTATTGTTTTTCGCTACTGCCGCTAAGTCTGACCAACTGAATGTAGTTTTCTTTATCTCAGGGTTTTCTTTAATTAATTTACCAATTTGTTCTCTGATACGCGCTGCTTCATCAAAAACAATCGTCGCGACATCAGGCAAATATGATAAAAATACAGCAGGTTTATTGGTATGTTGCACTTCAGATAGTGCTAGTATATCGACCTCTGCCACACTTTTTATGGAACGTTGCGTGATGGGATCAAATTCACGCAAAGAGTCCACTTCATCACCAAACAGCTCTAAACGTATTGGCATTTTATTATTAATCGGAAAAATATCAACAATACCGCCCCTGGCACTAAACTGACCGATTGTCTCTACCTTATCAACACGTTCATAACCAAACCCTACCAATGATTCAATCAATTGCTCACGTATAATTATAGCTACCTTGTCTATTGTGATGCGACTATTTTCAAAGTCTGCTTTGGATATAACCCTTTGCATGGCCGCTTCAGCTGTAGCTATAACAATAATTTTTTCCCCTCGAGCCATACGGCCTAGTACATCCATACGCTGCGCGGCCAATTCTACACTTTTAGCAACGGCCGTAAAAGTAATACTGTCGAGTACGGGAAATTCGAGTACCACTGCCTCAGGAATTAGTGTCGCCAAATCTAATCGCAAATATTCTACTGATTCATAACTGCCAGTAATAATTACCATTGGTCTAGAATCAGAACAATAAGCCGCTGCCAGCAATGCGCTTTTCTGCACACCTGTCACTCCATAAATTTGACTTTGATTGGTCTTAAGTCCATAGGTGGTTATTGCTCGTTTAACCCCCTGATCAGTTTGCATTATTTCAAATAACTTATTCATAGACACCTCATCCTATATAAAAAACGCAGATGCGCTTTTCTAACTAAAAAATACGCTACCCTTTTGTATTTTATTTTTTATCTTATTTTCTCTTATGCAAGTTTGCGTAGAACTATGCTTGCAATAACAGCTAAAAGGGGCTTTAGCAATCGCTAAAGCCCTAATATATGTTTTTGTACCAACGAAATCGACACTGACTACTGATGTTAGCACTCGGATGCTAAGGTCGCGACTCACGAAAAATCTTTTGGCAAAGATTTTGGTTT
>Ga0209123_1003518_pt1 | contig 11636 bp, 7 predicted proteins | sample BarGraIncu00431A_FD_184500 | JGI IMG/M metagenome (GOLD analysis project Ga0209123, IMG submission 184500) | Arctic peat soil microbial communities from Barrow, Alaska, USA - Barrow Graham LP Incubations 004-31A (SPAdes) (version 2) | ecosystem: Environmental > Terrestrial > Soil > Wetlands >...
CCTTCCATGCCGCGCTGGAGTCCTCCTTCGGCTACGAGCACGCCCCGTGGCTGGGTCGCGTGGGCATGGACCGTATCGACGTGCGCATCGCCGTCTCCGAGGCGGCCCGCGAGTTCCCCGCGCGCCTCTTCCCCGGCGACTACCGCGTCATCCCCAACGGCGTGACCGTGGAGATGTACGCGCCGGCTGTCGGCGCGGCCAAGGTCAAGGGCCGCGTGCTGTTCATCGGCCGCGCCGAGCGGCGCAAGGGGTTGCGGGTGCTTCTGGAGGCGTTCGCGCGGCTGAGGGCCAGGGTTCCGGAGTCCTCTCTGGTGATCGCCGGCGCCAGCCGTCGCCAGGTGGTCGAGGAGGCGCGGACCGGCTTCGGGACGTCGCTCGACCTCACGGGAGTGGAGGCGCTCGGCTGGGTGGCGGACGAGGAGAAGGTCGCGCAGCTCGGGGAGGCGGAGGTCGTGTGCGCCCCATCGCTGGCCGCCGAGAGCTTCGGCATCGTGCTCGCGGAGGGCATGGCCGCCGGCGTTCCGGTGGTGGCCTCCGACCTGCCCGGGTACCGCGCGGTGCTCCGCGACGGGGCGGCCGGTCGCCTGGTGCCGCCGGGCGACCCCGACGCCCTGAGTGGGGCGCTGGAGGCGCTGCTCGGCGACGAGGAGGAGCGGCGGCGGCTCGCCGCCGCCGGCCTCGCCGCCGCGGCGGACCTCTCATGGCGCCGCGTCACCGACGAGATCGTCAAGGCGTACCAGGATGCCGTTGCGGTCGGCGACCGGCCCGGCTACCACGGCCTGCCGGGCAGGCCGTGGTTCGGCCGGGCGATCATCGACTACGCCCTGAGCGATCGCCGTGCCGGCCGCGACCGGCCTCCGGCGGACCGCGGTCCCAGCGGGGGCTCGAACGGCGCCGCCGACGGCAGGGCGGAGGACGCCGAGCGCGGCTGAGCGGAGCGTTTTGCCGCGCCCAGCGCCGTGTGCTAGACTGCCTTTTCGCTGCACCGCGGCCGGCCGACACTGCGTCGGGCCGGCCGTCAGCATCCTTTCGCGGGGGCGTAGCTCAGCTGGTTAGAGCGCCGGCCTGTCACGCCGGAGGTCGCGGGTTCGAGCCCCGTCGCTCCCGCCACCGCTTCTTACTCACCAAGCCGCGCCGCTGTGCCACGGGCTGCGGCCGACGGCGGGCTCTGGGGGGTGGGGCGAACCCACCGCCGGTCTTCGGGTGGCGGCTGGTCAGCCCTGCAGGTGGAGCGAGACTTCGCGGGCCACGGCCTCGACGATCTGGCGCGCTCGGCTGATCCCGAACTCCTCGATGCGCCAGCTCGGGGCGGTGATGCCGACGGCGGCGTCGTTGGCCGGCATCTCGATGGCGCCGACGATGGCGGTGACGCCCGTCTCGACGGCGTCGGCGGCGACGTGCGCCGCGGTGCGGTCCTCGAAGGCGGCGCCGGTGGCCGTGCCGGCCAGAGGGACGCGCCGCCCGACCCAGCCGGCGTGTCGCAGGGCGTAGGGGCTCTCGACCTGGTCGACGTAGATGGCATGGTCGCCGTCGAGGACGATGAGGTTGGCGGTCTCTTGCGTCGCGTCGCGCAGGCGCATGAGGTGCGTGCGCGCCGCGATGCGCAGCCGGTCGACCCAGCCGACGCGCGAGGCGAGGCTCACCAGCTCGAGCCCCAGCGAGTACGTGCCCTCGGGTTCGGCGTGCACCAGGTCGCTCTCGACCAGGTACGGGAGGATGCGCGCCACGGCGCCGCGCGACATGCCGGCGCGCGTCGCGATCTCTTGCGGCGACAGGCCGCGCGAGACGGTGGCGAAGGCCCGGAGCACGGCAAGCCCGTGCGCGAACAGCGGGGCGTCGGCGCTGAGCTCGAACGCGGCTGAGCCGAGCGACCAGGCGCGCTCGCCGGCGCGGTAGGCGACGAAGCGCCGTGACTTGAGCAGGTTGAGCAGGCCGTAGGTGCTGGACCTGGGGATGTGGCACGACGAGGCGATGATGCTGGCCGGCGCCGGGCTGGTGCGGCGCCCGAGGAACTCGAGGACGTCGAGGACCCTGGCGGCGCCCCAGGTGGTGACTTCTTCTTCCGCGGCCCGCTTCTTCGGCACTGCGCTCACCTCCTCCGCAATCCAGCATAGCGGCCGCGCCGGTGTGCGACAACGAAAACCAGTTCAGCCAGCGGGACAGCGGGAGAGGGCCCTTGCTGTGGCCGCGGCGGCGCGAGAGGGTTGAGCGCACACGTCCACGAACGCCGCCCCCGGGAGGATCCCACGGTGCCGACCACTGACTCACACGAGCCGCCCCGCCCCGGCCGCCTCATCTACCTGAGCGCAGCCGACAAAGAGGCCATCTACGAGGCCGCCCTCGAGATCATCGGCACCATCGGCATGCGCGTGCACCACGGCGAGGTCCGCGAGCTGCTGCGGGCCGCCGGCTGCAAGGTCACCGAGCACGACCTGGTGACGATCTCGCGCGAGCTCGTGGAGCGGGCGCGGGCGACGGCGCCGGCGATGATCGAGGTCTTCGACCGCGCCGGCGAGCCGGCGATGAGCCTCGGCGGCGCCAACAGCTACTTTGGCACCGGCTCGGACCTGATGAGCACCTACGACCTCGAGACCGGCGAGCACCGCCAGAGCGTGCTCTCCGACATCGGCCGCGCGGCGCGGCTCTGCGACGCCCTCCCCAACCTCGACTTCGTGATGTCGTGCGCCCACCCCAACGACATCGAGCCGCATCGCTCCTACCTCGAGAGCTTCCGGGCGATACTGACCAACACCTCCAAGCCCATGGTGATGACCTCCGAGAACGCGGACGACCTCGAGGTGCTGTGGCGCATCGCCTGCGAGCTGCGCGGCGGCCCCGAGGAGCTGCGCGACAAGCCGTACTTCGTGCTCTACGGCGAGCCGACCAGCCCGCTGCGGCACCCGGAGGACAGCGTCGCCAAACTGCTGCTGTGCGCCGACTGGGGCATCCCGGCGATCTACTCGCCGGCGCCGCTGGCCGGCGGCACGGCGCCGATCACCGTCGCCGGGCACGTCGCCCAGGGCACCGCCGAGTCGCTCCTCGGGCTGGTGGTGCACCAGCTGCGGCGCCCCGGGGCGCCGTTCGTCTTCGGCATCGGCCCGGCGGTGCTCGACATGGGCACGATGCAGTCGGCCTACAACGCTCCGGAGTACCTGATGGGCTACGTGTGCGCCGTCGAGATGGCGCGCTGGCTCGACCTGCCCAACTGGGGCTACGCGGGCACCACCGACGCCCAGGTGATCGACGCCCAGGCGGGGATGGAGGCGGCCGAGCTCACGTTTCTGAGCCTCGCCGCGGGCTCCAACCTGAACCACGACATCGGCTACATCGACTACGGGATGACCGCGTCGCTGGAGCTCATCGTCATCGTCGACGAGTACATCTCCCTCAACCGCCGCCTCTTCGCCGGCGTCGAGGTGAGCCCCGAGACCCTGGCCGTCGACACCATCCGCCAGGTCGGCCCGGGCGGCGACTTCTTGAGCAGCAAGCACACCGCCAAGCACGTGCGCACGGCCCAATGGCGCCCGACGATCATCAACCGCCAGGGCTACGTGCGCTGGCAGGAAGAGGGCGGGCTCGACCTGCGCGAGAAAGCCCGCCGCAAGGCCCTGCGGCTGCTCGAGACCCACCAGCCGGCGCCGCTTCCCGACGGCGTGGCGGCGCGCATCGACGCGCTGGTGGCCGGCTTCGCGCCCGGCGCGTAGGCGGCGCCCTTCGCCGCGCCGGCCGTGCTCCGCGCCGGTGCGGCGGGTATCTTGTGAGCCAGGTGCGTGCGACCCGGAGGACGACGATGACCGCGAGAGACGAAGCCCTGGTGAGCGCCTTCGGCATGCCCGGCTTCCTCGTGCCTTGGGCCGACCGTTTTTTCGAGCTGCTCGAGTCGTGGCTGGTCGAGGCGCTGGCCGCCGGGCCGCTGCCCGCGGCCGAGCTCCTGGCGCGCGTCCCCGGGCTCGCCCCCGGCGACCTCGCGCGCGCCCACCGGCGAGGGATCGTCGACCTGGAGGGTGACGACCAATCGGACACGGTGGGCGCTGTGGTCGCCCTCGCCGGCTTTCACGCGCGCTTCGACATCTGGGCGACGTTCGAGGGCTGGAAGGACATCCCCACGGACGTCGCCGAACGGCTCAACGACTGGGAGCTCGAGCACTACGCCGCCGGCATCGCCCCGGCCGTGACGGCGCTTCGGGACGGCCGCGACCGGCCCGGTGGGGACGCCGACCTCTCGTACCTGTTGCTCGAGGAGGCGGAGGCGGTAGTCCGCGCGGCGCCGCGCATCTACCTCTGGCCCTGCAACTGCCGGGCGATGTTCCGGCGCTGCCGCAAGCTGCTCGACGTGTGCCTGCGCGCCGACAACGACCGGGGGCTGGGGTGGGAGATCTCGCGCGAACGCGCCGTGGAGATCCTCCGCGAGACCGACCGCGTCGGCCTCATGCACACCGGCTACGCCGGCAGGGCCGCAGGCGAGGCCGGCGCGATCTGCAACTGCTGCACCGACTGCTGCTTCCCGCACCTGGCGGCCGAGCGGCTCGGCGTCGCCGCCGTATGGCCGCGACGGCGCTACCGCGCGGCGGTCGCGGCCGCGACCTGCACGCTGTGCGGCCGCTGCGTGAAGCGCTGCCCCTTCGCGGCGCTGTCGCTTGGCGACGCACCGACAGACGTGGACGCGGCGGAGGTCGTCGCGAGCGCGCCCGACGGGCCGGGAGCGGCGGCCGCAGGGCGCCGGGAGAGCCTGCTGTTCTCGGCCGAGCTCTGCCGTGGCTGCGGCCTCTGCGCCACCGGCTGCCGAGAGGGAGCGATCGCGATGGAGCCGCTCGCCGCTTCCGCGGCTTCGGCCGGATGAGCGGCGCCCCCGGCGCTTTGGTAGTGTCCCGCCAAGTGGACGACCACGCGGGTTTCCTTGACAGCGCGGCCTCTGCCGCTAGTCTCGCGGGTACGGACGCTTGAGAGCCGCGTCCGCATCGTTTCCGGAACTGTGGGTTCTCATGGACGAGGTTCGGCCCGTCGAGAGAGCCCGTCTGACCCGACGGCCTCCGGGTGGCCCAGCGGCCCGCCCGCAGCCTGACTCGAACGCAAGGGGGATCACTGACCAATGAAGTCAGCGACACCACAGAGCACACGAAGCACGCTGCGTAGGGGTGGCCGCGTCCTCGCGGTCGCAATGGTCCTGCTGGTCGCCGTGGGGCTGCTCGCCCTGGTCACCGCCTGCGGCGGCTCCGGCGGCAGCAGCGCCAGCCCGAGCGCCGGCGCCGTCAAGATGGGCGGCGTGCTCAAGATCGGCTCGCAGCCGGGCAACGTCAACTTCGACCCGGCGCTGTTCGCCGGCGCCGTGCCCGACATCCTTCTCCAGCACCAGATCTACGAGAAGCTGGTCACGCTGGGCCAGGACTTGTCGGTGGAGCCGACCCTGGCCACCAAGTGGGACTCGCCCAACGGCAAGGTGTGGACATTCATCCTGCGCGACGGCGTCACGTTCAGCAACGGTCAGCCGTTCACGTCCGCCGACGTGGTCTACACGATGAACCGCCTCCGCAGCAAGAAGCTCGGCTCAGCCATGGCGGACGTGTACGCGAACATCAAGGACGTCTCCGCGCCGGACCCGACGACCGTGGTCTTCGCGCTCGGCTCGGTCGACTCGGAGTTCCCGGCCTCGCTCACCGACTACCACACGCTCATGCTCTGCAAGTCGGTCAAGAACCCCGCCAAGAAGGCGGTCGGCACCGGCCCCTTCACGCTCGAGTCGGTCGCCGCCGAAGACCGCGCCGTCCTCAAGAAGAACCCCACCTACTGGGGCACGGACGCGCGGGGCAACAAGCTCCCGTACCTCGATGAGATCGACATCATCTACTCGCCCGACGTCGCCGGTCAGGTCGAGGGCCTGCAGGGCGGGTCCATCAACTGGGTCGGTGGCCTCACCGCCGAGCAGAAGCAGGCCGTCGAGGGGAGTGCCTCCCTCAAGACCGTCTCGACCGAGACGAACTACTGCTACGAGCTGCAGATTCGCACCGACCAGAAGCCGGGCAGCGACCTGAAAGTCCGCCAGGCCATCATGGCCGGCACCGACCGCCAAGCCATCATCGATCTCGTCGCGCCCGGCGTGGCCCAGCCCGGCAACGGCACCCTGGTCGGCCCAGCGTACAAAACTGAATACCTCGACACGTCGGTGCCGTTCGACCAGGCGAAGGCCAAGCAGCTCCTCGCCGACGCCGGGTACGCCGACGGCCTCAAGATCAAGCTCGTGGCGTACACTGCCGACCCGGTGTCGGCCATCGCAACCGCCTGGCAGGCGCAGATGAAGGACATCGGCATCGACGTCGCTATCCAGCAGGTGCCGCTCGACGTGTTCTACGCCGACAAGGGCCAGGACAACTGGTATCAGGCCGCCTTCAGCATCGTCGACTACGGCACGCGCGCCGTGCCCAACACCTACTTCCAGCAAACGCTCGTCACCAAGGGTTCGTACAACTACTCGCGCTGGAGCGACCCGGCCTTCGACCAGCTCAGCCAGCAGATCTCCACCGAGCTCGATGCGACCAAGCAGGCCGAGCTCTACAAGCAGGCGCAGCAGATCCTGCAGGACCAGGTGCCGATGATGAACTTCCTGGTCAACACGGCCGTGGCCGGCGAGACGTCGACCATCGACGGCGTCGCGCTGGCGCCCGACTGGCCGCAGACGCTGTTCCGCGAGGCGCACTACACGGAGTGACGCAGATCGACCAGCACCGCCGCGCCGGTCGGCCGGCGGCGCGAAGCTGGAGAGGGTGCCGGTTGCGGCCCCCTCTCCAGCGGTCACAATGAAGACCGCACCGCAGTGACCACCCCGCGCCGGCCCCGCGGTCATGCGCACCCTTCGCCGTCCGCTACACGAAGAGGGAAGTGAGGGCGAGGCAGTGAGCGACCCGATCGTCGCCGAAGAAGAAACCCTCAGCGGCTTCCGCGCACAGACGCCGATGGAGCGCCCCAAGACGTGGCGCATCTACTGGCGCCGCCTCAAGAAGCGCCCGGCGGCGCTGGTCGGCACCATCATCTTCTGCATCTTTCTCTTCCTCGCCGTCTTCGGGCCCTGGGTGGCGCCCTACGACTACCAGGCGCAGGACGCCAAGGTGCGCCTCGACTCGCCCACGCTGACGCACCCGTTCGGCGCCGACCAGTTCGGCCGCGACATCTTCAGCCGCATCATCGTGGGCACGCGCAACATCTTCCTCATCGGCGGCTGCGGCACCCTGGTGGCGGTCATCATCGGCACCGCCATCGGCCTCGCCTCGGGCTACGTCGGTGGCACCGTCGACGAAGTGGTGATGCGCTTACTCGACGTGCTGCTCTCGTTTCCGTCGCTGCTGCTCGCGATGGTGCTGCTGAGCTCCGTGGGTCCGTCCAACTTCAACCTCGTGCTTGTGGTCGCCATCCTCTACATCCCGATGGTGGCCCGGGTCGTGCGCAGCATGGTGCTCGATCTCAAGTCCAAGGAGTTCGTGGAGGCGGCGCGCGTTCGCGGCGAAAGGCGCAGCTACATCCTCTTCCGAGAGATCCTGCCCAACTCCCTGCCGCCGTTGCTGGTGGAGGCGTCGATGCGCTTCTCGTACTCGATCTTCCTCGTCGCGTCGCTGGGGTACCTGGGACTCGGTGTGCAGCCGCCGTCGCCAGACTGGGGCCTGCAGATCTACGAGGCGCGCAACTTCCTGCCCATCGCGCCGTGGACCCTGCTCTTCCCCGCCTGCATGATCGCCGTGCTGGTCGTGTCGACCAACCTCATGTCGGACGGCCTGCGCCAGGTGATGCTGCCCGGCGGCGGGAGGAACTGAGATGGAGGCGCCGCGCCCCGTCTTCGAGGTCGAGGGCCTGCACATCGACTACACCACCGAGCTGGGCGTGCTGCACGCGGTGCGCAACGTCTCGCTCGCCGTGCACGAGCACGAGAGCTTCGGGCTCGTCGGCGAGTCCGGCTCGGGCAAGTCCACGCTCGCCATGGGAGCCATCCGCTACCTTGCCTCCAACGGCAAGGTGACCGAGGGCAGCGTGCGCCTGGGCGGCGTCGAGCTGCTCGGCCTCTCGGGCAAGGAGCTCCGCGAGCTGTGGGGGTCGCGCATCGGCGTGGTCTACCAGAGCCCGCTGAGCGCCCTGAACCCGTCGATCGTGATCGGCAGACAGCTGGCCGAGGTAGCGCGCCAGCACCTGGGGATGCACCGCAGCGCGGCGCTCGGGCGCGTCGCCGAGATGCTGACCAAGGTCGCGATGCCCGACCCCGAGGAGGTCATGAAGCGCTACCCGCACCAGCTCTCGGGCGGGATGCTGCAGCGCTGCGTGATCGCCATGGCGCTGATGACCGACCCCTCGCTGCTGATCCTGGACGAGCCTACCACGGCGCTCGACGTGACCACGCAGGCCGTGGTGCTCGACCTCGTCGCCGACCTCAAGCGCGAGTTCGACTCGGCGATCCTCTACATCACCCACGACCTCGGGGTGATCACCAAGATCTGCGACCGCGTCGGCGTGATGTACGCCGGCGAATTCATGGAGCAGGCCGAGCTGCGCGAGCTGTTCAAGCGTCCGCGGCATCCGTACACGCTCGACCTCCTCGGCTGCGTGCCGCGCTTCCACCCGACGCCGCAGAAGCGCTCGCTGGTCACGATCCCGGGCGCGATCCCGCGCGTCGACGAGTTGCCGCAGGGCTGCATCTTCGCGCCGCGCTGCAGCTTCGTGGAAGAGGCATGCAAGGCCGTGCGGCCGCCGCTGGCGGAGGTCGCGGCCCACCATGTCTCGGCCTGTCGCCGCTGGGAGGACGTGCCGCTGCCGGCCGAGCACTTGCGCGATGCGACCGAAGCCGTGCGCGTCGCCGAGGCCGAGGGCGTCCGCCCCGAGGTCCTGGTCGAGGCGGAAGGGGCCGAGGTCCATTTCAAGACCGCCAAGGGCCTCGTTCGCGGCCGCAAGGCCCGTCTGATCCGCGCCGTCGACGGCGTCGACCTCGAGGTCTGCGTCGGTCAGACGCTGGGCGTGGTCGGCGAGAGCGGCAGCGGCAAGACGACCGTCGCGCGAGCCATCATCGGGCTCACGCCGGCGACCGGCGGCGAGATCACGCTGCGCGGCCGCCGCCTGCCGCCGTCCACCGGCAAACGGCCACGCGCCACGCTCCGAGAGATCCAGATGGTGTTCCAGAACCCCGATGCGTCGCTGAACCCCACGCGCAGCGTCGGCGACGCGATCATGCGACCGCTCACCCTCCTCGGCGGCCTCGGCCGCCAGGCGGCCAGAGAGAGGGCCAAGGAACTGCTCGAGGCGGTCAGCCTGTCGGGGAGCTACTTCGACCGCCTGCCGCACGAGCTCAGCGGCGGCGAGAAGCAGCGCGTGGCGGTCGCGCGCGCCTTCGCCGCCGAGCCCGAGCTGATCCTCTGCGACGAGCCCATCTCGTCGCTCGACGTCTCGGTCCAGGGCTCGCTGATGAACCTGCTCATGAAGCTCCAGGTCGAGAAGAGCACGTCGTACGTTTTCATCTCCCACGACCTCTCGGCGGTGCAGCACCTCTCCGACGCCATCGCCGTGGTCTACCTCGGCCACGTCATGGAGATCGGCGACGCCGTGCGCGTGCTCACGCCTCCGTTCCACCCGTACACTGAGGCGCTGCTCTCGGCCGTGCCGCTGGCCGATCCGGACGTGAAGCAGAAGCCCATCCGCTTGGGCGGCTCGGTGCCGAGCGCCATGGACGTGCCCCCCGGATGCCGCTTCCACCCGCGCTGCCCGCGCTGCCTCGGCGAGATCTGCCGCGAGCAGGAGCCGCCCTGGCGCGACGGCGAGGGTGAGCACCGCATCTACTGCCACATCGCGCTCGACGAGCTCGCCCGCCTGCAGGCGGAGACGCTCGTGCTGGCCGGCGAGGAAAGGGGCGCCTGATGCTGCGCTTCATCCTCAGGCGCCTCGGCTTCATGGTGCTCACCGTCATCCTTGCCTCGATCATCATCTTCTGGGCGACGACGATCCTCCCCGGCGACGTCGCCACCATGGTGCTCGGCCGCTACGCGACCGAGCAGGCCAAAGCCACTCTGCGCACGGAGCTCGGCCTCGACAAGCCGATCGCCGTGCAGTACACGACCTGGCTCGGCAAGTACGCGCGCGGCGACTGGGGCAAGTCCGTGAGCACCGATACGGCGGTGCGTCCGTTCGTGTTCCAGCGGCTGCGCAACTCGTTCATGCTGGCGATCGTCGCCTTCGCCCTCTACGTGCCACTGGGCATCCTCTTAGGGCTCATCGCCGCGTTAAAGCGCAACACCTGGGTGGACAACGCGATCTCAGTCGGGTCGCTGGCCTTCATCGGCCTGCCCGAGTTCGTCAGCGGCGTGATCCTCATCACCATCTTCGCGGTCGAGCTGAAGTGGTTGCCGGCGCAGTCGGCGATCGACCCGCAGTCGACCTTCGTGCAGGCGTTCCCCTACCTCGTCCTGCCGGCGATCACCGTCGCCCTCACCAGCCTCGCCTACGTGATCCGCATGACGCGCTCGAGCACCGTCGACGTGCTGCAGATGGACTACGTGCGCACCGCCAACCTCAAGGGCCTGCCGCCGCGCCGCGTGCTGTTCACGCACGTGCTGCGCAACTCGCTGCTGCCGACGATCACCGTGGTCGCGATCGGCATCGGCTGGCTGATCGGCGGGCTCATCGTGACCGAAGCCGTGTACAGCTACCCCGGCATCGGCCGCCTGCTCCTGTTCGCCATCCAGCGGCGCGACCTGCAGCTCATCCAGTCCACGGCGCTGCTCATCGTGCTCATCTACGTCGTCGCCAACCTGGTCGCCGACATCCTGTACGCGGTGCTCAACCCGCGCATCCGCTACACCTGAGCTGTCCAGCCTGGCGGCCGGCGTCACGGCTGGGGCCGAAAACGAGTCCAGCTCTCCGGACATCACGGTGAAACCCTTGAAGGCTCGCACGTGTGGCGTCAAGCTGGAGGAGGAAGACCCGACACACCTTCGCCAGGCGCGCCTGGAACAGAGCGAATCGAGGGGGCACGTGAACACCACAGCATCGACCACGCCGGCCGGCCCGCGCCCGGTGCGGGCCCCGCGCGGCACCGAGATTAGCTGCAAGGGCTGGCAGCAGGAGGCCGCCCTGCGCATGCTCATGAACAACCTCGACCCCGAGGTCGCCGAGGCGCCGGACGAGCTGATCGTCTACGGCGGCGCCGGCAAGGCGGCGCGCGACTGGGCGAGCTTCGATGCCATCTGCGCCACCCTGCGCCGCCTCAAGGACGACGAGACGCTGCTCGTACAGAGCGGCAAGCCCGTAGGCGTCTTCGAGACCCACGAGATGGCCCCACGGGTGCTCATCGCCAACGCCAACCTGGTGCCCGACTGGGCGAACTGGGACGAGTTCCGCCGTCTGGACGCCCTGGGTCTCACCATGTACGGGCAGATGACCGCCGGCAGCTGGATCTACATCGGCACGCAGGGCATCCTGCAGGGCACCTACCAGACGTTCGCCGCCGCCGGCCAGAAGCACTACGGCGCCGACCTCTCCGGTCGCCTCGTGCTCACCGCCGGCCTTGGCGGCATGGGCGGCGCGCAGCCGCTGGCGGTCACCATGGCCGGCGGCGTCGCGCTCTGCGTCGAAGTCGACCCGGTGCGCATCCGGCGCCGGCTGGAGACCGCCTA
>Ga0209123_1003519_pt1 | contig 11635 bp, 9 predicted proteins | sample BarGraIncu00431A_FD_184500 | JGI IMG/M metagenome (GOLD analysis project Ga0209123, IMG submission 184500) | Arctic peat soil microbial communities from Barrow, Alaska, USA - Barrow Graham LP Incubations 004-31A (SPAdes) (version 2) | ecosystem: Environmental > Terrestrial > Soil > Wetlands >...
CCATCAACAAGACGAAAGAAGATTATGAGGATGGAATTTTCAAAAACTTTCAAGAATATCCGACTTCAACAGGTTTTACCTTAAAAAATGCAGAAGATGCGATGGCGTTCAATTACTTTCACGAAGGTCTTCATATAGGAATTATGATGGGCATTAGAAAGTTTTTGTAGGTTTTATTTATTGCCAGACGATATAGTTTGAGTGTTGGCATTAAATGCATCGATGATTTGCTGGAAGATTTAAAACAAGCATTGGAATAAAAAACAAAAAGCCCGATTTCAGAAAATCGGACTTTTTGTTTATAGTTGCATTTCCACTATTGCAAATAATAAATATATCCAACATTAAACCAAACCAACCAGTCATTGGCTTTGTTTTCCTTGAAAAGCGCTTTATTTTGGTTAATCCCGTCAACCCAGTCTGAAAAATAATATTGAAATCTTAAATCTACCATCAAGTCAGATAAGGGAGCAAGTTTATATCGAGTTCCCACACTTGAAACTATAGACCAAACTGAACCTCCTTCGGTAGAAAACCCATAAGGACGTCCTTCTGATGGAACTAAATATTTGGGAAATGTTGTTAAAGGCGTTCCCAAAGGACCCATTGTTGAAGAGGCTTTTGCATTATAAAAGCAAAATTGCCCTCCAAGACTTATAAACGGTCCCCAACTTTCAATTCTTGATGTAAAGTCACGAATGCTCCAAGGGAAATATTCCAGTTGCATTCCTATATTGGTAATAGCTGTGCTTCCTCTCATTGCCCGCAATTGATCTGCACCAAGACCCGTTTTATTCGGAGAAACCCATTCCCCAAAATTTTTAAGTTCCGTTTTATTATAAGACAATTCACTTCTTAATTTAAAGTGATCGTTAAAATAAGTATCAGGAGTATAGCAGTTACAATCTGCTTTGTATGAAAAATTCAAATAGTGGATAATACCAATTCCGTATCCGGTATTACCGGCATTTGTAGACAAATCGTATCTCACCCCATAATCCGATTGAAAAGCCACTGGACCCGCAATAACACCAATTTCGTGGGAAAATCCGAATTGAGCATTGGCCGCGTTTGAAAATCCAAAAAGCAGGAGACAGAAAAATAGGATAGATTTTGGGATCATCTGTAATAAATTACTTTTTTACAAATATATAAAAACATCAATCATTACAAATATTATATAAACAAAAGATAAGGTTTGTTGTGTTTTTCAATCAATACTATTGATTTTAAATAAAATCATTTCAACATGTATAAAAAAAACAAAAGGGCGTGAAGAAATTTCTAAATAACAACTAAATATTCTTATAAAATGTATATTTGTACACACTAACGAAAACGTTTTCTTAAACGTTAATAATCTTATAATCATGTCACAAAGTATTACCAATTTTATTGAAGCGGTTGCAAAAAAAAACCCGAACGAGCCGGAGTTTATGCAAGCAGTTATGGAGGTTGCTGAAACAGTAATTCCTTTTATCGAAGAAAATAAAAAATACCAAAACAAAATGCTTTTGGAAAGAATGGTCGAGTCAGATCGAATCATCATTTTTCGAGTAGTTTGGATTGATGATAAAGGAGAAACTCAGGTAAACAGAGGATACCGTATCCAGATGAATTCGGCCATCGGACCATACAAAGGAGGAATTCGTTTTCATCCTTCGGTAAATTTAAGTATTTTGAAATTTCTTGCTTTCGAGCAAACTTTCAAAAATAGTTTGACAACATTGCCAATGGGTGGTGGAAAAGGAGGAGCCGATTTTGATCCAAAGGGAAAATCAGACAATGAAGTGATGCGTTTTTGTCAAGCATTTATGACGGAACTGTCTAAACACATTGGGGCAAATACTGATGTTCCTGCCGGAGACATTGGAGTTGGAGGAAGAGAAGTGGGCTATATGTTTGGCCAATACAAAAGATTAAGAAACGAATTCACGGGAGTCTTGACCGGTAAGGGAATTTCTTTTGGAGGTTCATTGGTTAGACCAGAAGCAACGGGATATGGCGCAGTTTATTTTGCACAAAGCATGTTGGCTACAAAAGGAGATAGTTTTTCAGGAAAAACAGTTGTTGTTTCAGGTTCTGGAAACGTGGCGCAATATGCAGTTGAGAAAGCAACCCAACTGGGAGGCAAAGTAGTTACAATGTCTGATTCTGCAGGATATATTTATGATGCAGATGGAATTGATGCAGATAAATTGTCCTACGTAATGGAAATTAAAAACGAACTAAGAGGCAGAATTAGTGATTATATCACTAAATATCCTAATGCAAAATATATCGCAGGAAAACGTCCATGGGAAGTAAAATGTGATGTTGCATTGCCATGTGCCACTCAAAATGAATTGAACGAGGACGAAGCAAAAATGCTTGTTGCAAACGGTTGTATCTGTGTAGCAGAAGGAGCCAATATGCCGACTACACCAGACGCCGTAATTGTTTTCCAAAAAGCAAAACTATTGTTTTCTCCAGGAAAAGCATCAAATGCAGGTGGAGTTGCAACTTCAGGACTGGAAATGTCTCAAAACTCTTTAAGATTGAGTTGGACTTCCGAAGAAGTAGATCAAAAATTAAAAGAAATTATGCTCAACATTCACGCTTCATGTGTAAAATACGGGTCAGACTCTACTGGTTATGTTGATTATGTAAAAGGAGCAAATATCGCAGGATTTGTTAAAGTGGCTGATGCCATGCTGGCCCAAGGAGTAGTTTAAAGAACCTTATTCCATTCCGATATCGGAACTCTCCAAAGGAGATGGAGTTAAAAATAAAATGCCTTCTTTCGTCTCGATTCTTCGGGATTGGATTGGAGGCATTTTTTTGTGTAACAAAAATCCATTACTTTCGTTTGCACTATATTTGTGAACTGGAATTGATGTAAATAATGAAAAAAGGGCTTCTGTATTTTGTGTTTCTAATTACAATGCAAATGGGTTTTGCCCAGAACAACCTGTTGTGGCAAGGCTATTTTTCCTATAATGATATTAGGGATGTGTCAGAATCCCCAACTTCTGTTTTTGCCGCTTCCGAAAATGCGTTGTTTTCCAAAAACACAACGACAAACCACCTCAAAACGACCAATACCATCGATGGACTTTCGGGTCAAACGATAGCGTCACTATATTATAGTGCATCATCCAATAAAACACTTGTCGGATACGAAAACGGACTGATGATAGTAATCAACGAGGCCGATGGCAGTATGCTAAACGTGGTCGATATTGTCAATAAACAACTTCCTTCAAACATTAAAAAAATCAACCATTTTATGGAATATAATGGGATTGTTTATGTTTCCTGTGATTTTGGAATCGTTCAATTTAATCTGGTCACGATGCAGTTTGGGGACACCTATTTTATTGGTGATAATGGAGCTGAAATAAGTGTTACGCAAACCGCTATATATAATGGGTCTATTTATGCATCTACAAACAATGGTATCAGAAGAGCTGATATTACTGGTAAAAATTTAATCGATTTTAACCAATGGGAACAAGTTGCTTCCGGGAGTTGGTCAAGCATTGAGACTTTCGACACAGAACTTATAGCCATAAATACTTCGGGATATATCTACAAATTCAATACGACCTCCAATTCTTTTATTGGATATTTGGCCCTTTCACAAGCTGCTGTCGATATGAGGGCGACCGGTAATTATTTAATAATAACCACTTTAAATAGTATATATATTTACAATAATCAAATGGCATTGGTACGCCAAATAAACAGCAACCAAATTCCGGAGGGCAATCCCAGTTTTACCTGCGCTACCATTATTGGAGATGTCATTTATATAGGAACAAAAGAAAACGGATTGATAGCCACCACAATTTTGGCATCTTCAACTTTTGAAAATAGTACTCCAACTGGACCTTCAAGAAATAATATATTTGCGCTTCAAGCCACTTCTACCTCGCTCTGGGCGGTATATGGCGATTATGACGTTTCTTATAATCCGTATCCATTGGACAGTTATGACATAAGCAAATTCAGTGCAACGGGATGGTTGAATATTCCCTACGAAAAAGTATTTGGGGCCAAATCAATATCCAGAATTACCGTGAATCCCAATAATGAAAACGAAGTTTATGCCAGTTCCTTTTTTTCGGGTTTGCTAAAAATCGAAAATGACGAACCCACATTTTTGTATAATCAATCCAATAGCGGACTGGAATCATTAACATTTGTTGGTCCAAGTTACATTGATGTTAGAATAAACGGAGCCGCATTCGATAAATCAGGAAATCTTTGGGTTACCAACAGCAGAATAAAAAACGGGTTAAAAGAATTAAAAACAGATGGACAGTGGCAAAGTTTTTCTGTGGACAACATTCTGGATTCAAGTGAAGACAACAGTTTTGGAAGAATGGCAATCGATAAAAATGGCACAAAATGGCTAGCCACAAATCGGGATGGCGTCATAGGTTTTAATGAAAATAGCAATAAATTCAAAAAAATCACGATAGGTGCTGACACCGGAAATTTACCCATTGCCGATGTCAGGGCAGTTGCAGTAGACAATAGAAGCCAACTTTGGATAGGGACGACAAAAGGATTACGAATATTGCCTAATGTTGGCAGTTTTCAAACCGAAGATCAATTGAAGACCAATCCCATAATTATCATGGAAGACAACCTCGCCCAAGAATTACTTTACGAACAATTTATCACTGATATTGTTGTCGATGGAGCCAATAACAAATGGATTGGCACAGCAGATTCCGGTGTGTTTTTGGTCTCCCCAAACGGACAAAAAACAATCTATCATTTCACGATAAACAATTCGCCATTGCCGAGCGATGTTATAAACGACATTGACATCAATAGTGCAACTGGTGAAGTTTTTATAGCCACGGCCAAAGGTTTGGTTTCTTTCAAGGGGACAGCAACGGTGGCCAGTGATGATTTGAGTAATGTATATGTTTATCCAAATCCGGTGCGACCAGAATATGAGGGAACCGTGAAAATTTCGGGATTATTAAACAAAGCCAATATAAAAATCACCGATATTGAAGGCAATCTGGTTTATGAAACCACATCCGAAGGGGGAACAATAGAATGGGACACGACTGCTTTTGGGAAATACAAAGTGGCTTCAGGCGTGTACATAATTTTTGTTTCGGCACAAGACGGCGTGGAAACCAAAGTAAAAAAAGTGATGATAATTCGATAAAATGGTTTGTTGTTTTGAGTTTATGGTTTGTTATTCCAACCTGAAACTTTAAACTTTAAACTTTAAACTAAAATATGTTAGTAAAAACCAAAGCCATCGTAATTTCATCCATAAAATACCAAGAGAAAAGCTTGATTGTAAAATGTTTTACGCAATCGAACGGTTTAAAAACCTATTTTGTCCGCGATGCTTTTTCCTCCCGAAAATCAAACCAGAAAATCGCCTATTTCCAGCCGTTGACCATTCTAGAAATCGAAGCTGTTCACAAAAATAAGGGAACCTTGGAGAATTTCAAGGAAATCAAAATTGCGACACCTTTTCAAACGATACATTCAGATGTTTTCAAAAGCACCATTGTGATGTTTATTTCCGAAATCTTGCACCATTCCATTCACGAGGAAGAAAAAAATGAGCGTCTTTTTGCTTTTTTGGAAACCGCATTGAATTGGCTCGACAATCATGATGAAACCGCTAATTTTCACTTGATTTTAATGCTTGAAATGACCAAATACCTCGGTTTTTATCCCGATATTTCCGAAATGGAATTCCCTTTTTTCGACACCAACGAAGGTGTTTTTACACCATTTCACGGCATCGGTTCACTAACCGAACACGAAACTAACCTCTTCAAAAAACTTATTCATTTAAAATTCGACAACGACCAGAAAACCTTCCACGTTATCGAAAGACAAATCGTATTGAAAATTTTGATTGATTACTATAGTTTTCATCTCGACGGCTTCAAAAAACCAAAATCCTTGGAGGTTTTGGCAGCAGTTTTTTCTTGAAATGATTTGCAACAAAGACTCTAAGACTCTAAGATTTAATACAATTTCCATTATACATTGAAATTTTGATTTTATTCTTTTGAAACTTTGTGTCTTTGGTTCTTTACTTCGTCCGTTCGCTGGCTCGGGTGTGGCAAACAAAAAATCGTGAAATTTGTGGTCAATAAATCAAAATTCCTTACTTTCGCACCACGATTAAAGAAAAGGATAAAATGAGCATAAAATTTACTGAATACAAAGGACTTAACTTGCCAACAGTTGCATCGGAAGTACTTGATTTTTGGAAAAAAGAAAACATATTCGAGAAGAGTGTAACCACTCGTGAAGGCAACCCACCGTTCGTTTTTTTCGAAGGTCCGCCTTCGGCAAATGGATTGCCGGGCATTCACCACGTGATGGCGCGTGCGATTAAAGATATATTTTGCCGTTATAAAACCCAAAAAGGATTCCAGGTGAAGCGTAAAGCAGGCTGGGATACTCACGGTTTGCCAGTAGAATTAGGAACCGAAAAAGAACTGGGCATTACTAAAGAAGATATTGGAAAAACCATTTCCATCGAAGAATACAACGAAGCCTGCAAAAAAACCGTGATGCGTTACACCGACGTGTGGAACGATTTGACCGAAAAAATGGGCTATTGGGTTGATATGGAAGATCCCTACATCACCTACAAATCCAAGTATATGGAAACGGTTTGGTGGATTTTGAAACAAATCTACAACAAGGATTTGATGTACAAAGGCTACACCATCCAGCCCTATTCTCCAAAAGCCGGAACTGGATTATCTTCGCACGAAGTCAACCAACCGGGAAGCTACAGAGATGTTACGGATACCACGGTTGTGGCGCAATTTAAGGTTATTGAAGAGCACAGAGAACTATTGTTTTCTAAATTTTATGATTACATCACTTCAAAAAACTTACAACACTACAAATTAGAAGCCTTAGATTTAGAAGAAATCTATTTTTTGGCTTGGACGACAACACCTTGGACATTGCCAAGTAATACGGCTTTGACCGTTGGTCCAAGAATCGAATACGTTTTAGTAAAAACATTCAATCAATATACGTTCCGACCGACTTCAGTTATTTTGGCTAAAAATTTGGTTGGTAAACAATTTTCGAAAGGATTTTTCGAAAGTACTGAACCATCTGATTTTGAGAATTTCAAGGAAGGCGACAAAAAAATACCGTATCAAGTTCTTGCAGAATGCAAAGGAGCTGATTTAGTTGGAATTCGTTACGAACAATTATTGCCATTCGTTTTGCCATACCAAAATCCAGAAAATGCTTTCCGAGTGATTTCAGGAGATTTTGTTACCACCGAAGACGGGACGGGAATTGTGCACACGTCTCCAACTTTTGGTGCCGATGATGCGAAAGTGGCTAAGGAAGCAATTCCAGAAGTGCCGCCAATGTTGGTTCTGGACGAAAACGGAAACCCAGTCCCATTGGTCAATTTACAAGGTAAATTTATTCAAGGTTTGGGGAATTATTCTGGGAAATACGTCAAAAACGAATATTATAATGAAGGTGAAGCGCCAGAACGCTCAGTAGACGTTGAAATTGCCATTCAATTAAAAGAAGAAAATAAAGCCTTCAAAGTAGAGAAATATGTACACAGTTATCCACATTGTTGGAGAACGGACACGCCAATTTTATATTATCCGCTGGATTCTTGGTTTATAGAAATTACTAAAGTTCGCGATCGTATGTTCGAATTGAACGAAACCATCAACTGGAAGCCAAAAGCTACCGGAGAAGGTCGTTTCGGGAATTGGTTGAAAAATGCGAACGACTGGAATTTGTCGCGCTCTCGTTTTTGGGGAATTCCATTGCCAATTTGGAGAAACGAAGAAGGAACCGAAGAAATTTTGATTGGTTCGGTTGAGGAATTATACAATGAAATCGAAAAATCTATCGCTGCAGGTTTCCAAAAAACAAATCCTTTCAAAGGTTTCGAAATAGGAAATATGGACGAAGCAAATTATGATTTAATTGACTTGCATAAAAATGTAGTCGATGAAATCACCTTGGTTTCTGCTTCCGGAAAACCAATGAAACGCGAAGCCGATTTGATTGACGTTTGGTTTGATTCTGGCGCAATGCCTTATGCACAATGGCATTATCCTTTCGAAAATAAAGATAAAATAGACGAAAACAAAGATTTCCCTGCTGATTTTATTGCCGAAGGTGTCGATCAAACACGTGGTTGGTTTTATACTTTACACGCTATTGCAACTTTGGTTTTCGATAAAGTAGCCTATAAAAACGTAGTTTCAAACGGTTTGGTTTTGGATAAAAACGGACAAAAAATGTCCAAACGTCTAGGCAATGCCGCAGATCCATTCGAAACATTGAATGAATATGGCCCTGATGCCACACGTTGGTACATGATTTCCAACGCAAACCCTTGGGACAATTTGAAATTTGATTTGGAAGGAATTGCCGAAGTTCGTCGTAAATTCTTCGGAACTTTATACAATACCTATTCGTTTTTTGCTTTGTATGCCAATCTCGATAATTTTAAATATGCCGAAGACGAGATTCCGTTAAACGAAAGACCGGAAATCGACCAATGGATTATTTCTGAATTGAATACTTTGATAAAAGTGGTTGATGATGCGTATGCGGATTATGAACCCACAAAAGCGGCTCGTGCGATTTCGGAATTTGTACAGGAAAATTTGAGTAACTGGTACGTTCGTTTGTGTCGTCGTCGTTTCTGGAAAGGGGAATATGCACAAGATAAAATCGCGGCATATCAAACATTATATACTTGTTTATTGACCATAAGCAAACTAGGTGCGCCAATCGCCCCGTTCTTTATGGACAAGCTTTACAGAGATTTAACTTTGGCAACACATACCGAAAAATACGATAGTGTACATTTGGCAGAATTTCCAGTTTCAGTTGAAAACTTTGTTGATAAATCGTTAGAGAGCAAAATGCAGAAAGCACAGACCATTTCATCGTTGGTTTTATCCCTTCGAAAAAAGGAGATGATCAAGGTGCGTCAACCACTGCAAAAGGTAATGATACCAATACTTGACGAGGGTCAGCGTGCTGAAATTGAGGCGGTTTCCGACCTCATAAAAGCGGAAGTTAACGTCAAGGAAATCGTACTTTTGGACGATGCTTCCGGGATTTTGGTGAAACAAATTAAACCGAATTTCAAGGCACTTGGACCACGGTTCGGAAAAGATATAAAGTTGATTTCCAATGAGATACAGCAATTTTCTCAAGAACAAATCAACCAATTGGAGAGAGAAGGAAGCCTAATGCTTGTTATTGCCGGAAATAGCATAATTTTATCGCTGGAAGACGTTGAAATTTCTTCGCAAGATATTGAAGGCTGGCTGGTTGCCAATTCAAACGGAATAACGGTTGCGCTGGACATCACGATTTCGGAGGAATTAAAACAAGAAGGAATTGCCAGAGAATTAGTCAACAGAATTCAGAATATAAGAAAAGATTCGGGATTTGAAGTAACTGATAAAATTAAAGTACATTTGCAAAAAAATTCAACTTTAGAAAAAGCTGTAGAAGCAAATGAAGCATATATTAAATCGGAAACGTTAACGGAAATATTGGTTTTTGAAGACACTATAATCAACGGAACCGAAATAGAGTTCGACGAAATAAAAACAAAAATATCAATTACAAAATAACTAGAAAATGGTAGACGAAATTACAAGATACTCAGACGCTGATTTAGCCGAGTTCAAAGAACTAATACTTAAAAAAATTAACAAAGCACAGGCAGATTTAGATTTGATCAAAAGTGCCTATATGAATGATTTAAATAACGGGACTGATGACACTTCGCCCACATTCAAAGCATTTGAAGAAGGAAGCGAAACGATGTCAAAGGAAGCCAATTCACAACTGGCGATTCGTCAGGAAAAGTTTATCCGTGATTTGAAGAATGCACTTTTCCGTGTAGAAAACAAAACATACGGTGTTTGTAAAGTGACAGGAAAATTAATCAGCAAAGACAGATTAATGATTGTTCCTCACGCCACGATGAGTATCGAAGCAAAAAACTTGCAACGATAATCCCACTCTTGCCATAAAATAATTAACGCTCCGTTTGGGGCGTTTTTTTTAGAAAATAACATTACTTTTGCGCCATTAAAATTTAATAAAATGACATTACGAAAAGCCTATCTACTTATTTTTATCATATTAATTGTGGATCAAATTTCTAAAATATATATTAAAACTAATTTTGTTTTAGGTGAAGAAGTCAACGTTTTTAGTTGGTTCAAAATACATTTCATCGAAAATGAAGGAATGGCTTGGGGAACCGTAATTCCGGGAGTTTATGGCAAGTTATTCCTGACCCTGTTTAGATTGGGTGCCGTTGCGGGAATTGGCTATTGGTTGTGGGATTCAGTCGAAAGAAAACACAGTTCAAATCACTTGGTTATAGCCATTTCATTAATCCTTGCAGGAGCATTTGGCAACATAATAGACTCCGTTTTTTATGGAGTTATTTTTGATGACAGCTACGGTCATTTGTCCACTTTGTTTTCTGAAAATCCTTATGGCACCTGGTTTTACGGCAGAGTTGTCGATATGTTTTATTTCCCGTTTTATCACGGAAATCTTCCAAGTTGGTTACCTATTTGGGGCGGAAAGGAATTTACTTTTTTCAACGCTATTTTCAATGTTGCCGATATGGCCATTTCCACAGGAGTCGGAATTTTGATAGTTTTCAATAAAAAAGCGTTTCATCATCATCATTAGGAGTTGATTTATTTGTTCAAAAACAAATTCTCAATTTTTTGCAAATAAAAAAGACCTATTTCAGATAAGAAATAGGTCTTTTTTATTTTATTTATTATGTCCAGGAGCATATTTTTTGGCGCTTTTGTCTCCATTGATTTTTTTAGCTTGTCCTGGGGGAATCTTTTTTGCTTTATAAGAAGAATTCTTTGTTTTCATTTGAACGCTACAATTAGATGCTGAAAGGGCAAATAGAATAGTCAAAATTATCATTCCAAATCTAGATAACTTAAATTTTTTCATAAGTTTATAAGGTATTGAGAATGCTAAGATACACATTAAAATCGATAAACCCCATTCGGCGTCACGCAATAATCCAGTTTCACGTCGTTTTCAAAAACATCCTCAATAATTGCTTCGGGTTCAAAGAAAGAAAGCCCAATTTTGATGGTTTCTGGCTTGCATTCCTTCAGGAATTTGTCATAAAATCCTTTGCCGTAACCTGCTCGATGACCGGTCTTGTCAAAAGCCAAAAGCGGAACAAAAACAACATTAATTTTACTGGTTGGGACTTCCAGTCCATCGACTGGTTCAGGAATATTGTATTCGTTTTTCTTGATTTTGGTATTGTCCGTCAAAAGAAAATGCGTCATTTCTCTCGTTTCGAAATCACTTTTTGAGACGATGATTTCCTTGTCTTTCCCGGAAAGCAAATGCAAGATAAACTCGGTATTTACTTCTTTATGTTCCGTAATGGGCAGGAAAATATGGAAATAGGTTTTCTCCCAAACAGGAAGCGTCAGCAATTTATTGGCAATAGCCAAACTCATCTCCTCCAAATCGTTCTCGGAAAGTTGGTTTCGCAAGGCTTTGTATTTTGCTCGTAACTCTTTTTTAAGCATTAATTGTCGCTTTCAATTCGTTTATAAAAGAGGTCAAATGT
>Ga0209123_1003520_pt1 | contig 11631 bp, 12 predicted proteins | sample BarGraIncu00431A_FD_184500 | JGI IMG/M metagenome (GOLD analysis project Ga0209123, IMG submission 184500) | Arctic peat soil microbial communities from Barrow, Alaska, USA - Barrow Graham LP Incubations 004-31A (SPAdes) (version 2) | ecosystem: Environmental > Terrestrial > Soil > Wetlands >...
GGGGGGGGGGGGAGCGCCGCAACCCGGTTTGCTGGCAGCCACCACGGCTGCCGCCGCGGGCCTTCCCACTGCGCGGCCAGGGGGCCTCAAGAATATGTTAGCTTTGACTTTCTTTTTTAATGATATACAATAAAAACCCGCTAATAAAGCAAGTGAGGACCGCCGGCACCCCGGGGTATCTCACTAGAAAAGCCGCCAGGAGTCTTGCAATGGAATACGAAGAGCTTTCAGGAGAGAGGGACCCCCTTTTCCGGGAGTCTGGGCGGGAGCCCGAGGCGCCCGAACTTGAAGAGATTGAGGGTGGGGAACCGCCTGAGGCTGGCGAGGAGGAGGCAATCAAGACGATAGCCGTCGAGCATTGCGACGACGCCATCAAGATCTACCTACGCGAGATACAGAAAACCAGGCTTTTGAGCAGCGAAGAGGAACGGGAACTGGCGGCGCGGATCGATCTCGGGGACCGGGCCGCCCGGGACCGCATGATAGTCTCCAACCTGCGCCTGGTGGTGAGCATCGCCAAGCGCCACCTGAACCGGGGTCTCCCCTTTCTCGACCTGATCGAGGAAGGGAACCTGGGGCTTATCAAGGCGGTGGGGCGTTTCGAAGTCTCCCGGGGGTTCCGCTTCTCCACGTATGCCACCTGGTGGATCCAGCAGTCCATCGACCGGGCGATCGCCAATCAGGCGCGCACGGTCCGGTTGCCCGCCCATGTCTCCGAGGACATCACCCGGATGAACGGTGCGGCCCGAAAACTGGCGGCGCGGTTGAACCGCGAGCCGACCCTTCGGGAGGTGGCCGATAGCCTTGGGGTGGAGGTCGCCTACCTGCGCAGGCTGTTGGTGCTCTTGAAGAAAACCAGCTCTCTGGACCAGCCCAGGGGCGAGTCCAACCACCTGCCGGGCGACAGCATCGAGGACTCCAGCGCCGTGTCCCTGGAGACTCTCTTCGAAGACTTGAACAAGTACGAGCAGGTGTCCAAGTGGTTCGAGACCCTCTCCAGCGAGGAGAAAACCATACTTACCCTGCGCTTTGGCCTGGAGGACCAGGCACCGCAGACTCTGGACACGATAGGCAAAAGCTTCGGCGTCACGCGGGAGCGGATACGCCAGATCGAGAAAAAAGCGCTGGAAAAGATCAGAAACAGCATGGAGGACGCCGCCGGACCCGGTGCTTTCCCCCCGCCGGAAACGGACCCGAAAAAGCCGCGCTGCTACACCCTGGAGTATCAGGCCAAGGTGGTCCAAGCAATGCGCGAGCGGGGACTGTCCCGGGAAGCGGGAGCGAAGAAATTCGCCATACCCAAGAGCACTCTGGGGCAATGGATGAAGGCGTCGAATTACGAAGGCGTCGAAGCGGCCAATGCTGCGGATAGAGGGTGACGTAACGGCTACCGACTGGGAGACACTGCGTGAATTCTGTTTCGAAACGCTGAGACACAAAGACGCGATCGTGCTCAATCTGGTAAAGGCCGGTGCCTACGGTTTTTCCCTCTGCGTTTTCGTTTGTCTCTCGCAACGGATGGTGCAGCTCCTCGGCAAAGAGATCAGGATCATCGGAAAAAATTCGCCTGCCTGTACTCCCAGGGGCGAAGATGTCCCCATCTCGAGGAGCCTGCCGACTGCCGGTGCGAAAAGCTCTTCACCCCGGACGGCAGCTAAGGCGGACCGGGTATGGGCGATCTCGCTTGCGAGCCGATGCCGGGCGGTGCCGCCCCGCAGACCCGCCCGGGTCGTCGCCCTCCCCCCCCCGAGAGCCCGGCCTTCACGAAGGAGGTCCCGCCAAACCCGCACCTTGGCTCCTCACAGATTAAAAGATATTGACAATCACTTTCAGCCCTATACCATGGTAGTAGTCAGACACCGGTACGAACCCGGAAGGAGCCTGCCATGCGGAGCGCGCAATTGCTGGAGGTGGAGACCCTGCTGCCCTTCGAGGCCGAGCGGGACGCCAATGCCGGCGAACCCGAGGAACTTGGCGAAACCGAGCCGGGCAAACTGGAAGAGGGAAGTGAAAGGGTTCAGGTCGAGCCGGGCGAGGACGCGGTCAAACTCTACCTGCACGACATACGCAGGAACAAGCTCTTGAGCCGCGAGGAGGAAAGGGAGGTCGCGACCAGGGTCGACCTCGGGGACCGGGCGGCGCGGGACCGCATGATAGTCTGCAACCTGCGCTTGGTGGTGCGGATGGCCAAGCGCTACCAGGGCCGGGGGCTCCCCTTTCTCGACCTGATCGAGGAGGGGAACCTGGGCCTCATCAAGGCGGTGGACCGCTTCAAGCTCTCCAAGGAGTGCCGTTTCTCGACCTACGCCACCTGGTGGATCAGGCAGTCGATCGAGCGGGCACTGCTGAACCAGTCGCGTATCATCCGACTTCCGGTGCACGTCTGCGAGCTCCTCGGCAAGGTGTCCCAGGCGAACCGGGAACTCACCCGCGAACTGAACCGCGAAGCGACGCTCCAGGAAGTGGCCGAGCGCCTCGGCGTGGAGCTTTCCCGGGTGCACCGGCTCCTGGTGGTTTTGAAAAGCACCTTCTCCCTGGACCAGGCGGTCGGCACTGACACGGATTTCCAGCTGGGCGACGTCATCGAGGACACGGCGAGCCCGGCACTGGAGGAACAAATGGAAAGCCTGGACCGGTTCCAGCAGGTGGCCCGCTGGCTCGGGACCCTCTCGGGCGCCGAGAAACAGGTCCTGACGCTGCGCTTTGGCCTGGACGACGGCACTCCTGAGACCCTGGACACCATTGGCAGGAAACGCGGCCTGACCCGGGAGCGGATACGCCAGATCGAGTCGAAGGCACTGGGGAAACTGAGGGCCTGCCTGGCGGCCGAGGCAGCGCCTGCGGCGTATCACGAGGCGGAGGAGAACTTCGACATCATGCCGGGTTATGAGGCGGACGGTGCGGGAGCTGAAGGATAACGCTAAAGCGGCCAAGACAAGGGCAACAGCTGGCAAAGAGGGCCGGGACCAAACCCGGTCCTCTTTCGTTTTTCGGGGTGAGAGTGTGAAATCAGCCGCCGAGGGCGGCATCAGCCCCGGGATGGGCTTCACCTGCTTTAAGGGGATATTGGCATTTGCGCCGGATGTGCTATGAAAAGAAGGAGAGCTTCGACATCATGCCGGGCGATGCAACACTCGGCGCCGCAAGGTCGGCCCCGCGATCGCGCTTTAGCGTGCTTCCGGCAGGGGAGCCAAAAGGAGGCAGCCGTTATGGCAGAGCACGAGACCCTAGAAAAAGTCGGGAAGGAACTGGAGGCGCTGGCGATCAGCCACGGCGTCTGCATCGCGGCCGTGGTGACCTGCGGCGAGGGAGAGGGGATGACCGTCATGGCCAACCCCCTGGCGAGCCCTCCCCTGGCGCTATTGCGGGCAACCAGGGCGCTGGAGGACCACGCGGCCAGGTTCGTCGCGGAAAACGCCCCGGAGGCCTTTGAATCTTTGTTGCAGGAGGGGGAAGTCCCGGCGCCGGGTACGCCGCTCACCAGGACGGGGTGGATGAAGGAGAACTAGGGCAAATAGCGGATATTGCCCGACAGGCTGCTTGACATGTTCAGCACGACTCTGGATGGAGGTCCCGCAGGTCGATGGACGGGCGTTGTCATTGACTCAGGCTTCCTAAAGGATTAGACTTAGCCAATAATGCCTCCGGTCGGCACTGCGCTCGTGCGACTGAATTACAATTGGGCAACAGGCGGCCAACTCGAAGACCGAACAGACAAAGGCCACAAGCCGATGACTCCTTTATTCAGGATACCGATCAGGCTGCAACTCATTCTAATAGTGGCCATTGTAGCACTCCCCGCAGCGGGCATAATTATCCAGACAGGGATTCAGCAAAAAAATCGCGCTGTCAATGAAGCCGTGATGGACACCCAAAGACTGGTAGACCGGATTGCGTCCGAGCAGAGGATAATGATAGCCTCGACGCGGCAGCTCGTGGTTTCCTTGTCACAATTGCCGGAGGTCAAGGAGAAGGACGCTGCCAAGGCAAATACGTTTCTAAGCCATATCCTCAAATTACATCCGAATTTCTCCAACATATTCATTGCCGACAGTACCGGCGCACTTTGGGCTTCCGCGGTACCCTTTTCCAGCCGCATTAAAATTGACGACAGACGGTTCTTCAAAAACGCTCTCGCCAGCGGATTGCTTTCCTCCGGCGAGTTCCAGGTCGGCAGAGTGATAAACAAGCCGACCTTGAATCTGGGCTACCCATACAAAAATACCGCTGGTATGAGCGCGGGAGTCATTGGTGCAGGAATCGCCCTGGATGATTACAGGAGCCTTTTGGCACGGACTCAACTGCCCGGAAAAGCGGTCGTCGCTCTTATCGACTACAAGGGGCTCATTCTGCTCAGCAGCGACGCGCCGCATGAAAATATCGGGCAACAGATGAACCCCGCACTATTCAAGAAAATGCTGAACGGTCCCGACTCGGCGAGCTCAATCGACTTCAGCATCGACGGAGGAGCAGAGAGACAATATCGTTACGTCAGCTATCAAAAGTTGCACATCGAAGGCGAGGGTTTGCCCTACATGTACATCCGCGTCGGCATCCCGGTCGATTCGGTGCTGTTGCAGGCCAGAAGTCAAATGGTCAGAAGCCTGTCACTATTCACTATCGTGCTCACTCTGGCATTGCTCATCGCGTGGTACGCTGGCAAATGCTCCATCGCCGACCGCATCACGTTGCTGGAACAAGCATCGAAACGGCTTGCCGCCGGTGACCACCAGGTCAGGGTTTCCGATCTCATGGTGGGCGGTGAACTACGCCAGCTGGGAGAATCATTTGATTCCATGGCGAGGCAACTCGCTTACAGGGAAGAAAGTCTCTCCGAGAGCCAACGGTTTCTAAACACGATAATCGACACCGAGCCGGATTGTGTGAAGCTCCTGGATGCCAGCGGGCGCGTCCTCATGATGAATCCGGCCGGGTTGGAAATTGTGGGAGTGGATTCTATCGATCAGATTAAGGGGCAGCTCATTTTCCCGCGCATAGCGAGCGAGTTCCGCGACGCTTTCAAGAAACTGACCCGCGATGTTTTCCAAGGCCAATCCGGGCGCCTCGAATTCGAGGCGGACAACCTTAAAGGCAAGCATCTCTGGCTGGACACCAACGTGGTCCCCTTTCGCAACGATCAGGGCCAGATCGTGTCACTGCTCGGTATCACCCGCGACATCAGCGACCGCAAGCTGGCGGAAAAAGCGCTGGCCGAGAGCGAGAGCGCCTTTCGGGCCACCTTCGAGCAAGCGGCAGTCGGCATGGCGCGGGTCGCGCCCGACGGCAGCTGGCTGGAGGTGAATCGCCGACTCTGCGACATCCTCGGCTACACCCGGGACGAACTGCTCGCCATGACCTACCAAGACATCATGCACCCTGACGATCTCGACTCCGACCTCGGGTACGTGAGACAGGTCCTCGTTGGGGAAATCGACACGTACTCCAAGGAAATGCGCTTTTTCCCCAAGGATCAGAGCATCATCTGGGTCAACTTCACGGTGGGGGCCGTGCGGGACTCCGCGGGAGCCCCTGCCTACTCCATTTCTGTCGTGGAAGATATCACCAAGCGCAAGAGAGCGGAGGAGCAACTGGCGGAAAAACAGCACCTTCTGGAGGAACTGAACCTATCCTTGTCAAAAAGAGTCAATGACGCGGTCTCCGAACTGCGCCGGAAAGATCAGATATTGATAGCGCAGGGTCGTCTAGCCGCCATGGGCGAAATGATCGGCAACATAGCCCACCAGTGGCGCCAGCCGCTCAACACGCTGGCACTGGCGGTCCAGGAATTGAAGCTGACCTATCCGCACGATGACCTTTACAAAGGAAGCCTCCACGCCAACGTCGCCAAGGCTATGTGCCTGATACAACACATGTCGAAAACGATAGATGATTTCAGCAGCTATTTCAAACCCGATAAGGAGAAGGTCCTGTTCAATGCCAACCAAGCCGTGGCAAAGGCGCTGGCCCTTGTCGAGTCGGGCCTGGCGAACCTTGACATCGCAGTCGAGGTCTCTGAAAAAAACGAGGCTTTCATCAACGGGTATGCAAACGAGTATGCGCAGGTGCTGCTGAACATCCTGCTCAATTGCCGGGACGCCTTCGAGGGTAGCAAGGTGGCACATCGGGTTATCAACGTAACTGTTGCCAAGGATCAGGACAAATCAGTCGTAACGGTCAGCGACAACGCAGGTGGCATTCCCGAGGACATCCTGGACAAAATATTCGACCCTTACTTCACCACCAAGGGACCGGACAAGGGGACCGGAATAGGATTGTACATGGCCAAGACCATCATAGAAAAGAACATGGGGGGGACGCTCAGCGTGCGGAACACACCGGAGGGTGCGGAGTTCAGGATCGAAGTCTGATGACGCCCTTTCCCGGGTGAAGACATTCCGGGGCCAACAGGATACGGAGGTGATATCTCTCCAGGGGAAAATTCGATAACCCTTTCGACAGAATTGAAGCCCTGCGCCGCTACGCAGAGGAACGATTGCAGGAATCGAAAAAACCCGATCCCGTCTCGCCGACTGAACCTGGTGATTGAAGCAAACCTATGGTGTCTGCCGAAAAGCAGAAAGTCACCATCCCAAGGCACTATTTCACTGAATCAAGAGGTGGGAGAAACGCACGGGAAATCTCCGGACAGCACGACTTGACACTAATGATTAATGTTTTATAATGATATCTCGTCAAATGACTACATACATTGCTGCTGCCAGGGAAAAAGAAGCCTGCTTCCAGAAGGGGGGCCCCATGATGAAGCAATATGACATTCTAAACCGGTGCCTGAAGGAGCTGAACGGGTCACGGATTCCGGACAGCAAAAGGTTAAGACTCGAGGTGCTGTTGATTCAGGCCAAGCTGGTCCTGCTGAAGAGTGAGGTGGAAAGCCGGGTTGCGGGCGATGCCGCGAGCGAGCAGGAGTTCCTCGGGGTGTACGACAGCCTCAAGCGAGTCTGCGGCTGTTATTGCCAGGCTGAGACGGACCTCCTCATCGGGCAGCTGGAAAAACTGAAGGAAGGCTTGAACGACTTTCCCGAGGCGAAGCCGACAACTGTACGATCGGAACAAAGGAAGAAACCCCGCCGCTTCTGCAACTTCCTGCGCGCCTGAACCGGCAGTACATCCATCGGGCGGTACTGAACCATGCGCGCACGGTGCGCCTCCCGGTGCACCTTTCCGAGTACTTCAACAGGATGCGCCGGATGACCGCCAACCTGACGACGCAGCTCAGCCGGGAGCCAAGCCTCAAGGAGGTGGCGGATACTCTCGGCGTGGAGCTAGCCTACCTGCGCAGACTTACCCTGCTACTGAAGAACTACTCCATCGAGCAGCCGATGTGTGAAACCAACCAACTCCTGGGTGACAGCATAGAAGACACTATGGCCTGGCTTTTCCCTTCGGGAGGGACTGTTCCCTGGTTACCACCAGGTTGACAAGCTGTTCGTTGAGGAGGGGCACGTTGCTTTTCAATACCTTCCATATCGCGTCGAGGCTGATACCAAAGTAGTTGTGTATCAGTTTATTGCGCATGTCGCTGATCTGCTTGAAGGGTATTTCCTTGTTATCCGACACGAAGGCCGGGTAGTGCTTCACCAGCTTGCCGGCTATTTCACCCAGCACCTCGATATGCCGTATGGCGGCATCCTGCTTGTCTTCGTCCAGGTTGAAGGCCGCTTCGCCCACGCTTGCTATCGTCATTAAACGGCGCAGGGATTTTTGCAGGTCCCCGATGTATTCTGGTAACGCCCTTGGTTTGCGCTCATCGGTCATAGGGCTATGGCCTCCCTGTTGATCCTCTCCCGATGCTCTTCCGGTATCTCGGTGTCGAGCACGACATCGACAGGGACCTTGATGAGTTTTTTGATCTCGCTCTCGATTCCGACGATTTCCATCAGCCCCGTGGCCCCCTTGATCGGGGTGACCAGAAGGTCGAGATCGCTTCGGTCGGTATCCTCGCCCCGCGCGGTCGAGCCGAAGACCCTGACGTTGGTCACCTGGTAGCGCTCGGCGATGGCCCTGATCTGCTCCCGATAGATCTCCAGCTGCTCGCCCGGGCGCGGGCGGCGCCTGCGTTTGGAACTCTTGGCGACAGGAAGGCGCTGCTGTTTGAGGCCGCCCGGCTCGCCGGTGTCCAGGTCCGCCTGCCGCAACAGGAGCCGAACGTACGACGACAGGGTCATTTCCGTCCCGGTCCGCTTGCCGTAGGCTGCCGCGAGCTGCTCCCCCCGCTCCTTTTCATCCGGTTCCAGTACGATGTTCAAGCGCGCTGTTTTCATGGTTTTACCCCTTGATTTATGTACATAATATACACATAAAATGGCAAGGGTTCAAGCCAAGAATCGGTAAATCCTGCCACGGAGACACGGAGGTCACGGAGAAAACGAGAACAGGGCTGTTTTTTGCCTCCTCCGTACTCTCCGTGTCTCCGTGGCAAAAGGGTTTGATGGCAACAACCGAATTGGCCCAGAAGGTGCTCAGGGGCTCGGCCTTGGGTGACTACGATCTGGATTGTCTCTCGTAACCTTGGGATTTAAACATGCAAGTTTTATCTGTTCGGCTAAAATCGGTCTTCGGGATGGAAACCAAGGCGGGGTCATCGCCCTGGTTGTAATCGGTCTTTACTCTTTCGGCTTTATGATGAATTTGCCGTTTTCGAGATGGTACCTGTAAATTTTCTCTTTCTGCTTTGGTTCTCTTTCCTGTCTTTTTGAAGTTGAATATCCTACTGCTGCGTATATAAACCCGCAAGACTGGGGCTCCTGTCAGCGGTCTCGTGAACATGCTGTAAAAGCGGCGCTTTATAAATGCGGAAGGGCGCTCGACTCCACATCTTCTCTGTGGTGTCGAGCGCCGGTTTTCGACTGGACAGTTTACGCTTCGAGTTGATCCTTCATGCGGTAGCTTTTCACCTCAATGACGCAGGTTTCCGCATGATGCAGCAGCCGATCCAGGATTGCTGAGGTCAGGGTGCTGTCATTATTGAAGATTTCCGGCCATTACTTAAAGGCCCGGTTCGAGGTGATCACGGTGGAACCCCGCTCGTAGCGCATGCTTATGACCTGGATCGGCGCCATGCTTGTCGATGGGTAGATAACCGAGTTCATCCAGGATCAAGAGTGATGGCGCGAGATACTTTTTGAGTTCCACCTTGAGCCGACTGGCGGCCTGAGCTGCGGCAAGGGTGTTGATGGTATCGACGGCGGTGGCGAAGAGAACGGACTTCCCTGCGAGGCAGGCTGTGTATCCGAGCGCGGTGGCAAGATGCGTCTTGCCCAGGCCCACCGTCCCAAGGATGATGACGTTTGAATGATCCTCCATAAACTGGAGGCGGAACAGGTTCTGAACCGCCATACGGTTGATCTTCTTGGGCCAGCTCCAAGAGAATTGATCGAGTGTTTTGAGGACCGGGAAGCGGGCGTTCTTGATGCGGCGCACCGTGGCCTTGTCCCGGCGCTGGTTCAGTTCCCCTTCGGTCAGTCGGCCCAGATAGTCGACGTGACTCAGGGAGTCACGAGCGGCCTTGGCCGCAAGTTGCCCGTGGTGTTCCGCCATGAAGGAGAGGCCGAGCATGCGTAGATCCGCATCAAGTGGGTTGGTGCTTTTGTCGTCGCTCATGCTGTCCCCCGGGGTGTTGTGGTCTGGTTATCGTAAATGGACAAGTCCGGGGCCTCAACCGTGAGTTCGAGGAGATCTGTCCTTCGCGTCAGGTGCAGTGCCCCCGGTTCGGGGAGCTTTCTGGCGCGGCTTTCCAGTATGTTGGCGATGTAGTCGGAGCCAACTGCGTGGAGTTTCATGGCATCGGCAAGGGCACATGCCACAGCCTCTTCGCCATGGATTTCGGCCAGTGCGACGATCCTTCTGACATGGTGCCCGCTGTTGAGATGACGCTTATCCAGTTCGCGGTAGTAATCCAGCGAGCAATGAGAGAGCGACAGGAAACGCTGGAAGAGGTGTTGATCTCGTGCCTTCTTTCTTTGGACGATGAGTTCCTTGGGGTGATCCGGATCCTCGAAGTCGCGGTTGCGCTCGTAGGAGCGGCTGTGCCGGGCGATCAGCTTTTCCTCGTAATAGAAGCAGAGCCGATCCGGATATGCTTTCATGGTGAGGAGCTGACCTGCGAATCTGGCGGGAACGGAGTAGCGATTCGAGTCCAGGGCGACGCGGAACTGCGACGAGGCCCGCATACAGGAGACCGCCGCGATATCGTAGGGGTGCAAAGGCAAAGGTCCCAGATGGGGACGCTCAGAGAGGAGCATTTCCGCCGGCTTGCGCCGGGTTTCACCGTGGATACGGTCATTGGCTATGGTGTCGAGCCAGATCCTTGCGGCCGGATTGATTGCCACGAAGTCGGGCAACTCCGCTCCGGCGAGGAAGTTCTTCTTCACATAGCCGACGCCGTTTTCCACCCGTCCCTTCTCGTTCCCCTTGGCGACGCCGCAGGCGGAGACCGTGAAGCCGTTATGCCGGGCGAAGTCAAGGTATCTCGTATTGTAAATCGGGGCCTCACCCCTCGCGTGCTTGAGCACGGCACTCTTAAGGTTATCAACCATAATGCGGGAGGGGACCCCGCCGAACGCGGTGAAGGCGTTCTGATGGCAGGCAAGGAAGTGCTCCATGGTCTGGGATACAGTGAACTCGACATAAATCTGGCGGCTGTAGCAGAGCACCATGACGAAGAAACTCAGACGGCGCATGGTTTCGCCGACCCGAACCGATCCGTAGGAACCCCAGTCGACCTGGGCGCACTCGCCCGGCGCGAAGGCGAGCGTGAGGTAGGCCTTTTCCCTCTTCGGGCGGACCTTGCGGACGAACTTCTTCACTGCGGTATAGCCGCCGGTAAAGCCCTCCTCCTTGAGCCGCTGATGGATCTGGCTGGCGGAATACGGGTAGGACTCGACCATCTTGACGACGGTATCCTTGAAGGGGTCGAGCTTGCTTGGCCGTTGCACGGATTTGCGAGGCAGGAACTGCTTCGCCTCAAGCCGCCCTCTCACGGTGCGCTCGTCGAGGCAGAGTTCCCGGGCGATCTGCGCGGCATTGAGCCCCTTTAGTTCGTGCAGGTGCTTGATGCGGGCGAAGGTTTCGAAGTCGATCACCGTTCACCTCCGGCGGCAGACATGTCGCCCAGAGGAAGCACCTGGTAAAGAGGCTTCTTGTAAGCGATAAGCCCCGCTTGGAGCAGCCCCATACGGGCAGAGTCGAGCATCGGCGCATCCATCGCGAGGCGCTCGCAAAGAGATGGTGCGGAGTAGTAGCTCAGTCCCTGGGAGTCGGCAACGGTTACCAGGAAGAGATAAAGCGTCGCCGCTTCATGGCTTAAGCGTTCGATGTGGCGATCACGGACCAGACGATGGTCCACCCAGCTGAACTGCTCGGGGGTGCTGCGGATCCGGTCGGGATAGATTGGGAACTTGTGGGTCATAACGGCCTCCTGCGGTTGGATTTGAACCGATGACATCTTGGCCCAATTGTTCCAGACGGCGGGTCATCGCGTCTATCAGGTCGTTGAAAATAAGACCTGTTTTCGCCCCGTAATGGTTCACAACGATTTTTTTGAATCTTTTTGTTGCTGGCACTACTGTCTTTTCGAGTTTTTTGCTCTTTTCCAACTCAATATTCTCTTGC
>Ga0209123_1003521_pt1 | contig 11624 bp, 8 predicted proteins | sample BarGraIncu00431A_FD_184500 | JGI IMG/M metagenome (GOLD analysis project Ga0209123, IMG submission 184500) | Arctic peat soil microbial communities from Barrow, Alaska, USA - Barrow Graham LP Incubations 004-31A (SPAdes) (version 2) | ecosystem: Environmental > Terrestrial > Soil > Wetlands >...
AAATCGTGAGGGCCAACAGTGGCTTCAACGGTGGTATTGGAGACTTTACAGTCGGGATAAAATACTGATATGAATCGTTTGGTGACCATATCGAACACTTGATTTTCCTCTTTGGTAAGGTCATTGCGGGTCTGTCCAGTAGGAATGATGGCATGGTGATCGGTAATCTTTTTATCGTCGAAAACTTTATTGGTTTTGCGTATTTGTTTTTCCTGAAGCAATGGAGCTGTCAGGGTTTCATAACCCTTTAACTGTTTGAGGATACCCGGTATTTTGGGATAAATATCTTCAGATAAATAAGTTGTGTCAACACGCGGATAAGTGGTCAGCTTTTTTTCATAGAGTGACTGAATGGTCCGCAAGGTCTCATCAGCGCTCATGCTGTATTTCCGGTTGCAATCCACCTGGAGTGAGGTCAGATCGAATAGACGTAACGGTTGTTCAATGCTGTTCTTGGTTTCTATTTTACCGACTACCAGATCGAAGTGACTGATATCTTCCAATACCTGTGCAGCATCTTCGCGCTTCTGAAAACGACCGGATGATGCTGAGAAAGTAGTTTCACGATAAATGGTTTTGATTTCGAAATAAGGTTCCGATTTAAAAGCATCGATTTCTTTCTGGCGGTTGACAATCAGGGCCAGGGTAGGGGTTTGAACTCTTCCGATTGAAAGTATCTGTTTGTTTTGACCATATTTCAAGGTGTATAGACGAGTGGCATTCATCCCGAGAAGCCAGTCACCAATGGCGCGTGCACTACCGGCAGCATATAAATGATCGTATTTTTCACCCGGTTGTAGTTTCGTGAATCCTTCACGGATGGCTTCTTCAGTCAGTGATGAAATCCACAACCTTTTAACTGGAGCGGTGCATTTGGCTTTCGACATCACCCATCGCTGAATTAATTCCCCTTCTTGTCCGGCATCACCACAATTGATCACCTCATCGGCAGTTGAAAACAGTTTCTCGATGATGGCAAATTGTTTTTTAACCCCATCGTTCTCAATGACTTTGATCCCAAATTTTAAAGGAATCATGGGTAGATGGTGCAGTGTCCATGCTTTCCAGAGGTCAGTATAATCGTTGGGTTCTTTGAGTGTACACAAATGCCCGAATGTCCAGGTCACCTGGTATCCGTTTCCTTCGAAATAACCATCTCTACGGCCATTTGCTCCAACTATCTGAGCCAGTTCTTTGGCTACACTCGGCTTTTCAGCAATACAAACTTTCATGAAAGCAATTCAAAGTGACTCAGCAGGTGACTATTTTTAAGTCACCTGCTGAGTAATTCAGTTTACTATTTTAAGATACTCAGCAGGTGACCTAAAATAGTCACCAGCTGAGTCACCAACTCATTATTTTTCAGTATCTTTTTTTAATTCCTTGATTTTAACATTACGAAAATAGATTGGCGCACCGGCATGTTTCCCTTGCAGGCCAATATAACCATTGGTTGCAAGTTTATTGAATGGAGTGCTCAGCCAAGCTGGGATTTCAGTTCCGTCAGGATTTTTAGTTGCACTGGTCCATAAGTCCATATTCATTTCAGTTACTATTTCACCATTTAAGGCAACTTTAATCTTTTTACCTTTGCAGGTAATGGTAAATCGGTTCCATTCTCCAGGCTTTTTAACCAGACTTTTTGTGGGAGCCAGATGCCCGAAAACAGCGCCGCATTGCCATGTTTTGGGACTTTCAGCCCATTGTTTTGCATAGTCGTCCGCTATTTGAATTTCTACTGAATTTGGAATCCAGTTTTTTTGATCGGTGCAATAAACAATTACTCCGCTATTAGTACCTGCAGCAGTCTTAAATTCCAGATCGACTTTGAAATTCTCGTATTTCTTATCCGACCAAATAGCTTGATCCTCTGAAGCAGTCATGACGCCTTTGTCAATGGTCCATATTCCTTTGGGAAATGTAGCGTTTGAAAGGTCTGCTTTAAAAAGGCTTTCCCATTTTTCTGAGTCCGGATGAACCTTGTCGGATTTCTTTTTATCCTTTGCTGAAAGTCCTGTACTCGTGATTGCCAGTAACATAAAGGCAATCATTACTGATTTGATAGATTTAATCATGATTGTTTATTTAATTTGTTGGTTTTGAAATATGATTATATGTTTTTAGTCAATTGTTATGGTGCGCTGCACCTTCTGTTTCGCTTGTTGCAATCATTCTACAAATATTTCAGTGCGCTGCACTTTCTGTATCTTGGTTTGCTTGCATTGCTCAAAATATTTCAGTGCGCTGCACCTTCTGTTTCGCTTGTTGCAATCATTCTACAAATATTACGGTGCGCTGCACCTTCTGTATTTTGGTTAGATTGCATTGCTACAAATATTTCAGTGCGCTGCACCTTCTGTTTCGCTTGTTGCAATCATTCTACAAATATTACGGTGCGCTGCACCTTCTGTATTTTGGTTTGCTTGCATTGCTACAAATATTACGGTGCGCTGCACCTTCAGTTTCGCTTGTTGCAATCATTCTACAAATATTACGGTGCGCTGCACCTTCTGTATTTTGGTTTGCTTGCATTGCTACAAATATTTCAATGCGCTGCACCTTCTGTTTCGCTTGTTGCAATCATTCTACAAATATTACGGTGCGCTGCACCTTCTGTATTTTGGTTTGCTTGCATTGCTACAAATATTTCAGTGCGCTGCACCTTCAGTTTCGCTTGTTGCAATCATTCTACAAATATTACGGTGCGCTGCACCTTCAGTTTCGCTTGTTGCAATCATTCTACAAATATTACGGTGCGCTGCACCTTCTGTATTTTGGTTAGATTGCATTGCTACAAATATTTCAATGCGCTGCACCTTCTGTTTCGCTTGTTGCAATCATTCTATAAATATTACGGTGCGCTGCACCTTCAGTTTCGCTTGTTGCAATCATTCTACAAATATTACGGTGCGCTGCACCTTCTGTATTTTGGTTAGATTGCATTGCTACAAATATTACGGTGCGCTGCACCTTCAGTTTCGCTTGTTGCAATCATTCTACAAATATTACGGTGCGCTGCACCTTCTGTTTCGCTTGTTGCAATCATTCTACAAATATTACGGTGCGCTGCACCTTCTATATCTTGGTTTGCTTGCATTGCTACAAATATTTGGGTGTGCTGCACCTAAGCAGCAGAGCTGCGAAATATTTGTAGAAATGCAATAATTTCATGTTGCCTAAGGTGCAGAGCACCGTAATATTATTCTGAGGGCAAGAGCCTGATGCCATTTTCTTCCAGCGTAATGATTCTTTTTTTATACAATGCCCCAATGGCAGCTTTGAAGTTCTTCTTGCTGAATTTAAATGTTGCGTAAATTTCCTCAGGAGAGCTCTTGTCTGTCAAGGCTAGAAATCCATTTTGTTTTTGAAGTTTTACAATAATTTTGTCTGCAAATTCACTAATCTTTTCATAGCCTGCTTTTTGCAGACAAAGATCAATCTTGCCGTCATATCTGATTTTTTTGATGTATCCCTGAATTTTGTCTCCCGGGTTAAGAGGTTGAAATACTTCATTTTTAAAGATAACCCCGAGGTGACTATTGTCAATGATGGCATTATACCCCAAATCGGTTTCATTCACTATAATCAGGTCCACATCTTCGCCTTCGTCGTAATCCATCGGTAGATTATCCAGGTAATTTTCTATTTTTGAAGATGCCGCAATTCGTTTACTGTTAACGTCAACATAGACATATACCAGGTATTTTTTACCTTCTTCCATTGGCTGACGCTGCTCCCGGAAGGGAACAAACAAATCTTTTGGTAATCCCCAGTTCAGAAAAGCGCCCACCGGAGTGACAGATACCACTTCGAGCAAGGCGAATTCTTCAACCATTGCCATTGGCTTTTCAGTAGTTGCCACCAGGCGGTCTTCTGAATCGAGGTAGATAAATGCATCGATCATATCCTCCGGTTGTGTTCCTTCCGGAACATAGCGCTTTGGCATCAGAATTTCACCCAAATCGCCCCCATCAAGATAAATTCCAAAATCTACCTCTTTCACCACATACAGGTGATTTACTTTTCCTATTTCAGTCATGTTGTGAGTTCCAAGTTTAAAGTTTCAAATTCCAAGTTGAGCTTCATCCTAATTTTCATCAGATGCTTATTTTGTGTGTTATGCAAAGTTTTTCATTTGTATTTCCAGATTCTGTAATATTTTCCACAGGATTTTTGTGTTCTGGGATGCATTTTCATACTCCTGTTTCCCTTTGACAGTTAATAAATACTTTCTCTCTTGCTTAACTACAAGGCCTTGTTTGGTTAACCATGAAAGAGATGTTTGTAATTCCTTGTGGGTCGGTACTGCATGATTGATGCCATCAGCCACCATGGAAATTCCATTCATGTTTGTGGGTTCAGTTCCTGAAGCAAGAGCTGTTGCTAAAAATATCCATGCGAAAATAAATTCTTGTGTCATAAATATGTATAACCAATATTAACACTCTTTTATCCTTCCCATCCCGCAGCCAATATATCGGCAATATGAATGGGTTTAATGGGTAAATTGTTTTTCAGTATATAACTTTCAATGTTCATGATGCACGATGATTCTGTGGACACGATGTATTCAGCCCCAGTTTTCAATGCGTGCTCCACTTTTTGTTCGGTCATTGCTGCTGAAATGGCTGTGAATTTGGCAGAGAAAGTTCCTCCAAAGCCACAGCATGTTTCTGTATCTTCCATTTCAACCAGTTCGAGGCCTTTTACTTTCGAGAGCAACAAACGCGGTTCCTGTCTGATTCCATATTCGCGTAATGCGGTACAGGCATCGTGGTAACATACTTTGTGTGGAAACTCAGCCCCAAAGTCGGTATACTGAAGGTGGTTGACCAAATAATCCGTTAATTCAAACAGATTGCGATTCAGTCGCTGGTAATCTGTAAATCCTGCCTGCCCATTTTTAAACAAATCAGGATAGTAATTTTTGATAAAACCAGTACATGAAGCCGACGGACTAATGATATGCCGATCGTTGGGAAAATCACGTATGAATTTCTTTGCCAATGTCTTGGTTTCATCCCAGTAGCCACTATTGAATGCCGGTTGGCCACAACAGGTTTGCTCAGGATTGTAATTCACTTCCAGTCCTGCTTTATGCAGTAATTTTACCACATTAAAGGCAGTATCAGGATAAATCTGATCAATAAAACAGGGTATAAATAGATCAACAATCATAACCATTGAATTTGGGTTGAAGATACCAAAGACTTTCCTTAAAAACAAAAAAAGCTGCCCGAAAGAGCAGCTTTTGCACGGGAGGAGCGACTCGAACGCCCGACACCTGGTTTTGGAGACCAGTGCTCTACCAACTGAGCTACACCCGTATCCTTTTTGCGATGGCAAATATAGTAATTACTTTTAAACCTCCTAAAGAAAATAACTCTTCGGGGATAAATAATCTGCTGTGTTCAGGGCATTCAGCAGGTAATAACAGCGTGACTTTTTCATAATCAAAATGTTATGTGGAGATGAAGTTTTACTTTTACCTTGAAAAGAAATAGCTTTTTTCTATTTCCCTAACTTTTCGATCTGAAATTTACTAGTGTCATGTCCAACGCATATTGACGCGACATGGGTCCTCATCTGAAAAGGAGCCCCCATGGGCATTAAAGAGACAAAGAGACAAGAGACAAAAAAAAATAGAATGCCAGTTGTCTCTTGTCTCTTGTCTCTTTGTCTCTTTATTATTTGCCCTTGGTGTCAAATTTTGCTGATTGTTGCCTCATTTTGTGTCAAGAAACTGTTGACACGATTCCAATTCGCTTTGCTGACATTGCTGAGATTGCTGACATTGCTGATATGATATTTTAATCAATTCCGTTTAATTCTTTGTTATAAGGAAGCATATTAGGATAAAATGGAATGTCAGCAATGTCAGCAATGTCAGCAATGTCGGCAATGTCAGCAATGTCGGCAATGTCAGCAATGTCAGCAATCTAATTGAATAGATGGTAAATTCCCTGTTTATTTATTAGCCTATTAATTATTCATACACATTTAGCTTGTATCTTTTTTTGAAAGAAGGTTTCCAAAGTTAATCATGGAAATCTTACTCCAGATAAGTATATCCATATAAGCCTGAGCGGTAGTTGGATAAAAATTCCTTTCCTTCTTCGGCTGAAATGATTCCTGATTTTACTGAGGAAGTCACCCAGGTTTCAACAGTGCGTACAAGCTTTTTTGCGTTGTATTGTACGTAGTCAAGTACTTCGGCTACCGTTTCACCATCGATGATCTGATCAATATTGTATCCTTTTTCATTGACGGAAATGTGAACAGCATTGCAATCACCAAACAGGTTGTGCAAATCACCCAGTATTTCCTGATAAGCTCCTACCAAAAATACGCCGATGTAATAAGGTTCTTTTGCTTTTAAGGGATGAACCGGAAGATAATACGAAAAGTTACGAGTCGATATGAAATTATCAATTTTTCCATCCGAGTCGCAGGTAATATCTTGAATGGTGGCCGAACGTTCAGGTTTTTCATCCAACCGTTGAATAGGGATAATGGGAAATATCTGGTCGATAGCCCATGAATCGGGAAGCGACTGGAACAGCGAAAAGTTGCAGAAATACTTATCTGACAACAATTTGGGCAGATATAGTAATTCTTCAGGAATGTGCTTTAACTCACCGGTCATCTGGTGTATTTCTTTGGTAATTGACCAAAACAACCTTTCAATCTGTGCGCGTGTTTTCAGATCTAGAAGTCCAAGACTGAAAAGATCGAGCGCCTCTTCCCTAATTTGTTGAGAATCGTGCCATGTTTCGAGCATACGCGATTGATTGAGCAGTTCCCACATTGAGAACAATTCACGAACCAATTCATGGTCTTCCGGTTTTGATTCTTCATCCTCGCCCATGGTCGGCAGGGTAGTAGTTTCCAACACTTCGAAAATCAAAACCGAATGATGTGCAGTAAGAGATCGTCCTGATTCTGTTATGATATTTGGATGAGGAATATTGTTTTTATCACTTGTATCAACCATTGTAGCGATTGCATCATTCACATATTCCTGAATACTGTAATTGACACTGCTTTCGCTACTCGATGAGCGTGTTCCATCATAATCAACACCCAACCCGCCGCCAATGTCAACAAACTCAAGATTAAATCCCTTCAGATAAAGTTGAACATAGAATTGAGATGCTTCGCGCATAGCAATTTTAATGCGACGTATTTTGGTAACCTGACTGCCGATATGAAAATGAACCAGTTTAAGACAGTCTTTCATTTCTTTTTTCTCCAGTATTTCAAGGGCTTCGAGCAATTCACTGGAAGTTAATCCAAACTTGCTGGCATCGCCACCTGATTCTTCCCACTTACCGCTTCCTGAACTTGCAAGCTTGATCCGTATACCAATGTTCGGCTTAATTTTCAAACGTTGTGATATTTTGACAATCAGTTTTAATTCGTTCAATTTTTCTACCACCAGATAAATGCGCCTACCCATCTTTTGAGCCAACAGTGCCAACTCAATATAACTCTCATCTTTGTATCCGTTGCAGATAATCAATGAGTCGTCATCGGTGCTGATGGCAATAACAGCATGCAATTCAGGTTTTGATCCAGCCTCCAAACCAATATTGAATTTTTTACCATGGCTGACAATTTCTTCTACCACCGGGCGCATCTGGTTTACCTTGATAGGATATATAATAAAGTTTTGGCCTTTGTAACCATACTCTTCAGCAGCCGATTTAAAGCAACTGTCCATTTTTTCAATCCTGTTATCCAAAATATCAGGGAAACGAAGCAACATAGGTGCCGAAACATCCCTTAGTTGAAGTTCTTCAACCAATTCTTTCAGGTCAACCTGAACTCCATTTTTCTTGGGAGTGACAGTTACATTGCCTTTTTCATTGATAGAAAAAAAGTTGATCCCCCAACCATTGATGTTGTAGAGTTCAGCTGAATCTTCGATGCGCCATTTTCTCATTAAGCAAAAGTTAATTAATCGTTTGTACTTTATTATTTCCTTTAAAGATACCTATTTTATAAATGAAATTAGCTGTTTCATATATAGAATAGAACAAGCCAAGTCAATAGTCCAATTTAAGAATTAAATATATTCTATCAAATACTGCTGTATGCCTTGCTAATCCTAATCGAACCAAGGTTTTTCAATCGGGGTAAATGTAATAAAATAATGAAAATGATTTTATTTTATTTGAAATAGAGAAAGAGAATTAAAAATCTAAAACATTTGCATATTATGCAGTCGCTTGTAGCGACCATCCAATGCGATTAGTTGGTCGTGTGTACCACGTTCAACAATTTCACCTTCATGAAATACACAAATCAGATCGGCATTCCGTACCGTTGACAAACGATGCGCAATGACTACCGAAGTACGGTTTTTCATCAGGTTATCCAAGGCATCCTGAACCAAACGTTCCGATTCAGTGTCCAGCGCAGAGGTTGCCTCATCGAGGATAAGGATAGGGGGGTTTTTTAGAATGGCCCGTGCAATGCTCAAACGCTGGCGCTGACCACCTGAAAGTTTACTTCCCCTGTCCCCAATGATCGTATCGTAGCCGTGTTCTGTCTCAATGATAAAATCATGGGCATTGGCTACTTTAGCTGCAGCAATCACCTCAATCATCGAAGTAGTTTCAACCCCGAATGCGATATTGTTGTAAATAGTGTCATTGAATAGAATGGCATCCTGATTGACATTACCCATCAAATCACGGAGAGCATGTAATTTTAGGTCGCGTATGTCAATACCGTCAATTAAAATCTGGCCATCGTTCACATCATAGAATCGGGGCAACAGGTCTACAAATGTAGTTTTTCCACTTCCGGATTGACCGACTAGCGCAATGGTTTTCCCCCTTGGAATAGAAAGTGAAACATTGTTTAGAACAACCTTTTCGTCGTAAGCAAAAGTAACATTTCGATATTCAATTGAATCTTTCATTGTTTCAATTGTCTGTGCGTTTGAAGCTTCAGGAATGGTAACATTTGCCAGCAGAATTTTATCGATTCGGTCCATGGAAGCCAACCCTTTCTGTATACTGTAAAGTGCGGTGGTAAAAGCTTTGGCAGGATTGATAATCTGATAGAAGATGGCGATATAAACTAAAAATTCAGTTCCTGTAAGTTGACCTTTTTTACCCAAAATTAAAGTTCCGCCAAACCATACTATGATAACTATTACGATTGTTCCGAGCAATTCGCTCAACGGGTGTGCCAGTTCACGACGACGCATCAATCGGTTCATGATGTGGCGGTAGTCATGAAGTTCAGAGTTGAAGCGGGCATTCATCTTTTTTTCCGCATTGAAGGCCTTGATAATACGAAGACCCCCAAGAGTTTCTTCCACAACCGTTAGTATCATTCCCATTTTGTCCTGACCTTCACGTGATACTTTTTTCAACGATTTACCCACCCGTCCAATAATAAAACCAGCGATAGGCAGTATCAGAAAAATAAATAGAGTAAGGCTTGGACTCATTACCAGCATAAAAGCAAGTAATACAAAAATAATTATAGGGTTTTTCAGGAACATATCGAGTGACGACATGATGGAGTTTTCTACCTCAGTAACATCGCCGGTAATGCGTGAAATGATGTCGCCTTTTCTTTCTTCCGAAAAAAATGGAAGTGCTAATTTAAGCATTTTGGTGTATATCTGCTCTCGGATATCTTTCACTACTCCATTACGGATAGAAATGGCCTCAAAGGCTCCTAGATAATAGAATCCAACTTTCAGGATTGTGGTAAAGATTACGAAAAACCCAACAAGCAAAAGGGTAAGTCCAGGGCCATTTTCATTTTTAAATATCGTAATGTAATAGGATACATTGTGAGAAATAGCATCTTTAGACATCTCCCAAGGAACCATAGTAATGACATCTTTTGCTGAATCAAATATAATGTTCAGTATAGGTAGCATCATCAGTACCGAAAAGCCTGTAAAAAGTGCCGATAACAAATTGAACAGGAAATTAAGAATTAGCTGTTTCTTGTATGGAGGAATAAATCTCCGTAAAATCTTAAAAAAATCCTTCATTTAATGGTGTAATGCTTAGTATAATTAACCGTATCTAAAGCTTTAAAAATTTACTTTTTATTGTGTGAAGTTAAAAGATACCAGTATAGTTTTGTGGGGTAATATTTTTCAGTTCAGCTTTTAATAGATCTGTAATTTCCAGAGAATCAATAAATTCATGAATCACTTCCCTGTCGATCTTTCTATTAACGCGTGTTAGATTTCGCAATGCTTCATAAGGGTTGGGATATCCTTCGCGCCGAAGTATGGTTTGAATGGCTTCTGCCACTACAGGCCAGTTTTTCTCCAAATCGGCATTGATCGCTTCTTTATTGATCAGCAATTTGTTGAGTCCCTTCATTGTTGAATTTACTGAGATCAATGTGTGTGCGAATGGTACTCCAATATTACGTAAAACCGTTGAATCTGTCAGGTCTCTCTGCAAACGTGAAACAGGTAGCTTGGCTGATAAATGTTCAAAAAGCGCATTGGCAAGACCAATATTTCCTTCTGAATTTTCAAAATCAATAGGGTTTACCTTGTGAGGCATGGCCGATGATCCTACCTCACCTGCTTTAATTTTTTGCTTGAAATATTCCATTGAAATGTAAGTCCACATATCGCGGTTCAGATCCAAGATCACATTGTTAATCCGTTTCATGGCATCAAAAATGGCAGCATGGTTGTCATAATTGGCAATCTGGGTGGTATACTGTGCCCTTTCCAGACCCAGGTATTTTTTGAGAAAATGATTACCGAAAGCTTTCCAACTAATTTCAGGGTAAGCAATGTGATGGGCATTAAAATTACCTGTTGCGCCACCAAATTTGGCATCGCACGATAAGTCTTTTAACTGATCCAACTGGATTTTAATGCGTTCTGAAAATACCCGTATTTCTTTGCCCAGGTTAGTAGGAGAGGCTGGTTGTCCGTGCGTTCTGGCCAACATGGGAATATCTTTCCATTCGGTGGCGAACTCTTCCAGTTTATCAACTAAATCATTCATGGCAGGAAAATACTCATTGTCAAGAGCATCTTGTATCGACTTGGGAACAGCCGTATTGTTGATGTCCTGGGAGGTTAGTCCAAAATGAATAAACTCCTTAAAGGCCTGAATATTAAGTTTGTCAAATTCTTCTTTCAGGAAATATTCAACCGCTTTTACATCATGGTTGGTTACTTTTTCTATGTCCTTGATCCGTTGTGCATCTTCGAGCGAGAAGTTCGTAACCAGTTGACGCAATACTCCAAATTGATTTTTATTAAAAGTTGCCAATTGTGGCAATGGTAATTCACACAACGCAATAAAATATTCAACCTCAACCAAAACCCGATATTTGATCAGTGCATATTCTGAAAAATAGAGTTGCAGATTCTCAACTTTTGAACGGTAACGCCCATCAATGGGTGATATAGCTGTGAGTAAGTTTAATTCCATGAATTGATATTTTGTTCGAGCTGTAAAGGTAGCATATATTTTAAAAGCGTTGTGCAATGCTTGTTACTTTGGATGCAATCTTAAGGGCGATAGCATTGTGTGTGATTTGAGAGTACCGTTTTGCATATTCTAAATCAGATTAAACACTTTCAGTGTTTAGGATTGAATCATAAAAGGGTCATG
>Ga0209123_1003526_pt1 | contig 11607 bp, 5 predicted proteins | sample BarGraIncu00431A_FD_184500 | JGI IMG/M metagenome (GOLD analysis project Ga0209123, IMG submission 184500) | Arctic peat soil microbial communities from Barrow, Alaska, USA - Barrow Graham LP Incubations 004-31A (SPAdes) (version 2) | ecosystem: Environmental > Terrestrial > Soil > Wetlands >...
CGTTATCGTCGAAACGACGGCGGTGCATGGAAGTTACCAGGACCGGTTTGCCACCTTTTTTCCGGGCTTCAGCAATGAAAAGTTTTAGTTCGTCTTTGTAAGTGGTGAAGGCATCCACATGACTGCCTCCCGGTTTTTGGTCGTTGTGGGCAAACTCAATAAACAGGTAATCGCCTTTTTTCATTTGGCTTAACAGTTTTTGCAGGCGTTTTTCACCCTTAAAGGATAATAAACTTTCGCCCGATTCGGCATAATTGGCTACCACGATTTCCGGTTTCAGAAAACGCGGAAACATTTGTCCCCACGAAGCCCACGGCTCGTTTTCCTGATCGGTAACTGTAGAATTGCCGGCCAGAAAAATGGTTGGCAATTCATCAGCTCTTCTAATTTCAATGGCAGCAACGCATGGATGGTCACCGTTGAATTCGAGCGTTAGTTTGTTATCCCAGTTAAGGTATTTCAATTCACGCTCTTTCAGTTTGATTTGTTCATTAGCATTAATCCTTGGCGAGCGGACATCAACGACAATGGTTTTTTGAACGGTTTCTCCTTTGCCTGTTATCACGTTTTCGAGCATCAACCGGCGTGATTCAGCTTTTACGGTTGTTGAAGAACCTTCCTTTGATCCACCCAAAGTCAGGTTGACCAGATAGTGTCCTTCAGGAAGGTCAACTTCGAAATAGAAAGGTTTTTTGCTACTCAAAAAATCGCCTTTGAGCGGATCTTTCGAGTCATTTTTTCCAGACACCATTTCACCGGAAGGGATTATACCAAAGCGTTTTCCGGGTGAATAAAGTGATGTAGAAGTTACCTGCGTCCACCCTTTTTTGATTTGACCCGATCCGAAATCGAACCGGTAAACGGGTGGTTTGTCTTTGGCAAATCCAATCGTTAAAAATCCGAAGATGATCAGTATCGTTAAAGTAAATTGTTTCATATTTTACTTATTAAATTTCACAAGTTTTAGGTTGGGTTTGACAGGTTTGCTCATCTCATCGCCGATGTAAAAACCGGGATGAGGTGGTTGGTTGTATGCAACGTTTTGCCATGCAATACTTAACCGGTAAATGGGGTCTTGCATCAACGCCACCAAACGATGCTTCGTGGGTATTGTAGTTGTGAAAACACGCAACGATTTATTGTCTGTCGTTCGCAGGATCACTTCTTCGCGCCAGTCGCCGAACAAATCAGCGCTGAGTGCCGGTGTTGATTTAGTTCCGTTGTTACTCATACATTCATTGGCAACCAATAGCGGGATTACCTTTTCTGATTTCCAGTCCCATTTCATTATCAAGTTTTTATCCAGCAATTCGCGAAGCAGGTCTCCGTCCCACCAGACTGCAAAATTACAGTTTGTCGGAGTTGTTTCGGAAATCTTTTTGCCTTGCGCATTCCACATTCCTTTCATTTGGGCGCCAAATGCCCAGCATTCGTTGCCGGTATAGCGTGGATCAACATTGAAAGAGACACCGCGACCTGGCCCTTCGCCCTTGTCACCGCCAGATTCATCGGCTTTTACCGAGGCTACCCGCCAGAGAATTTCTCCGGTTTTCGCATCGCGGAAATTCAAACCGGCATCGCCAAATTGCTCCTGAATATTAAACACTTCCAATCCGGGATGCGAAGGATCCAAATCAGAAAAATGCATCGCATCGGCATGTCCGAGTCCGGTTGAATAAAGCCCTTTGCCGTTGTTGTCAATAGCAGCTGCTCCATAAATGATCTCGTCGCAACCATCACCATCCATATCGCCCACACTTAAATTGTGATTTCCCTGTCCACGATATTCACGGTTTCCGGGTGTATTATCGTCACTGTCGAACTGCCAACGCGGCGTCAGTTTCCCGTCGCGAAAGTCGTAGGCAGCAAGCGTTGTCCTTGTATAATAACCCCGACACATCACAATAGAGGGATGGATACCATCCAGATACGCCACACAACCAAGGTAACGTTCGGAACGGTTCGCGTTGGCATCGCCCCAAACCGCTTTCATCTCTTCCGAAGTTGGATTTTCCTTAGTCGGGTGTCTTGATGGCCAGTAATTGACAGTTGTCAGGGCGGCTCCTGTTAATCCGTCGAACACCGTCAGAAATTCAGGTCCGCGCACGATGTGCCCTTCCGCATTGCGATGATCTGCTGTTGCATCACCTATCACTTTTCCGAGCCCGTCAATCGAGCCATCGGCGGTTTTCATCACCACTTCGGCACGTCCATCGCCATTTAAATCGTACACCAAAAACTGGGTGTAGTGTGCCCCTTCACGAATGTTTTTACCCAGATTGATGGTCCACAAAAGAGTTCCATCCATTTTATATGCCTGAAAAATAGGAGAATCGGTTATTCCTCGTTGACTGTTATCATGCCCGACACCTGTCATGTGTACCACGAGTTCGTAGTCACCATCACCGTCGAGATCGCCGGGTTCAATGTCGCCGGGAGAATATTTTTCTGGCGTTTGCAGTGGAATGGTTAGCCAGGGTTTTCCATCTTCTTTTTTATCCAGAACATAAGTCCCCTCTTCGCCGCCCCGGACCGGTTTTACAAGATAAGTGTACCGACCGTTGGGAAGGGATGAAACATCCATCATCGACGTAGCCTCTTTTATCGGTCTCGCATTCAGTTTTATAGGTTTTGCATTTTCTGCCTGGCGATAGACATTGAAAGCGATTTTTTCCTCGTCAGAATGGAGCAATCTCCAGCTCACAAATACACTGTCGCGACCAGCCTGAACAGCGACCAATCCGCGGGTTAGGTATTCCATTTGGCGCTGAGCCTGAACGCTAAATCCTGGAATAATCAGAAATAATATGATAAAATGTCTCATTTATAAGTTATTAGAATTCATGGCCTATTCTTTTAGATATGCGTTTAATTCACAATCTTTCAATTTCTGAATACCTTTAATGATCGTTTCAGCATTCAGTTTTGCCCCTGCCTGATTCGTATGCGTATGATCACCCGGGAAAAATGTTTTAACTTTCACGGCTCCCAGTTCTTCATATTGTTTCGCTACGAGCTCATTCAGGTCGATAAAAAAGGCGCCGGATTGTGCCGCCGCTTCTTTGGCCCATTTTCCAAATGATTCTGAAACGCGTTCGACTTTTCCTTCCGGCCATTCATTGCGTGGTATTTGCGAGAATACAATCGAAATTGCACCTTTAGCCTTGGCTTCCTGAATGTATTTTTTCAGGTACCATCCGTAGGTGTGAACCGTTTCTTTACTTCCGTCGGGTTTGGTTACTTCCTGTGTTTCATCGCCGGTTCCACGAAGGGATCCCCGGAATTTTTCGGCATTGGGTTTAGCTCCATCGTTGTGACCGAATTGCATCAATACAAAATCCCCTTTCTGAAGTTGCGGAAGAAGTTCATTCCAAAGACCTTCGTTCATAAAAGTACGGCTGCTGCGGCCTCCGCGTGCTTTGTTGAAGAGAATGATGCGGCTTGAATCGAAAAATGCAGGCAGTTCCCGGCCCCAGCCAACGATGGTGTCATTCCCGTTTGCAACCGTTGAGTCACCAATAATAAACACCCGTTTTTTTACCGGGAATACAATTTTAGGGTCTTTCAGAAGATACCGGTTTAGTTTGCAATCCGCGTTCGATTTGATCCCTTCAATCACAAGCGAAGCGCTCATTTTTGCACCATCGGCCGAAGTATGCGTATGGTCGCGACTGTAATAATATGTGCCGGTCACCTGATTTTCACCAAGGATGTCAAGCTTATCCGACATGCTTTTATTCAGATCTATAGAGAGGATTTTCTCCTGTTTTGCAACTTCAATCGCCCATTCCGGATAGCTCGAAGGAGTTCTCTTGATCCTCCCATTTTCCCAATCGTTGCGGGGAATTGGGGTAATGATAAGCGGAGTTGCACCTTTTGCTTTCGTGTCGCGAACCATTTTCCGGAGATACCAGCCGTAGCTGTGAACGATTTCGTGTTCTTTGGTCAGGATGTTATCGATCTCTTCGGTTTCTTCTCCAACACCTTTGATTGTTCCACGGGCGCGGCTGTCGTCATTAATCGCACTGCCGTCATTGTGACCAAACTGCATGAGTACAAAATCTCCTTTTTTAATCTGATCGAGAACAGATTTCCATAAGCTCTTGGTTTGGAAAGTCCTGCTGCTGGCACCTCCAAGTGCATGGTTTTCAATACTTATTTTGGTGGTATCAAAATATTGGGAAATCGGGTTACCCCAGCCCCAGAGACTTCCGGCGCCATTACCCTGGCCGTTCTTTACCGTAGAGTCACCGATAATAAATACGGTCGGCTTTTGTTTGGCCTGAACATTTATTTGAACAATCAAGCCAATAAACGCAATTAGTAATATCTTCTTCATATTTAGTTTATTATACCACATAAATCATAGATATTCAAAGATTTAGAATTGAATATTTATGCTTCTTATCCGAATATTTTATTTCTTAAAGTTAAATCCCATTTAAAATTCACTACAAAATTGAACTTTCGTTCAAAAGGTTTTCCATACCACTTTGAAGGCATCCATTGTTCAAACCTTCTGAAGAAATCCTGCAATTCCTGCTTTTGATTTTTTGTTACTCTTTCCTCAACATCAACCAAATCCATCAAACCATTTTTATTAATAAGAAAAACACCATGATAAATTCCACTTAACGAGTTATGTTTAGTTCTTAATTTTAACTGATTCAGAACTTCTTGTTTATATCGCTTGAATAAATACGCTGTTCCTCCTGGATAATTAGGGTCTCCATTATCAAAAATATCTATGTGTTCTTCCTCTTTCAACTTTATCTTTGGAATAGGGAGTTTTTTATCAATTTCATCAGGAGAACAGCTATAGATTTCTCTAACAAAATCAATTTTGCAATTGGTTTCTTTCAAAACAAGACATATTTTATTACTTAAATTATTGTAATCGACAGGATAATTTTTGATGATATACTTTGGATGCCAACACAATAATGCAAATGGCTGACTTTCTGGCACTGGAATTTCGAAATCTCCGTTTTCACCAGAACTTCTGCCTCGAGATGTTCCATAAACCGTAACAATTACTTCTGATATCCCTATCCCATGTTCATCTACGACTCTGCCATGAAAAGGCACAAGCGTAGTAAACTCATCTTGCTGAACTTCTTGCGAAAAACCAATATAGTGTAAACCAGCACTTAAACAAGCGCAAATCAAAACATTTCGAACGAAGGCAGCTATTTTCTTCATATAGTAGAACTTTATCTCACTAATCATATAATTCTGATTCTTTACAATATTTGATCCATTCTTTTGATAACGTGTTTTTACTCATCTGATGACATCGAGTCATCGGATGAGTAGCGTTTCTACCGTTTTACTTCAAACACAAAAGCCGATGACGTCATGTATTTTCCACCCTGGGAGGCTACAAACAGGTGGGTCGGCTTCCCGTTTTGCATCAGAATCTGAGGTCGTTCGAAACGGCCGTATTTTTTGAGATGGGGAGGAGCGGGTGCTTGATTAAGATAATGGCTATAACCGAAATAACTGATCTTCGGTTCCGACCAGTGAATCCCGTCTTCCGATTCCAGGATGATTCCCCCCTCGTGGTCGAACCGTCCCATATCCCTGGCAATCATATAAAAGCGGCCATTTTCGATAAACACATTACCATCTTCGAGTTGCCGGTTATTTCCCAGTTTTGAATAGTCGATGATCGGGTTTCCGTCGTATTTGATATAGGGCCCTTCCAATTGATCGGCAATGGCCAGTCCGTACTTGCGGTTGCCACGAATGGCCGGATTGACCGGATGTTCATATTCTTTGGTATTCCACGACTTGTAATACAGCCAGTATTGCCCGTTCGGATGTTTCAAAAAAGCGGGATTGGAGGTGCAATGGTCATCCCAGGAGCCCGATACACCCGCTTCGAGCAATGGTTTATCCGGGCGTTTCCATGGTCCGTTCAACGAATCAGCTGTTGCCAGTCCAATCCGTTTGGTATCTGTCTTTTTATTGGAATTACCGATATAAAACAGGCAATATTTCCCATCTATGAATTGAATATGAGGATTATGGCAGGTTGTTCCATCGAAAAAACCTTCGCCTCTGGGAGCAAGTATTGTTTCAACACCGGAATAGGGACCTCCCGGTTTTTCGGCAACCGCGTGAGCAATCTCCGAACTGTTGATCCATCCGCCCATCCCTTTTTTAGCATCCCATCGTGAAAAGAACACATGGATCTTTCCATCGGCTGCCACAATCGGACTGGTTCCCCAAACGTAATAACCTTCGAGTTCCAATATCCGTCCAACTGGTTTTAACCTTTTGGCAAAATTGGAAATATCTTTCGTATCGTATTTCTCTTGCCTGGCAGCAGCCAACCCGATCATTCGGGAGGATATCAATATCCCTCCGGTTAAAATGCTTTGTTTGATAAAAGTACGTCGTGTCGACATGTTTTTATGTTGAGACCTGTCAGGTTTTCAAAACCTGACAGGTCTAATGATTTGATAATTAATCTGTCAATAATCCAAAATAGAAATACAATGTCCGTTTTACCGGTTTTTCCATCTTGTTCAGTTCCCCGGCAGGACCTAAATTCCAGGTATCGTTACTGATGCCCATAGCCAGTTTGGTTCCGACCGGTGGAATGGCATCAAGGAATGAAATATCACCTTTGGGTAAAACCGGATAGTTCTTCGGACCTGAAATTCCGTAGAAATTAAACAGGCGCACAAAAAGGTCATCTTCCTTAGCCACTACTGTGAACTTTCCGTCAACTGTATTGAATTCCATCCAAGAAATTTCGGGATAGTATCCTTTAAATTGTGGCAATCCCCAGGAATTATCACCCGGCAGTTTATTGTTGTACATCCGTTGGAAGACATCCAATATACCGCCTTGCATACGGTTTTTCCATACATTGGCGGAACCTTTGCCCAACCATTTGGCCCCAATCACATCCGATTCGGGAAAATCGAAGCTGATGCCTGTGAACATTTGTTCACCCGCTATCATATATTCGTAATCCATTGCCAGCCAGCCAGTGCTGAACATCGTCCATGTAATCTTCTTGAGATCACCTGAATAGGTCATCTCAAGTGAATAACTTTTATAGCCTTTTACAGGATGAATGCCTTCAAGCTGCGTATTTCCACCTGCCAATACAGGTCCATTGTTGAAAGGAATGGGTAATCCCAAATCATTGGTCACCTTCCGGATTTTACCATCTTTTTTACTGAAAGTGACTGCAATGCCCGAAGCTTTCAATGTATAAAGTGAATCGTTTTCTGTCAATTCAGCCACTCCTTTTTCCTTTGCCAGATCTGCAGATTGCTGTGAAATTGGAAGAATGTTATCTTCCTGAACGCCGGCAGCCTTCAGTTTTTCACGCTGCTGTTTCTCCTGATCACTTACATCCATCTTCACGATCTGATCAACTGATTTTTGGTTATCAGTGGTTTTCCAGCTCCAGCAATAAATTTCATCACCAGAGCGGTCAAATGCTTTCAGGTAAAGTGCATCATATTTTTTGTAATCGGCTGGAAGTTCCAATTTCAGGTTTCCAATTCCAACGGGAAGAATATCCGGACTTGCGACTTTGCCGCTTTTCATCACCTGATGACCAGCCTGGCGCTGAAGCAACTGATTGAAATTGACCAATTGCCATTCGAATCGGCAATCCTTCAGATTCGTAAAATGATAGCGGTTTTCGACCGGAATATTCCTGTCAAATATTTCCGGAAGTTTTTTCAACGTGATTTTTACCGGGCAGTAGATTTCGCGCATCGCATAATAACTGCCTTCCTTTTCGCGGTGAGGTCCGACCACACCATCGGGCGCATTTACGCGGTTGACATCAATAAAACCGTTGAGATCGGTGCGCACAATTCCTTCGTCGAGCAGCGCCCAGGTGAAACCACCGCCCGCATTGGGGGTGTTCCAGAAAAGTTCCCAGAAGTCGGCCAGGCCGGCAGCGCCACCACCATCATCCTGCGAATGTAAAAACTCAGTGGGCATATATATTTTACCCTCCGTAAATATCTTTTTTGAACTGTAATAAGTTTCGTAGTGGTTGCAGTCGATGCCGTTGAAATCGTTACCCGGCTTGTGATGCGGATGTATAACAGGGCGTGCCGACTTATCGTAAATGGCAAAATCATCATCGAGTTCCTTGTTGGTACCACCTTCATTCCCATTCGTCCAGAAAATAATCGACGGATGATTCAGGTCGCGGATCACCATCTCTTTTACGAGTTTTTCGCCGGGTTTGGTGGCATAGGCGTTTTGCCAGCCAGCCAGTTCATCAAGCACATATAAACCAAGCGAGTCGCAATAATCGAGAAAAACCTGGTCAGGTGGATAATGTGAGCAGCGCACGGCATTCATATTCATTGATTTGATCAGTTTCACATCGTCAAGGTTGATTTGGTTGTTCAGACTTCTACCAGTTTCGGGCCAGAACGCATGCCGGTTGATCCCTTTCATTTTGATTTTGGTGCCGTTCAGGTAAATGCCGTCACCCTGGCGAATTTCAATGGTTCGGAATCCAAATTTTTGGGTGGTGCTGTACAACCCATTTTTTCCTTCTTTCAAAGAGATCCGAACCGAGTATTGATTTGGTGTTTCGGCTGTCCAGCAGTTAGGATTGGCTACTTTGCAACTTAATGTAACGAGCGAATCTTTTGAATTTACAACAGATGTGCTGGTTGCGACAATTGTATTTTTGGCATCAATGAGTTCGGCGGTTAACGTTCGTTTTCCTTTCAGGTTCTTCGGGAAAACATCCATGGCGAATGAGCCATCAGCTTTTGCATCAATGGCCACCCGTTCGATGTGTTCTTCCGGAAATGCCTCAAGGTAGACCGGACGGAAAATTCCGCCAAACACCCAATAATCGGCAAAACGTTCGGCACTGTTCACCGATTTGTCAGCCGACATTTTGCTGACCGTTGCTTCCAGCAGATTGGTTTGGCCGAATTTCAGTTTATTGGTGATATCATAACGGAACTGATAGAAAGCGCCCTGATGTAGCTCACCTGCCAATTTACCATTGATTTTCAATTCGGTATCTGTCATCGAACCTTCAAAAACGATGAATATCTTTCGGTTTTTCCATTCCGCAGGTACCTGAAACGAATATTTGTACAACCCTTTTTCATCGGCAAATTTGAATTTCTTGCCATAGGTCCGGTAGTCCCGGCCATAGTCGTATTCGCCGAAACCTTGCTGTTCCCACTGCGATGGAACTTCAATCTTGGTCCAGAAGCCGCTGTTTCTTCCTGACGTGCAGAAGAAGTCCCAGGTTTTGGTGTGGATATTATCGGTTCCCGATAGGTATTGAACTTCTTTTTTTGCGGGCGAAGCCAGGGCGATGAATCCTGAAATCAGGATTAACAGGAAGGTATAAATTAGTTTGTTGGTGTACATTTTGTATTCGTATTTACCAGACCTGTCAGGTTTCAAAAACCTGACAGGTCTTATGAAATAATAAAGCACTTTAAAATTGCAGGTTGTTGTTCACAACCTATTATTTGTGGATTGGTTGGAGAGGTGTCAATGTTACCGGTCCGAACAATCCCGATTCCTGTGGTTGCCAGCCTGATGTGGTAAACAAACCGTCGGCACCACGATTGGTCGCCTTGTACGCCGGAAAATTGACATTGTAGAAGATCTTATAGGGTTGTCCTTTGCGTTCCATCTCCGCCATACGATTGCCCATCAGGTTGGTCACTGAAATTTCGAGGATATTTTCACTTTTCATTTCTGTTGCAGGAATATCAATCGAAAAGGGTGGACTAATCAACGTCACCAATTCCTTGCCATTCAGCGTGATTCGGACACTGTGCGCGACCTTGCCCAATCCGAGACGGTAAAATGCAGATTCACCGGCAGGTTTTGCAAAAGTGGTTTTATAAATAGCTGTTCCTGAAAAGGCTTTATAGCTGTTGCCTTCAAGTTCTGTCCAGGAACCTAATTTTGAAATTTTTACAGGTTGAGGAAGTTCCGGGCCACCACTTACAGATGTCAGTGTCCAATTGGCATCTAAACTTATTTTATCTCCTGATGATTTCATGTATGTAAATTCAGGAGCAACTATTTTTCCGGTGAAAACCTGAACCAGGCAACTTTCGCCTGGATTCAACTGGAGATAAACTTCATCACCTGATACAGAAGTTTTGGTGTTGGATTTTCCAAATTGACCATTCATCGGATTATACAAAACGGCAGAACCAATTTTGGTTTTGATGGGAACCAAACCGTCAACTACCTCTGTTCCGCGGTTGGCTATAAAATAGGTGGTCGTATTACCATCGATTCGCCGGATACATTGTAATCCCTTGTCAAACATTGCTTCGCGTCGGATTTTTGCCTGCACAAGCAAACCGGACAGATTGCCAACCAGAATTTCCCCTTTCCCAATTTTAGCTTTTTGGATGCCATCGGAAGTCACGAATTTCAAGTTTTTCTTTAATTCCTGGAATTTGGCCTTTCGCCCGGTCAGTTTGCCCATTCCGGGAACATCTTCAGGCAATTGTTCCATCAATATTGTTGCACCACCTTTGGCCAGTTCGATTATTTTTTCAAATGTTTCAACCGGGATCAGTTTCACAGGCGGAAGCAAAATGGTTTGGTAATTAATACCTCCTGTAAGAATCTGCCCCTGTTTACTTTCCAGTTTGAGGATCTGACGATCCGAAATATAGTCGAATGCATAACCTTTTTCGAACAGGTTTTCGGCGGCTGCCCGTACTGAAGACCCTTTTGCTGCACCGTCGAAATGCAATAAAAGCGATTTACCACGAACCGCATATTCGTCTGAAATGGGGTAATATAACAAGATATCATTGTCGGGTTTGCCGCTCTGCAAAAATGACTGTGACCGCGTAATATAGGTGTTCAGCGTCCCGAAATCATTCCAGAATGTATTGGTCGGACCGAAATGAACAGCAGCGTAAAACATCCATCCCGGCCAGGGAGCGTCTTGCGGTGAGAAGGTAGTCCCATGGTAAAAGACATGATTAATACCAGCGAGCAGGAACCTGTCGATAGCCTGTTTGACATCGGCCATGGATGCTTCAAAATGATCCTTTAGCCACGTTGCCGATTCGGAGGAGGCCAGTTTTTTACCCGTTACATGTGCTGATGATGAGGCAGTTTTAATCTTAACAATGTCTTCACCTTCGGTTTCGGGAATGTCGGCTGCGCCATATAAATCGAGGATATTGGCAGGTGCGCCGTGAGCCTGGTTACGAATAATTTTGCCACCTTTTGCAGCCCAGTCGTGCCAGCGTTGTGTATATTTTTCAAGAATCAGATCGGAGATTGTTTCGCGGTAATCGCACAAAACCCGGCTGTTATTGTCTTCGGAATCTTCTCCTATCAAAGCCGGTAAGTAATTCCGCAGGTCGTAGCCGCGCCGTTTCTGAAATTCATCAAACATCAGAGGTGTAAAATCAGCCTCACCATGTGCGTCATCCACTTCGTAGGAGTCGTTGAACCAAGCACGCAATCCACTTATATCCTGGTTTTTAAAGGATGTGGTAAAATGTCCGAGGTAATTGTCGATCGCGGTGGAAGAAAAATGATCGATCACATCGCCTTCACCTCCGGGTCCTGCGCGTTCAACCATCTTGCCATGCCATCCTT
>Ga0209123_1003527_pt1 | contig 11602 bp, 6 predicted proteins | sample BarGraIncu00431A_FD_184500 | JGI IMG/M metagenome (GOLD analysis project Ga0209123, IMG submission 184500) | Arctic peat soil microbial communities from Barrow, Alaska, USA - Barrow Graham LP Incubations 004-31A (SPAdes) (version 2) | ecosystem: Environmental > Terrestrial > Soil > Wetlands >...
GTGAGCTTCCGTCCGAAAGTCCCCTCTCCCAACCTGCTCCAGCCTTCCCCCCTCCCGGCCTCCCCCCTCCGGGAGGAGGAGAGTTGGTAACAGGTAACAAAAGATCAGGGAAGCCAGCAGGTGGCGCCATTACTATGTGAGCTTCCGTCCGAAAGTCCCCTATCCCAACCTGCTCCAGCCTTCCCCCCTCCCGGCCTCCCCCCTCCGGGAGGAGGAGAGTTGGTGACAGTTAACAAAGGATCAGGGCAGCCAGCAGGTGGCGCCATTACCTATGTGAGCTTCCGCCCGAAAGTCCCCTCTCCCGGAGGGGGAGGGACAGGGAGGGGGAAGCCTGCTCCAGCCCTCCCCCCTCCGGGAGGATAGCCGGAGTAGGTGCACTCAAGCAGGCTCTCGGCCCGGCCCTGAAGGGATGGAGGGGCGAAACGCAAGGAGTGCTCACTCGGGCGCGTCAAGACCTGGAGAAACGGCTTGGGGTCGCGCAAACCACGCCGCCCCAAGTCTCAAGCGAGATAAATCTAAAGTTAAGCGCGGTTTCACCGAAAGGCTCATGAGGAACAAATCGATTGCCTGGGGGTAGAACAATGAGTAAAGGTGCTATTTTATGGGCCGCGGCTGTCTTTTGTGTCATGGCGACAGGCGTAGCTGGCGCGACTGAAGAGCTGAAAATAGGTGCCGGCGCGGCACCGGTGGAAAATGTGCTGAAGCCGGTTCGTGTGGCCTTCGAGAAGGCCACCGGGATCAGACTTTCCATCATCCCCTCCGGGCCGAAGGTGGCCCTGGTGGACCTGGAGCGCGGTACGGTTGACGCTGCAGCCGCTGGGCTGACTCTCCCCGACTGGCTGGCCCTGATGAAAAAGGAAGGAGCCGAGGTCAAGGACCCCGCCGCAATCAGCGCCGTCACCATCGGGCGAGACCGGATCGTGGTGATCACCAACAAGTCCAACCCGGTTAAAAAACTTTCCCGGGAACAGTTGCAGGGGATCTTCTCCGGGAAAATCGAAAGCTGGAAGGAACTGGGAGGCGATGACCTGCCGATCCTCATCGTATGGGGAAAGCTCACCCAGGGAACCAACAGCATGTTCGTCAGCAAAATGCTGGACGGCAAGGCGCAGACCAAGGATGTCATCGAGGCAACCACGGCCGAGGATGTCAGGCAAAACGTGGCTGCCAACCCTTCTGCCATCGGCATCGGCCCGACGGCGATCCTGGACAGCAGTGTCGGCGCCCCGGAGGTCCCTGAAGTAGCCAGGGGTATCATTCTGGTCACCAAAGGCAAGCCGTCCGCCAATGCCCAGAAACTGATCGATTTCATCAAGGGCGAGGGACAGAAGTTCATCAAGTAGCTGCTTTGGGAAAACCATGCAGCCGGCAGGAAAAATACGAAGCGCGCAGGTCCCGGAGATCGTTGATGACGATAAAGACCAAACTGATCATGAATGTGTTAATTGTTATCGTTATCGTGGCGGCCGTTGCCGCCACGAGTATTGTCGGCATGGGCTTTGTCCAGAACAAACTTTTTTACCTGACCCAGCGCTCCACCCCGTTTCAGATGAGAACCGTGGAGTTCCAGCGCTCCATCCAGGCGGTTACCGCCGACCTGATCAAGATCGGCGCCTCCCGGAATAAGGACGAGTTCCGCAGCTTCAAAAGCGAAGCGGAGCGCTCCCTTGTCGAGGTCCGGGAAGGCCAGGAGAAGCTGGACTCCCTGGTTTGCGGCGCCAAATCAGAGACCCACGCTGAACTGACCGGCATCGCGACTGAACTCTTCACTATAACCGAAGGGCGTCTGGCGGCCGAACTCGATGCTGAGGTTGCCAACAAGGCCCTGACCCAGAAGGCAGGGGAAGCAGCCAGCCGGTTGAAGGAGCTCGATAAAAAGATCAGGGGCTTGCAGTCCAAAACGGCGTCGTATTTTTCCAAGTCCATGGACGACACCATGTCCATGACGGTGTCGGCGAAAAAATTGGACACCCTGCGCTTTGCCATGAAGGATTTCCAGCTCGGCTACCTGGAGATGCAGAAGGCGCAGAGCAAAAAGGGTGTCTTCATCGCCCAGGGAAAGTGCAATTCAGCGCTCAGTGTGGCCCGGCAAAGCGAATTTGCCAGGACGGGCGCCGGAGTCGCTGATGACCTGAAGACCATCAGCACCAGAATCGAGCAACTCGCCAAGCAGCAGGTGGCGCTCGCCGGACAGGCGGCTGGCGACCAGTCCGCACGCGACGCGAATATCTCCGAAATCACCGAGAAACTCAGCGCGCTTACCTTGGCGATCGAGCAGGAGGCCGCCAGGTCCGGAGACGAAACCCGCGCCGAGGCCGGCAGGCAAAAGGGGTTGTTCGGCAACGCCAGCGCAGCCACCGAAGTCATGGCCGGCAATGCAGAGCTGGTTTCCCTGGGACTTACCATCGAGGGGGTTTCACCGCGGCTTTTCTCGGCCCGAACCCTCCAGGAGACCGACTGCATCGAGGCTGAGACGGTGCGGGTCTATAGCCGGATCGACACGGTGAAAAAGGGGCTTGCCAAGGCGCTGGCCGAGCTGAAGGCCAAAGAGGAACTGAAAATACTGGGGAGCGCGGAGGCCGCACTGGGCGCGACCAGGCAACTGCTTTTGGCCAAGGATGGCATGGTGGCCAAAACCCGCAACAAGATCGCCATGCAGGAAAAGGCACTGGCGGCAACCGGCAAGCTGAAGGAGGTTGTGCTAAAGCAGGCGGAGCATGGCAAGCAGACCGTTAGCGCGGCCCAGGGGGACCAGGAAAAGGCCATCGGAAGCGTCAACACCATGGTCCGTTTCAGCAAAATCCTCATCGCCGCCATCGGCATCGGAGCCGTATTCTGCGGGGTGCTCTTCGGCGTCTGGGTCTACCGTTCCATTTCCCGGCCGCTAAGCGAGCTCCAGCAGGTCTCCCGGGACGTCGCCGGCGGGAATCTGGCGGTCCAGATGGACATCAGGAGCCAGGACGAAATAGGGGCGGTCCAATCGGCCATGGCTGAAATGGTCAGCAATCTGCGCGCCATGGTCGGCAGGATCAAGGGGGCCACGGACAGCCTGGCGAGCAGTTCGGAGGAGTTGTCCGCGACAGCCATTGCCCTGGAGCGCGGTTCGGACGAACAGACCTCGCGCATCGAGCAGTCGGCGACCGCCATGACCGAGATGGCCCAGACCACCTGCGAGGTGGCCAAGAATTCCCAGCAGACCGCGGATGCAGCCGCCAGGATGGAAAAGGTTGCCCGGCAGGGCAAAGATGCCATGATGGTGACCGTGCGGGAACTGGACCGCTTTGCCGAGACCGTCGAGGCAACAGCGGTCCGGATTGAATCCCTGGGTGAGCAGTCCGACGAGATCAACAACGTGGTTACCCTCATCAACGATATCGCCGATCAGACCAACCTGCTTGCCCTCAATGCCGCCATCGAGGCGGCCCGTGCCGGCGAACAGGGACGCGGATTCGCGGTAGTGGCCGACAGCGTCAGGCAGTTGGCGGTGAGGACCACGACCGCCACCAAAGACATTTCCCTCACCGTGAAAACCATGCAGGGCTCCATCAGTTCGTCGGTAAGCTCCATGCAGGACGAGCGCAACTCCGTGGTGAAGGTTCAGGAGCATGTGCGCCAGACACTTTCCTCCATAGACGAAATAGTAGCCTATGTGCAAAACGTTTCCGACATGGTGAACCGGATTGCCGTGGCGGCAGAGGAGCAGTCCTCCACCAGCGGAGAGGTGTCGAGCAACATGGATGGCATCAACGTCATTACGCGGGAGCTGAAGAGTTCGTTTGCCGATATCAAGAACTCCTCGGGCGATCTCTCCCGTCTGGCCACCGAACTGCACAGCATGGTGGACTGGTTCAAGGTGTAACCAGGCGGCTCTCGTTTTTGTAGGAACAAAGCTACATCATGGCCTTTGGTTCACGCCAAAGGCCTTTTTTTGAGCAAGATCCCCCCACAGGCAGATCGTTCCCACGCTTCCCGTGGGAATGGGCACCCGCAAGGGGTGCCGGCAAAAAACGCCTTTGTAGGGATACCCCGTGCGGGTATTCTTGGCGGGGCTTCCTAACTTAACGGATTTGCGAACTGTAGGTTGCTGGTGAACGGTTGTATCGTGAACCGCAACATTGCACCGTTGCGGTTCACGATGAGGCTGTTCACCGGCAACCTACGAAAACAGTCGGGGTGAGGGGGAAGGTGCCATATTAGAAGAAAGGGAGACGTTCAAAACACTATCAGTCCTCAGTTCGGAATCTTATGAACCATGTGCGTCCCTCCCAGCCTCAACTGTCGTGCATGCCTCTCCTCCCGCTAAGTTCCCGTTTTTCAGGGTTCCTGTTTCTCTTGACGATCGAGGCAAGGATCGAAACGGTCAGTACAACAAAGATCACACCCAGTGAAAGGCCTGTGGAGATTTCAAAGCGGGTCTCCGCCAGCAGCATCTTGATTCCCACAAAGACGAGGACCAGCGAGATGCCCAGTTTCGAGGTAGCCACCTATCAGGACCATCAGGACTGTGAGGAGTGAGAAAAACAGGGTTAATTTTAAGATTTTCATCGTCAGTACCTCCGGCAACGCGGGATTTCGCCGGGGGCTAAAAAAAAAGACCTTTACCCCCGGCGATTAAGCCTTGGATAAAGGTCTTGTTGGCAACTTTCTGCCCCGGCCCCGGGTCTTGCGACCGTCTTGACGGAGTCCGGGTCGGTCATCTTGGCGACCGATAACTACTCCCCTTTACTTGACACCTTTATAATAAAATCCCGCTAAATAAATGTCAAATGATTCTGGAGCGCAAGGGTGAACCCGGGCGGCGCGACCTCGCCGCTGCCGGCGAACCCGTATCATTCAGCCTCGGTCACCTGCACCCAGACAGCGCCCGCCGACCGGTTCTGCTGGCTGTTGCCGCGCAGAAACGAGATGCGGGCAATGTCCAGAGTGTCCCCTTTCTGGAGCAGGAGCACCCCTGCCGGGCTGACCACATCCCGTGAGAGCACCAGGCCGCAGATAAGCTCCGTGGTGGGAACTTCCACCTCTCCTAAAGAGCCGGGCTTTTTCCCTTCGAAATAGATGGCATGGGTGATCCCGGTGAAGAAGGGGATGAGTTTGGGGTCGAGCAGGGTGCCGGCATCGAGACGCGCCTTCATCAGGGCGTACTGCGCCCGCTCGCCACTAACCGAATGCGCAGCGGTATCTATGAAGTTCGCTATGGCCAGGAGGCGGGCGCCCAGAGGAATCGCCTCTCCCGCCAGAGCGTCGGGAAAGCCGCTGCCGTTATAGGCTTCGTGATGCCCGCGAGCCATGAGACCGACATCATGGAGCTCCCTGAGCGGCTTGAAGATCTCCTGGCTGCGCGCCGGATGGCTGTGATAATCGGCGAGCTCGCTGGCCGTCATGTCCTTTTCCTGCTTCTCCAGGAAACCTCGCAGTGCTCCCAGTTGCCCGACATCGTGCAGCAGCCCGGCCAGCCTCACCTTCGCGACCATTTCGGCATCCAGATTCATCTTGCGCGCGGCTTCCCCGGCCACCTCGCTGACGGCACGGGCATGGACGCTGTGGCGGCCCTCCATCAGCTCGAAGACCCCGGCCAGCAGTTCCACCGCCTGCAGGTACCCGCGCAACCCCCAGGCATTGCCCTCCGCAGACAGCAGCGCCTGGGTCTTTTCGCGCATGGTCGAGACCGTCTGCAGCAGCCGGCTCTTCAGGTTGCTGTTCCAGTCCGCGGCAAAATCCTGCTCCTCCTTGATGGCCAAGTGGGCCTTGACGCGAGCCTGCACATCGGCGGCCTTGATGGGTTTGGTAATATAGTCAACCGCTCCGGCTGCAAACCCGATGGTCTCATCCTCGATTTTCAGCATCGCAGTCACGAAGATGACAGGAATCCTTTTGGTCTTTTCGTCCGACTTGAGGGCCCGGCAGACCTCGTAGCCGTCCATTCCGGGCATCAAAACGTCCAGCAGAATCAAATCAGGATCGTGCTGCTGTGCCAGTTCCAATGCCTCCTTGCCGTTTCCGGCGCCGTGCAGCACGTAATGATCAAGGGAGAGGCAGCGGGACAGCAATTTGCGATTGGGCTCTTCATCGTCCACGATGAGTATTTTGTAGGCTTCTTTAGTCATGTGGCAATCTCCCCCTCAGGTGTCCGGCCGGCTATCGGCAGTAACGCCGGCAGATAAACGGAGAATCTGGTACCGACTCCCACTTCGGATTCCACGCCGATATGTCCCCGGTGCCTTTTCAGGACGGCGTTGCAAATCGCAAGCCCCATCCCCATCCCCCGCTGGCTGTAGGTGTCCTTGGTCGAAAAGTAGGGGTCGAAAATTCTCGGCAGCTGCTGCTCCGGGATACCTATCCCGCTGTCCTGTACGGCTATGCGGACATACTGTCCGGTGGGCAGGGGCAGCCCCTCCTGGCCGTCGACCGTGAAGTTCTCCAGGGAAATAACGACGCTCCCGCCCCCCGCTTGCGCGTCCTTTGCATTGGTCAGCAGATTTTCGAACACCTGCCTGATTTGTCTCGGGTCCGCTTCCAGCCCAGAGATGTCGTCCGGCGCCGACACCCGGTGCAGGATGTCGGAGCCTTCGAACAGGGTTTCGGCGATCTCCTCGATAATGGCCGCCAGCGCCACCGGCTCCCTAACCGGCGCGTTCTCCTGTGCCAGGGCCTGCAGCCGGTTCCCCAGCTCCTGGGCGCGCTCGCAGGCCTCCTCGGCGTCCGCCAGCGGCTCGGCGACGGCGGGGTCGTCTCCGGCCAGCATTCTGGCGAAGTTCACATTGCCGTAGATAACGTTCAGCACGTTGTTGAAGTCGTGAGCCAGGCCACCGGCTAAAAGGCCGATCGATGCCAGGTTGCTGATCCGGTTGGCCTCCTCGCTGAGCCTTTTCATCTGCGTGATGTCGGTGATCACCCCCGCCATCTTGGCCGGCCGGCCGCCTTCGAACCTGACGACCTTCCCCCTCCCCATGACAAGCCTCAGCTTGCCCGACTTGGTCACCATGCGGTACTGTGCTTCATACTTGTCGGTCCTGCCCGCCATAATCCCCTGCAGGCTCGCCTGCACCTGGGAAACGTCCTCGGGGTGGATGGTCTTCAGGAAAAAATCATAGTCCGAGTGCACCTCTTCGGGACGGTATTCCAGCATTTCATAGTACCTTTCGTTGTGAACGCCCAGGTTGGTAATCATGTCCCACTCCCAGGTGGCGTCGTTGGAGCCTTCCAGCACCAGTTCCATGCGCTGCGCATATTCCTTGAGCGACTGTTCCATCTGCTTCAGGACACTTACGTCATGCATGACCTGGACAGCCGACTCAATGGTGCCGTCCTCATTCAGGATCGGCGCCGCGGTGACGATGAAATCACCGTTGAGCAGCTCCCCGGACATCGCTTCCGATTCGGTTTTCCCCGAGACCAGCATGCGCTGCAGGGGACACGAGGGAGGCGGCTGCGGCGAGCCGTGCAGCAGTTCGCAGTAGAGCCTGCCTGCCGCGTCCTCACCGGTTATGCCCAGGCGCCGGGACATAGCCCGGTTCACGCTCAGTATGCGTCCGTCGGGAGCTATGATGGCGATCAGGTCCGGCACCGTGTCAAAGGTCCGTTTCCAGTCGTCCTTGGACTTCAGCAGCTCCTTGCTCGCCTCCAGCATGGTGTCCTTGCTGCGCAGCAAGGTGCCGAAAAAAAGCAACAGCAGCACGAAGACGGCCGTGAGCAGGATCCCGAACCAGCGGTAGTTGGCAACGATGAGGGGCTCCGTCATGAAGACGAGAGTCCAGCCCTCGGTGCCAAACGGAATGCGCTGCAGGTACAACTGCTTGTTGTCCAGCCGGACATAACTTCCGGATCGGGGCTCCCTGGCCAGCAGGGGGGCGAAGCTCAGGTGACCGAACTGATGCGACGCCTGCAGTTCGGAGCGCTGTCTTGCTCCTATCGGCCATAAGCTTCGGGAATTGAGTTCCGACCTGCCGGATATGAAGATGATCCCTTCGGGAGAAACCAGGAAGGCATTGGTGTATTTTTTGAGAAAAACGGCAAAAGGGGCGACGTTGCGCTTGACCACGACCGCGCCCGTCACGGCGCCGTGTCCGTCGAGGACCGGTGCCGCCGCAAAATAGCCGCGTTCCCCGGTCGTGGTGCCCAGGGCGAAATACCTGGTGAGCCGGCCGGACAGCGCGCCTTTGAAATAGGGCCTGAAGCCGAAGTTCTTGCCGACGAACCCGGACTTTTCCTTCCGGTTCGACGCGGCGAGGACCAGGCCGTTTCGATCCATGAGATAGCATATCGACATGTCGAAGATGCCGTTGACGCGGTCCAAAAGCGCGTTGGCATGCTCCAGGTCGGCGTGGCTGCCCGAGGCGAGCGCCGCCACCGCGGCATCGGAAAAGCCCAGTGATTTGGCGGCGTTTTCCACATCCCCCAGATTGTCATGCAAAAGGGAGGAGGTCAGGAGCACGTCCCGGTTGACGGTCTCCCTAAAGCCCTTTTCCGCAACCCGCCCCAGGTAGCCGGTGAGCAGGCAGCCGGCGGCGAGCGCGAGAAAGATCGCCACGGCAAGGACCCGAAAGGATCGTTTTTTTGACTGCGTTTGCGTAATGTTCACAGGCCTCTCCATCTGGCGTTCGGCACCCGGACAGCGCAGGTTTTTCCTCCGGCTGCCCGCCGGTCGGTAACCGGAAGCCGTACCGGCTTTCATGATATAAGCAGCGCCCTTACCTTTGCCAAAAGTTCATTGGGGGCAACGGGCTTCTGGATAAAGATGGTGGCTTCATCAAGTGCTTGGTCCTGGGCGAAAATATCCCTGGCGTAGCCGCTGACAAAGACTGTTTTCAGGCCGGGCCGCAGCTTCCTCATCTCCAGGCACGCCTCCCTGCCGTTTTTTTTCGGCATGATCGCGTCCAGGATGACCAGCTGGATACTGTCCCCGTGCTCTTTAAATTTGTCTATCGCGTCCTGGCCGTCCACAGCCTCGATAATGCGGTAGCCATAGTGGCTCAGCACCCTGATCGACAGCCTTCTCAGGGCAGGGTCGTCCTCGCCCAGGAGAATGGTTTCGGTCCCGCCCACGGGAGCGTCGGGCTTTGCCGGCGCCGTTGCTGCGGGCTGCGCGACCTTCCCCCCGCGGGGGAGATACACCGTGAAGCTGGTGCCTTCTCCGGGCTCGCTGTAGACGTTGATGAAACCGTCGTGCTTCTTGATGATGCCGTACGCCATGGAAAGGCCGAGGCCGGTTCCCTTGCCCTGTTCCTTCGTCGTGAAGAAGGGCTCGAAGACGCGCGACAGGGTGTCCTGATCCATGCCAAGGCCGCTGTCGGAAACCGAGAAGAGGGCATAGTCCCCTTCCTTGCCGTATCCGTGGCTTGCGATAAACTCCGGCTCCAGGGTCACGGCCCGGGTTTCGATGAACAGCCTGCCGCCGTCCGGCATGGCGTCCCGGGCGTTGGCGACGAGGTTCATGATGACCTGCTCGATCTGGCCGCGGTCCGCCGTGATCAGGAGCGGTTCTGCTGCGCAGTTTACCGCGAGTTCGATATCCTCCCGGATCAGCCTGGTGAGGAAGGGCTCTATTTTTCTTATGATCTCACCGACGTCCAGCACCGCCAGGGAAACGGCCTGCTTTCTGCTGAAGGTAAGGAGTCCCTTGGTCAGATCGGCGGCTCTCCGGGACGCGGAAACAATCTCCTCCAGGTAGTTCTTTACCGTGTCGTTTTCCTGCACCTGTTCCAGGATCAGGTGGGAATACCCGAAGATGGCCGAAAGGATGTTGTTGAAGTCATGCGCCACCCCCCCGGCCAGTTGGCCGATGGCCTCCATCTTCTGGGCCTGGCGGTACTGCGCCTCGAGTTTGTTTCTTTCGGTGATATCCACGTGCGTACCCACCAGGCGCAGCTGCTCGCCCCCGGCGCCATAGAGCAGGAAGGCCCTGGACAGGATGTCGACGTGGTGCCCGTCCTTATGCAGCATCCGGAACTCGAGCTCGTAAAGAGGAATCTCCCCCGCCAGGAACCTTTGCAGCTTGGCAAGGGTGATTTCTTTGTCCTCCGGGTGGAGCAGCCGCTCCCAGCTATCGTAGCAGTCCTCCAGCTCATCGCCGGCATAGCCCAGCATGGACTTCCAGCGCGGGGAGAAGAACAGCTGGTTGGTCTTCAGATTCCAGTCCCACAGGCCGTCGTTGGCCCCCCGCAAGGCGAGGCTCAGGCGTTCCTCACTGTCGTGCAGCGCCTGCTCCGCCTGTTTGCGCTCGGAGATGACGTCGAAAACGGTGATGAAATGCTCCCGTTCCGGGCTGTAGAGCGAGATGGAAAACCAGTTTTTCAGGGACTCAAGGTAGATTTCAAAGCGTTCCGGTTTACCGCCCAGGGCCACCCGGCAAAACCTCTCGAAAAGCTCCGGATCGGACTCGTGGATACCGGGGATGACTTCGGTCCCCTTTCTGCCGACCACGTTTTGCAGGCCCGTCTGCTTCTCGAAGGCGTCGTTGACGTTCAGATAAAGGTAATCGACCGGGGTATCCCCCTCCAGCAGGATGCGGCAGTGGGCAAAGCAGTTCAGCATGTTGTCAAAAAGCGAGTGGTACAGCTCTTCGCTTTGCCGCAGGGATGCTTCGTCCGTCCTTCTGACGCAGCGCCACTTCACCTCGGCGAGGCAGCGTTCTATAGCCGGGACCATGCGGGCCAGATTATCCTTGAGAACGAAGTCCCAGGCTCCGCGTTTCAGGAGCTCCCCGCTACCGGCCTCGTCCAGGGATTCCGTCAGCAGAATCAGCGGTACCTCGGGGAGCTGTGCCTGCAACAGGGAGAGCTGCAAAGGAAAATTGAGCTTGAGGGCGCGGTCGTCGGCGACCATCAGGTCCCAGTCCGCATCCTGCAGGGCATTTTGCAGTCCGGGAAGGTCGTCCACGCGGCTGCAGTTTGCCGGCAGCCCCTGTTGCGCCAGATGCCGGACGAATATCAGAAAGTCGGCGTTACAGTCCTCAATGACCAGGATATTGAGCGGTTCGGTCATAATTCCTCGCGAATAGGTGGCTTCCGGGACAAATTGGGCGCTGCCGAAGTCAAACAAGCGTTCCGTCCCAAAGCCCGTCACATCCAGAAACAACAGATCTGAACTCTATTGGGACGTATCGGAGCGCCGCGGTATAAATGAAGCAAATACTTCCGCGCAAAAAACAATAACTCGACCAGTAACACTGCTAGAATTAAACTGGCCTCACAAGATGGAGATGCAGAGAGTCACGCATACGGCTTTCCTCTTAAAGAAACGATCCGTTGACTCCTGTGCTCACATTAATAAAATACCTTTGACTTTGCAATTTCCCTGTTTTACTGTGCGCAGGACAGGATAAACCAGGGAGGTTCTCGATGCGCTATATCAATACCGACATGATCATTGCAGCACAATTAACCACACCGGAGGACAATCCCCTCGTCGACGACGATACGCGCCTCATCGATGTTTGGTTCGACGGCAGTTCAGTGCGAAAGCAGCTCTTCAAGAAAGTGAAAAAGACCGAGCAGGAGGCACTGGCCCAGGACCTGGAGGGCAAGGGCTTCATCCGTTCCGGCAATCTTCTTCTCAATCCGCGGGCGATCCTTTTTGCCGAAATGGAGTATGAGATAGTCGGTGG
>Ga0209123_1003528_pt1 | contig 11601 bp, 10 predicted proteins | sample BarGraIncu00431A_FD_184500 | JGI IMG/M metagenome (GOLD analysis project Ga0209123, IMG submission 184500) | Arctic peat soil microbial communities from Barrow, Alaska, USA - Barrow Graham LP Incubations 004-31A (SPAdes) (version 2) | ecosystem: Environmental > Terrestrial > Soil > Wetlands >...
GCACGCAGATTATTCATACCCGGCGCGTTCTTCTAACGGTTAGGAAACCTGTTTCTCAATCAGGTAATAGCAGTTCGATTCTGCTACGCGCTACCAATTCAATTATTTCAGAAGTTCAGCGATGATCTTCTTCATTTCCTGAAATTCTGCATCTTTGTAAAGTCTTGTCATATAGACAATCTTGCCGGTTTTGTCAATAATCACATTGCGGGTGACTCCAGCCCCTTTTTCTGCAAACTGATAAAAAATGTCCCCTTTCGGATCGAGCGTCAAAGGATAAGTAACAGGAATCTGCTTTGCAAATTTTTCAACGACATCTTTTGGTTCATCCAAATCAATTCCATAGAGAGCAAAATTCGGATTGTTTTTGTATTTCTTCCAGATATCAGCTTCAATATGCGGCATCTCTTTTCGGCAAACCGAGCACCAACTGGCTGTAAACTGAAGCATTAGCACTTTGCCTTTCAATGAACTTATACTTAATGATTTCCCGTCAAGAGTTTTTACTGAAAATTCAGGAACTTGCTGACCTATTTTTACCAGATAAGCGTAATCTACCGGAATTTCCTTCACCGGTGCTTGTGCCTGAACATTAATTGCCAGAAGTAACAAAATGAAAATTAGAGTTCTCATCCTTAATTATTTAAATTTTCTATACTTTAAAATTAACCTCCAATTACCGAAGATGCGCCAACTTGAAACTTGAAACCTGTAACTTGAAATTAATTAAACACCACCGTTTTATTCTTATAAACCAACACCTTGCGCTGTAAATGTTTGAAAACAGCATGTGAAAGTACAATTTTTTCCAGATCCCGGCCTTTACGCACCAGTCGTTCAACAGTATCGGTATGGTTACAACGAGTTACGTCTTGTTCAATAATCGGTCCTCCATCCAAATCACTGGTCACATAATGACTTGTCGCGCCGATGATTTTCACCCCTCTCTCATACGCTGCATGATAGGGTTTTGCACCTGCAAATGCCGGTAAAAATGAATGATGGATATTGATCAGTCGATTTGGAAACTGAGCAACAAACTCAGGAGAAAGCACTTGCATATATCGAGCCAACACTATAAAGTCGATCTGATGGTTTTTCATTGATTCAATTTCTTTGGCTTCCTGTTCGGCTTTGTTTTCAGCAGTTATCGGTAAATATTGAAATTCTATATCAAAACGTCGTGCCACAGGTTCCAAATCCATGTGATTGCTAATGATGATCGGAATTTCGACATCCCACTCGCCAGCCGTGTAACGTGACAGCATGTCGAACAGACAATGTGACATTTTCGAAACAAAAATAGCCATTCTTGGAATCTGCTTTGAAAAATGAAGGGCATAATCCATGTTCAATTTATCGGCAATCAGGGTATAAAAATACTCATTAATCTTGTCAGACGAAATGGCAAAACCTTCCAGCTCCCATTCCACACGCATATAAAATATATGTTGTCCGCGGTCAACATATTGGTCTAAGTAGATGATATTACCGTTGTTCGTGTTCAAAAATTCCGTCACTGTCGCTAATATACCTTGCCTATCAGGGCAGTGAATCAGCAGAATAGCGGTATTCTTTTTTTCCCGTAAGGGTTTAATGCTTTTCATATTTATAGAGTTCCTTTCGTTGATGGCAGTTCAAAATTAAATACATCTCTCCGAATCGCCATTTTGATGGCTCGAGCCAGCGCTTTAAATATACCTTCAATTTTATGATGTTCGTTTGTACCTTCTGCCTGTATATTCAGATTTGATAATGAGGTGTCGGAGAATGACTTGAAAAAGTGAAAAAACATTTCGGTAGGCATTTCTCCAATTTTTTCTCTTTGGAAATCGGCCTTCCAAACAATCCATGGACGGCCACCAAAGTCGATTGCTACCTGGGCAAGACAATCGTCCATTGGCAAACAATAACCATAACGCTCCACGCCGCGTTTGTCACCCAAAGCAAGTTTAAAAGCTTCACCCAATGCCAATGCTGTATCTTCAATCGTATGATGCTCATCTACTTCCAGGTCTCCATCCACCTGAACAGTCAAATTGACTCCTGAATGGCGGGCAATCTGATCAAGCATGTGATCGAAAAAGCCAAGACCTGTATGAATATTTCCTTTGCCTGTACCGTCCAGATTCAGTTCAACCTTGATTTTGGTTTCCTTGGTGTTTCGTTCCACCACGGCTGTTCGTTCTGCAGCAGCTACCTTTGCATAAATGTCATCCCAATCAGAAGTTATCAACACACAATATTCAGACAATCCTTTTTCCTGAAGTTCGGTTGCCAGTGAGCCATCGTTGAGCAGGATTCCTTTTGCTCCAATGTTTTTAGCCAGTTGGATATCTGTCAGTCGATCACCAATCACAAAACTGTTGGCCAAATCATAACTGCCATCCATGTATTTGCCTAATAGGCCAGTTCGTGGTTTGCGGGTTGGAGCATTGTCCGATGGAAAACTTCGGTCAATCAAAATATCATCGAATGTTACGCCTTCATTTTCAAATGCTTTCAGCATTTTATTATGAGCCGGCCAAAAAGTTTCTTCCGGATAACTGGCAGTTCCCAAGCCATCCTGATTGGTCACCATTACCAGTTCGTAAGAAAGATTCTTGGCAATAAAGTGCATGTTACGGAAAACCTTGGGCAGAAATTCCAGCTTTTCGAGCGAGTCAATTTGTTCGTCACTCGGTTCACGAATCAATGTACCGTCGCGATCTATAAATAATGCTTTCTTCATAGTTTAATAATATCAAATAAAAAATGTAAAACGACCACTCTGAAGTTTCTTATTCCTTATTTCATTAAATCAGTTCCTTTAATACTTTTCTTAACTTTTTATTTTCTTTGGGAGAACCAATTGTAATACGAAGACAATCATCGCAAAGTACTATTTTTGAGCGGTCACGAACAATTATCTTTTGCTCTTTCAGAAACTCATAAATACCTCTTGCATCGTGCATTTTCACCAATATAAAATTGGCATCCGAAGGATAAACAACCTGTACGAAAGATAGTTTGAATAACTTCCGAACCATTTTATCTCGTTCTTCAACAATCGTTTTTACCCATTCCTCCTTTTCAGGAAGAAGCTCTAATAGCTCCAATGCTTTTTTCTGTGTCAATATATTGATGTTGTACGGATATTTTATTTTATTGAAAATATGAATAATTTCAGGGTTTGCAAAAGCCATTCCCAGGCGGATACCGGCCAATCCCCAGGCTTTTGAAAATGTCTGCAATACAATCAGGTTTTCATATTTGTCCAATTCCGGTAGCAAACTGCTCTCAGGAGAAAAATCAATGTAAGCCTCATCAACAACTACCAAACCATCAAAACCTGTAATCAATTTGATGATTTCTGATTGATCTAATAGATTGCCTGTCGGATTGTTAGGCGAACAAATAAATAGGACCTTGGTATAAATATTTGCCGCATCCAGCAAATTTTGTGCCCTGAACCCAAAGTCATCATTCAATTTTACTTTGCGGACTTCCACATTATTGATATCAGCCGCCACCTGATACATACCGTAAGTTGGGTCTATCGTCACCACATTGTCAATTCCCGGTTCACAGAATGCACGGAATACAAGGTCAATAGCTTCATCACTACCATTTCCAAGAAATATCTTTTCAGAAGCAATGTTTTTAATAGTTGCTATTTTCTCTTTAACTGCCAACTGCATTGGGTCCGGATATCGATTGTAAGGGGCATTGAATGGATTTTCGTTGGCGTCGAGATAGATGTCTGCCTCGCCTGAGAATTCATCACGAGCAGAAGAATATGGCTTCAATGCCTTTATATTGGTACGCAAAAATTTGTCAAGATTCATAAGTGTATAATTTGAACCACACAGGCACACTGGACCTTTGATTTCAGATGTGTAAATTGTGGTATTTCTTTTTAGTCTATTTCTTTCAACCTCAATGTTACCGCATTTTTATGTCCATCCAATGACTCTGCTGCTGCCAGTATTTCAATTACCGGACCTAAATTTCGGATACCATCACGTGTGATTTCCTGAAAGGTAATCTTTTTTATAAAACTATCAAGATTTACCCCACTGAACGATCGTGCCCAGCCGTTTGTCGGCAAAGTATGATTGGTTCCTGAAGCATAGTCACCGGCACTTTCCGGCGTATAATTTCCCAGAAAAACCGATCCTGCATTGGTGATTTTTTCTGCCGCATCATTATAATTTCCCATCGCGATGATTAAATGTTCAGGGGCATAGCCATTGATCAATTCAATCATTTCTGAATAATCATTCAATACGATGGCAACACTGTTGATCAATGCTTTTTCGGCAATGCCTTTGCGAGGTAATTCCTCTAACTGACGAGCCAGTTCAAGATTAACTTTTTCAATCAGTGAAGGGTCATTTGTTACCAATACTACCTGACTATCAGGACCATGCTCAGCTTGCGAAAGTAGGTCGGCTGCAATGAATGAAGGATTGGCAGTCGAATCGGCCATAATTGCAACTTCCGAGGGTCCGGCAGGCATATCGATGGCCACATCACTGATGCTCACCAATTGCTTGGCAGCCATTACATACTGGTTTCCGGGACCGAAAATCTTATTCACTTTCGGTACACAATCCACTCCATAAGCCATGGCCCCAATTGCCTGAATACCACCCAGTTTATATATTTTTGTAATTCCAACCATTTGAGCTGCAAACAAAATGGCAGGATTAATTTTTCCTTCCTTATCAGGTGGCGTACATAACACAATTTCCTTACATCCTGCAATGACCGCAGGAATGCCAAGCATGAGAACCGTTGAAAACAATGGCGCAGAGCCTCCCGGAATATACAATCCAACTTTATCTATGCCCACCGCTTTTTGCCAGCAGGTGACCCCTGAAGTTGTTTCAATTCGCCTATTCAGAGGAATCTGAGATTCATGAAATTTACGAATATTTGCTGCTGCAACTTTAATAGCATCCTTCAAATTTTCATCAAGCTGAACTGAAGCATCTGATATTTCCTTTTCTGAAACAGTAATATTTTCTATAATAACACCATCAAATTGTAAAGTATACTTCCTTATAGCATCAATTCCATCGTTCCGAATATCGGTAAGTATTTCATAAACCTTATCCCTAAGCTCACTGCCATTGAACGTTGGACGTTTAAGCAGTTCATCCCATGTATTTTTCTGTGGATTGATATAGGTTTTCATACTATATTTATAAAATCATTTTTTCGATTGGAATAACCAGAATTCCCTGGGCACCGGCAGCTTTCAACTTGCCGATAATCTCCCAGAAGTCTTTTTCTTCAATGACTGAATGCACTGAACTCCAGCCTTTTTCAGCCAATGGCATCACAGTCGGACTTTTCATCCCAGGCAGGTATGACTCAATTTCTGCCAATTTATCATTGGGGGCATTCAGCAAAATGTATTTTTTCTTTTCGGCTGTCTGTACTGCTTCAATCCTGAATATCAACTCATCCAGAATCGCTCTTTTTGTTTCTGATAGATTTGGATTCGCCACCAGAACTGCTTCTGATTGAATGACCACCTCTACTTCTTTTAGTCGATTGCTGACCAAAGTGCTGCCAGAACTGACAATATCGAAAATAGCATCAGCCAATCCTATTCCGGGAGCAATCTCTACCGAACCTGTAATGACATGAATTTCAGCAACTATCTTATTTTTACTAAAATATTCTTTCAGAATTATAGGGTAAGAAGTGGCGATCTTTTTCCCGTTGAAATACTCAAATCCTTCATATTCATCATCTTTAGGAATGGCCAATGAAAGTCGGCACTTGCTAAATCCCAGCCGCTTGACAACCACTACATTCTCTTTTTTTTCGAGCATCTCGTTTTCACCTACAACCCCAATATCGGCTACTCCCATCGCAACAGCTTGAGGGATATCGTCATCGCGCAAAAATAAAGCTTCCAGTGGAAAGTTGGTAGCTGACGAAATCAGTTTCCGGTTACTCAAGGGCAGTTTTATTCCTGCCTCGTCAATTAGTTTTAACGAATCTTCGTTCAACCTACCTTTGGTTTGAATCGCAATTTTTAATAGTCCTTCCATATTCAATTTCTGTGTAAAGCAAAAAAGGCTTACCATCGCGGTAAGCCTTTTTATTGGGTTAATATCTTTTAAAAAACATCAAAACAATTACTGCCTACCTTCTGATAAAGTTACATGATGATGGCCGCAATGTTTAAATGTATTTTCCATTTGATTTCTAATTTTAACTTGAAAAACTCCTTATTCTGAAACTATGGAATCCTCTTTTGATAGGGTAAATTCCACCTGAAAGTTTCATTTCTTATTTATACGGTACAAGTTTAGTTATAAACTGTAATTAAAACAAGTATTTCAGTTACAGTTTTATGGAATTTACGTTTTGATAATATTAATAATCCTTAAACACCCTGTTGAAATATTAATTGATCCTTTAATAAGTCACTAACAATGAACTTATTAGATGATCAATTCAACTCTTTTGGGCAATTTGATAATCAATTAGAAAGTATATTTTGTATGTTTGTACATTGAATTGTAAAAAAAATATCAAATCAACAAACCATGAATCGAATTCTTTTAATTCTCCTGATTGTACTGCTTGTTGGCATGAATGTATATTCTAAAAACAAACCTGATAAAGACTTCCAACCCAAGCATATTAAAAAAGCAATGATGACTGCTGCCATGTGGCAATTGGCCAATCCTGAACACGATTTATGGGACTGGACCAATGGGGCATTGTTTGCAGGAATATCAGCCGCCTATAAAACTACAAGTAATAAGAAGTTATTGGATGCAATGATAAAAATGGGTGAAGCCAACCAATGGAAACCCGGTCCAAGACTTCAACATGCCGATGATATGACCATTTGCCAGACCTATGTAGATGTCTATCGCATCAAAAAAGATCAGTCGATGATTCAACCATTTATTGTCAACATGGATCAATTTCTGGTAACCCCACATGCCGCCAAAGGGATCGAACAGATTACCTGGTGGTGGTGCGATGCTTTATTTATGGCGCCACCTGCAATGGTTAAACTATCAATGACAACAGGCGACAAAAAGTACATGACCAAAAGCGATGAATTATTTCATCAATGTTACGATTTGTTGTATGATAAAGAAGAACATTTGTTTGCAAGAGATTTGGGCTATGTAATTAAAAATAAAGCAACCGACCGCCATGAAGCAAATGGAAAGAAGATTTTCTGGTCCAGGGGAAATGGTTGGGTAATGGGAGGTTTGGCATTGGTTTTGAATGAACTTCCGAAAGATTACAAGGAACGTGCTTTTTATGAAAAACTATTCAAGGAAATGGCTGATAAGATCGCCAGTCTCCAACAGGAAGATGGTCTATGGAGAGCAAGTTTACTTGATCCTGCAACCTATCCGGGAGGAGAAGCCAGTGGCTCAGGATTCTATACCTATGCACTCGCCTGGGGAATCAACAATGGATTGTTACGCAAAGACAAATTCCTCCCGGTCGTTCAAAAAGCATGGACGGGAATGAATTCCCTGATTCAACCCGATGGACATATAGGCTGGTGTCAGCCAATTGGCGCCGACCCGAAAAAGAATTTCTCTGCTGAAAGCTGGGAGGTTTATGGAACAGGAGCATTTCTTTTGGCAGGAAGTGAAATTATCAAAATACGGGAATAATAGAATACCGACAACTGATTTTGTTCGTATCATAGGATTCCATCGGAAGCATTGTTCTTATCATAAACAAATCAATAAGTCTATTTTTCATCAGGTCCGGGTTTTCTCCAAATCAATCCAAAAATTCTTTGTTCGGACATTTCATAAAACATTCATCGCGATATAAATCTGTTCCAGGTCTATTTGAACATTATCTTGTGTGCTTCTTGTGTGTTTCTTGTGTGTTTATTGTGTGTTAAATGTGCCATTTTTACACACAAGAAACACTTATTAAATACAGAATAAACACACAAGACAATGCTCAAATAGACCTGAAACTATGTTCGAAATAAGTTGAAAATGATTGCAATGGGAATTTAACGAGGGTTTAATCATAAAGCCGGATGGGAAATAATCTATTATTGACATTGTATCCCATTGAAGTATAGGATGTTTCCTTCGCATTGGTGAAAAATTTATTCAGTGCTCGAAGGAAATAATTACAGATTCAGAGTTCCAAGACTATCGTAAAGTATAGTGCTGCTATTTTAAAAAATGCAGAATAGATTACGATATATTTGTATTGATATTCAGCATTTTAATATTCGCAAAGATGCACCGTAACATTGTGAAAATTCAAATATATTGCAGTATCAATTTACGAGGAGTAACTGCTAAATTATTGATTTACAGCAATAGGTCTTGGAAGTCTGGATTGATCAAATTTAAACATTTAGAGCTTAAAAACGTCTAGAAATAAAAAGACCGCCTTTCGGGCGGTCTTTTTATGGGCTTTATCCCAAGTATGTTTTCAATAATTTACTTCTTGAAGTGTGGCGTAACCGACGGATTGCCTTTTCTTTAATCTGACGGACCCGTTCTCGGGTCAAGCCAAAACGTTCACCGATTTCTTCGAGAGTCATTTCCTGGCATCCAATACCAAAAAACATTCGGATAATGTCGCTTTCACGTTCAGTCAAAGTAGCCAAGGCACGTTCAATTTCTTTGGCCAATGATTCCATCATCAAAGCTCTATCGGCATTTGGCGAATCATTGTTGATCAGAACGTCCAGCAGACTATTGTCCTCACCTTCAACAAACGGAGCATCTACAGAAATATGACGACCTGAAACACGCAGTGTATCTGCCACCTTTTCAGCAGGTAGTTCCAATGATTCGGCAAGTTCTTCCGGCGATGGTTTACGTTCGTGTTCTTGTTCAAATTTCGAGAATGCCTTGTTAATCTTGTTCAATGAACCAACCTGGTTCAAAGGAAGACGAACAATTCGCGATTGCTCTGCCAATGCCTGAAGGATGGATTGACGAATCCACCAAACGGCATAGGAAATGAACTTGAAACCCCTGGTTTCATCAAACTTTTCAGCAGCTTTTATCAATCCCAGATTTCCTTCATTGATAAGGTCGGGCAAGCTTAAGCCCTGATTCTGATATTGTTTAGCCACCGAAACTACGAAACGCAGATTGGCTCTGGTCAATTTCTCCAGAGCAGCCTGATCACCTTTTTTGATCCGCTGCGCCAATTCCACTTCTTCTTCAACAGTAATAAGTTCTTCTTTCCCAATTTCTTGTAAATACTTGTCTAAAGAAGCGCTCTCACGGTTTGTAATCGATTTTGTAATCTTTAATTGTCTCATATACCCTTCAAAAAAATAGCGTGCAAATATATGCTTTTGAGGTCAATAATTCAAATGGAATTTTCATATAGGGTATTTGTTGGCAATTATATAACCAGCGCTTGTCTATTATTTTGAATTGTTTCCCAAAACATAGTAAGCTCCCTCTCCATTTGGATAAATCCCTTCAACCAATATTCCGCCTTGTGAGTTTTTAATAATGTGTGTTAATTCGTTCACTCCAGCTATTGGAATCTTGTTTATCTGTGTAATAATAAATCCTTTTTTAACTCCTGCCTCCTTGAATTTACCATTTTCAAGTTCTGTGACTTTAATGCCTTCACTGATTCCTAATTCTTCCTTCTCTCGGTCAGAAAGTGCAACAAATTTCGCACCAAAAATATCCTCAGAACTTTCACCCTTCACAATTTCCATATTTCCATTCTTGTTACGAAGAGTTACGTTAAATGGTTTCACTTTATTGTCTCTTTTTACAATTACGACCACTTTATCTCCTGGCCGGTGTTTACTAATTTGTTCCTGCAGCTCAGCTGTTGAGTTCACTTCCACACCATCGACACTGATAATCACATCATTGTCTTTAATTCCAGCCAAGGCGGCAGCGCCATCAGGATTAACAGTCCCAACAAAAACACCTTCAATTTTATCCAAATTATATTTTTTTGCTACCTCTGCATTGACATCTCCAATGTTGACGTTGAGCAAAGCACGTTGCACATCGCCGTATTGTTTGAGATCACCCACCACTTTTTTTACAATATTCGATGGAATCGCAAAAGAATATCCAGTGTATGAGCCGGTTTGCGACGCAATAGCGGTATTGATTCCAACAAGTTCACCATGAATATTGACCAAAGCGCCACCACTATTTCCCGGATTTACAGCTGCATCAGTTTGAATAAACGATTCAATTTTCATCTGATCTGAATTGATTCCAATATCGCGGCTTTTTGCACTCACAATACCCGCTGTAACGGTTGAGGTCAGATTAAATGGATTTCCAACAGCCAATACCCATTCACCGAGTTTAAGATCATCCGAATTACCGAATTTACAAACCGGAAGATCCGAAGCGCCGATTTTTATCAACGCAATGTCAGTAGATGGATCGGAACCAATAAGCTTGGCTTTGAATTCGCGCTTGTCATTCAATACTACACTAATATCATCAGCGTCTTCAACCACGTGATTATTGGTTACAATTAAACCGTCAGCCGAAATAATGACACCAGAACCAACACCCTGTCTTTCTGGCATTTGTTGGGGATGATTCCTTCCATTGCCAAAGAACCAGTCGTAAACATTGCCCGAACCCTCAATTTGTCCCTTTTGGGTAACGGTAATGTGCACCACTGTGTGAACTGAGCTTGCGGCAGCAAAGGTTAAATCGGGTAAATCACCCGTATTGGTTGTTGGTAAATTAGCATATTTTACGGGCTGATCCTGCCGCACAGTCACAATTTTAGGATCATCAAAATAATGCGTATATACCCATAGGGTAATAAAACTGCCAATCAAGGCGACCAACAACGTAAATGATACTTTCTTTAAATTGTACATCTTTTTTACTTTTTTTGTTGTTAGAAATCTTTGACTTTTTTAATACAATTACAAATTTAGATAACGTATGACGATCATAAGTGTTCTCCAAATTGTTATTCATTTTAAATGTTTAACAGTTTTTAACAACATCTTAAACAAAGCTAACTTTATCAAGCCATAAACTCTATTAAATAACTTTATAGAATGACCATTTCAAAGGAAATCCACACAAATTTAATGCCATCATTCACTAAAGGCTAATATACGTGTTATTGATGAATTGTTTACGAAATTCTGTTTTGGAAGTTGTAAAATTATCATTTATTTGATACAAATTTTTAACATATCAAATTATGCTTTAAATATGGGCTATCAAAGCAGATGGGATCTAATGTGGAAAGTTTTAATGATACAAAGGGATCAATTATTCAGCTCTTTATATTACCGCGAATTTGAGATAAGCTATGAATCGCAAAAAACAGAAACGGTATTAATCAGGGATCGGTTCTAATTATTCCTTTATTAGTTTATATTACCCATATTACGCAAATTACATAGTATGTAATTTGCGTAATATGCGTAATTTGGGTAATATAAGTATTAATTTCTTTTCGATGTGTTTGTATCCAAATTATTTACCCAACAATCTGTATGTCAATTAAATATCCCGTCTAGGAACTTCAAACCATTTATCAATGGCCTCCTCGGGTTGGTAATTTTGAAGATAGTTCATTGCCTCCAGGGCATTTTCAGCAATAAAATATAATTTGCGG
>Ga0209123_1003529_pt1 | contig 11599 bp, 16 predicted proteins | sample BarGraIncu00431A_FD_184500 | JGI IMG/M metagenome (GOLD analysis project Ga0209123, IMG submission 184500) | Arctic peat soil microbial communities from Barrow, Alaska, USA - Barrow Graham LP Incubations 004-31A (SPAdes) (version 2) | ecosystem: Environmental > Terrestrial > Soil > Wetlands >...
AATTGTAAGGTTGCTAATGCGTTCTTACAATAACCATTGAATCTTATAAAAAGGAAAATTAATTGTAAAATTATAGTATTTAATCATAACTGGATATCATTCAATAGGGATTAGCTTGATGGCTATGTGTCCCTACCCCTAATAGCATAAACTCCTATTTCTAAATATAAACGGTTCACTTGCCTCTCCCAGTAAAATTTTATTGTTATTGTGGGACTCTGCGTCCGATAATGAAGATTATGACAATAACACCAACAAGGACGCTGGTGCTATTGTTACGGACTTATTAAGATATCCCAAACACCCTAATCACTATTAAGATACTTTTTATTATGTTCGATTAAATCTATGGAGTCAGAGAAATATGTAATGAACCTTTTGACCAAATCATCATCATTACTTAGTAATAGAGTCAGAGTGCTGTCCCAACATACTATTTCGACGGTTGCCATTGGATGTTGAATAGTCGGATTTGCAATCCAAAAGTCAGGATTTCCGTCGGCATAGGGCTCCACAGTAAGATTTTGTATGTCAATGGTAACTTCTTTTCTAAAGCCAGACAGCACTGCCCAAATAAATTGTATATTAGTGCTGTCTACAATCTCGCTAAGTTTTTCCCCACTTATCCAAACCACCTCATGGTTAATAATATCCAGCAAGTTTTTGTTTAGTTGGTAATCGGGAAGTTCCGATGGATTGAGAACTTCGTTTTGTGGTGAAAAATATAAATTAGCGGAATACTCTAGGTTAGTTATTAACCAATTAAACTCCTTTTGCCTTCCACCTAGAGCCTCAAAAACACGTTTTAAATCTGTGTAGAACGGCATTTGTTTGGATTTTTCCAGAACTACACTTTTAACTTTTTTCCTCGATAAATTGCCTTCCACCTAACCTTCCCCCTAACTAGCCCAAAACGCAATTTCTTATAACGTTATTAATTCGCGACATAACAACCTAAGCACCTTCCAGGCCGAGGATATTTCTACTTTTGTTTCTTTTGCGTCCTATAGTAGTTGTTATGACAATAACTTTGCAGTCTTAATTCCAGATGGGTTAGATGGGTTTATTCTTATCTGCATTTTGATATTTTTTAATTAACCCGTTTATCTTTTCGGGTGTTATAGCCCTAATATCTTCAACCACAAGATCTTCCCAGTCTTTATTATTTTGAACTTGAACAATAAGCAACGACTCTTTTCCATCCAAAACAATTCTTTTGTTAAAGAAATAAATAATCCAGGACCCGAATACTTTTTCTTCATATTGAGACTCTGATATATTTTCGTTGCCTAATCGGAGACAAAAATATTCGTATAAAAACTTTTGCCTGTTCCTACTAACCTGTAAGGCTATATTTACTGCATAATCCCTGCCCGTCTCTAATAACTTTGAAACGTCTGATCCATCACACGATACACTACGACCATATTGATCACGACCACTCAAAACATAATGGCAATTTGACACTTCCTCAATATCAAACCACCAGCCTGGAACTAAAGGCGTTATTGATTGATCATTTTTTAACAATTTATCACCCCAATTAGCATTGTGTTATTGGTACATCGAAATCCATTCGCCAACAGTAAATGATTCACCTTTTTAAATTTGGGTCCGATAATTAACAATATGTTAAGCTCCAGCATTCTATCAATAAGGGCGCTGGGGCTATTTTTCATTCCAAACTAGATGTCTTCCATCACGGCTGGAATATAAATCTTCCCAACTATGTTGCTATGTGGTATAGTCTAGATGTGATATGTTACAACACGATGTATTGTAACTAGACTATACCACATAGCGAAGGAGCGTGAAATGTGGATAAAGTGTTAAAAGCCTTTATGCCTATGACTGAGACCGCCTATTATATATTGCTCTCTTTAGCCCAACCAAGACATGGTTACGGCATAATACTTCATGTTGCGGAAATAACCAATGGAAGAATTAAGCTAGGTTCTGGAACTGTTTATGGAACTCTAACTAAACTCCAGAATAAAGGGGTAATTTCCATTTATTCTGATGAGGAAAGACGAACAGTTTATGAAATAACGGATATAGGGAAGCAACTAATTCTTGCAGAAATAGAAAGGGTAAAGGAAATATACCTTAATGCCGTAAGATTTGAGGGGGATTTTCATGGTTAAGAAGGTAGTTAGACCCTTTTGGAGCTTTGATGTTATTAAGACTGAAAAATGGTTAGGTGAAATGGCGATCGACGGGTACCGATTAGAAAAAATGAACTTAATAACGAGAGAATTTGTCTTTGAAACAGATGAACAAAAAACGATCCAATACAGAATTTGCCGTCATAAAGCTGGCGTTAGTGCTACTTCACAATCATTAATAAATAGTCAATGGTATAGTGCTTTTACAAAAGGAAAATGGAGTATATTGGCGAATGAAAATGAGGCATCCGAACTCAAAATATTCCCCTCAAGAGAAAGTATATTAAAGAGAAATCGCATTCTCAAATACTCTATAGGGATACCATTAGCCTACTACGCTTTTACTATGACGCTACCTATGGCTTTAATGATATACGGATTTTTCTTTCCAGATAATTTTTCTTCGCATTTTGAGCCAGGGTCTAAAATATCATTGACAGCAATGTTATTATTTATATTCTCATTACTCTACATATTTGTGAGACTTATTAGATCTGATAAAAAGCTCCGTATGGAAAATGGCTCTGATTTAGGTACCCCTAAGCGTACAATTTTAGATCAAAAGACTGAAAGAGCCTTACGAAAAGAAGGGAAACTTATAAAGAAGATCAAATTAGCCTGGATGTATGCTCCTGATAAACTTGAAGAATGGCTTGAGGATATGGAAATGGAAGGATATAACCTTTTTAGAATGAATAGATTTGGGAATAGTTTTTATTTTATAAAGGGTGAACCACGAATTATTAAATATTGTGTAGATTATCAAAACTTTGCAAATGATGGCTACTTCGAAATTCATAAGTCGAGCGGGTGGGAAATGTTATTCACTAATAGGTCAAACTTAACAAAATACACACTATGGAGAAAAGAATATATTGATGAAGAACCCGAGCTATATTCGGACAAAATTCATATACTAAAACATGCAAGAAAACAATGTATGTTATATTGCATAATATATATACCTCTTATTCTAATATATATTGCACTAATAGTGTTTAATGTAAGAATCTCTTCAGTGCATCCAGATAGACCATTTTTTTGGCCATTACCCATAATATTTGCAGTGACTGGCGTTGAATATGGATACTTTACTATAAAATCTTTAGGGTACTATCTAAGAACTAGAAAGAGGATTAATAATTAATAGGGATATTTCTATTTTTGTTCTCTTTGGGTCCGATAAGTATTATTATGACTAGTTGCGAACACTTACAAATCCTCGTTTTTGGCCAAATTTGACCGTGAGCGCTGATTTACGTGTTTTCTTTTTCCTACTTTTTGAGCTCATTTAACGTGTTTTGATATGTAAGGCCAAAGTCCGTTTTTCTCTCACTCACGCCATTTTTCTGGGGTGTCCGTTTCAGGATTTTCTCGTTCGTGTACTCTGGCTGTAGACAGAGTTTACTTTTTTTGGGGATGTGGCAAACCCATTTTCTTGCGAAAGTCCACCAAGACAGTATCGTGGTCTGGATCATATTTATTCTTGGCAACTTCACGGGCAATAATGTCAGCGATTTCCTGCATCTCACGGTCGCATTTCTTTTCTCTGCTCTCAAAACGAAATATAGGCATGAAACAACCTCCCGGCACCTACCCTAAAATCTCCAAATATTTCTCAACTTACGTTTGAACTCTTTTATGAAGTAATCTTTGAGAGATACATTTAAGATTTGCCACGGTTTTTTGAACGCAACAATCCTAACTTTTTAAAAATGTCCACCATAACTGGATCACTTTCAGGATTATATTTAAAATCTTTGGCAGCTTCCTGTCCTAGTCTAGTGGCAAACTCTCTCCTCAACCTTTTTTGTTGTACCACTTTACTCTCGAAATGAAATATGGTTATAAAAATAACCTCCTTACCAAAGTGTTTTTTAATAAGCTTTATTCATAATGGCCCAGCTCCAGCGTAGCTTGTCACCAGGTACAAAGTAAATGTTGTGTAGGATATGGGGGCGACGACAAGTTCGGCGTATTTTGCCTTTTTGGCGGGATGGGCACAAGTAGCCGAAATACAATCTTTCCTGTGTGTTCGTCTTTAATTAAAAAGCTCTTCAAGGGACATCCTTGCTGGAACATCTTTTTGGTACCGAAGTGCATTTAACGCGAGTTGTTCCACAAGTTCTTCCACACGTATTTCAAGATCAAGGTTATGTGTTGTCTCACCACATTCGCACTTCATAATAGGTATGTCTGTAATAACGAGTGTGTGTTTGCGTCCACAAAGGTCAAGAGGTAGCTCCCACTCAGTCGTGCTGGGTGCCATAACTCTATTGCACTCAACACAAACTTCCGTACGCGGAGAAGGTGCATAGGACTCGACAGATCGCCCAGGCATACTAGTACCGAAAATTTCACTTTTATGAGTTTTAATAAGATCCGCGAAATATGCCATGAGTTGATCTTTATCCAATTTAAGTTCAAAGGATATTTGTCTCGCAAGATTAAGAAGTTCAGTTTCGTCCTTAGTCATTTATTTTCTCCCCTCTACTAATCTCAACTTCATTCACGAATTTATAGAAGGTATTACGCTTAAGCCCCAGTAATCCCATAGCTTTCTCAGCTGTCAATTCCCGAATCTTCCACCGTGGATATACCTCGTCCCAATTATCCGGCTTCTTAACTTGTTTGCGTCCTTTGTACATACCTTTCGATTTTGCTATTGCAATTCCTTCGCGCTGTCTCTCCAACATATTTGCTCGTTCAAACTCATTTATGGCCCCGATCATTGTCAACATCAATTTTCCTGTACTGGTGTTCGTGTCAAGATTTTCTTTCAGGGATTTCAACTTAACGCCCTTGTCATCTAATTGTTTCACGATATTTAACAGATCCTGTGTACTCCTGGCTAAACGAGAAAAATCTTTAATGATAATAACATCGCCTTCACGTGCAAACTCAAGCATTTCTAAAAGTTTGGGTCTTTTTGCATCCTTCGCACTCACTTTCTCTGTGAAGTATTTTTTTATATCTTCCCTTTTCATCGCCTCCATTTGTCTTTCTTCGTTTTGATCTATTGTTGATACGCGAATATATGCTATATTCATTTTCGATCCTCCAGTTTACGGTTGGATAATTCAACGTTAGGGAGGTGAGAGGAAGTTTCTTTAGACTGGCATTGCCCGGATAATTTTGCAGCACGCTTTTCAATAAGGCGCATATCCTCATTTGAATATTTTACAGGAGCTAAATCTTTCAGCTTAGACCCAACATTATACTTCAGTGTATCTTTTAACATGATAATTTTACCTCCCCTCTACTTTAATAGTAGAAACGCGAATTAGGAAATGACTACTTCTTATTGTTACCTTTATTATATTAAAACTGTTTGTCAATGTCTGTAACTATTCAAAATAATTATTTATAAATTCCAAAACAGTTCTAATTAAACAATGATAATGCCCTTTTACCCTCCGTTAATTCTGTTTATCTAGCCCATGGGCTAAACAAACAACCTTAATGCTTTTCTCTCAAGCCTCAATTTTCAAACTTCAATCCGTCCAGTAGTTTCGATTGCAAAATCATTAAGTATCATACTTATTCCTCCTAAATTTTCGGTTGTTTGGGAGACTCGTATATGTAATAATGAATTACCAGTGGCCTCTTGATGGGCTGCTTTCGATGAGAGGATCAACGTCCGGACAGGGCAGCTTGATCCTCTCTTGCTTTTTTATTTTTCATCATTCCTCTCGAAGTTCAATATTAACTCTGTATGGTTAATATCTTATCGCTTATGGTTATCATGATCAGCCTTGAAAAGGCTATATTTTAATTTGTAGTTGCAGTATTTAACTTCAAAGGATAAACTTATTATTATATAGAGTATATAAAGGAGACTTACGATGACTCTCAAGAATAATCTTCGAATTCTTATGGCTGAAAAAAGAATTGATAACATTACAGTCTTGATGGAGACTACTGGCCTAAGCAGAAACGCTTTAAGCAAGTTATGGCACAATCAAGATATCGAAACTGTTAAGTTAGAGACATTGATCCAAATCTGCAAGCCTCTAAGGGTTAAGCTGTCAGATTTAGTGGAATACACACCCGATGATCTCCCAGACGAAAAGAAAGACTAATGGAGGGTATTAACTATGGAAAAAGACTTTAAAGTTATTCTTGAGTGGGATGAAGAAACGAAAGTGTATGTTGTGACAGTTCCAGCACTCCCTGGATGCATTACCCAGGGCAATAATCGTAAGGAAGCCCTGGAACGAATTCAGGAAGCGATAGAAGGCCATCTTGAGGCTTTAAGTATGATAGGTGAGCCAATCCCTAAAGGAGATGTAGAGTTTGCCGAAGTGCGGGTGCACGTATCGTGAGTAGGCTTCCAAGAATCACTGGCAAAGTATTGGTAGCCGCCTTACAAAGACTTGGATTTATTGTTATTAGGGTAAATGGTAGTCACCATCATTTACACAAAATCGGTAGCAATTTAGTGACTGTACCTGTTCACCCAGGAGAAATACTAAGCCCGATGGTCATCAAAAGTGTTTTAAAACAAGCCGATCTCGACGTAGATGAGCTGATCGAAGTGTTATAGAGAAAAGGGTAGCGCCATATGCACTACCATTAGAGAGGGTGAAAATTAGAAGTGGGACAAGTTATAGCCGTTGCCCTTCAAAAGGGTGGATGCGGGAAAACATCAACTGTGGTTAACGTCGCAGCTGTTCTGGCAACTAAAGGGAAGAGAGTTTTAATCGTTGATATGGATCCCCAAGGGAACGCTTGCATCTGCTATGGTATAAACCCGGACGATCTGCAACATAACATTTACGACGTCTTTAGTGGGCAGGCTCAACTCAAGGACGTTATCATTCGCACAAAATATATGGTAGATATCGTTCCATCAAATGACGATTTAAGTCAGCTGGATATGTTAATTCTCCAAAACCCTGAAGTCTTTGTAGATCCGGCACATGCTTTGCGTAACATTTTGAATGACATTCTAGATAGATATGAATACATCCTTATTGATCTTCCACCCAGTCTTTCGCTGTTGACCGTGAATGGTTTGACAGCTGCAGATGAAGTATTGATTCCTTTACAGTGTGAGTATTTAGCTACGAGTGGGGTGAATAAATTGCTCAAGAGTATTGCTAATGTTAAAGAAAACTACAATCCAGATTTAAAAATTAAAGGCATAGTGGCCACTATGTTTAATAGCAGAACTAACTTATCATCAATAGTCTTACAGGAGGCCAGGCGGCACTTCGGAGAAGCAGGAATCAAAGTTTATGACACTTCAATCAATCGTAGCATTCGATATGGTGAGGCACCAATGCTAGGCATTCCGGCTGTAATTCATTTCCACAAAGATTCTACCGTTCAGGACTATAGGCGGCTTACTGAGGAGATGTTTGAACTATGAGTAAAAAGCTGAAGATGCCAGAAAAAGGCCTTTTCGGTTTGCCCTCATCTGTTCGGCAGACCAATGGTGAAGAAAACACAAGTACCCGAGTACTTGAGAACCGAGATATTGAAAAACCTAGCTATCAAAGAACTGGAGAACCAAACACCTCAGATACTTCAATTCTAGGGAACTCTAATACCTCAACACCTGAATACTCCGATACCTTAGAGTCTACGAATCAAGATACTGAAGTTGACTGGAAACCCGTTCCTATAATTGCAGTAGAGATCCCCAGTGCATCAAAGGACCCAGGTACACCAGCACTTGAAGAACTACATAATTTAAGCACCCAGGTACCTAATAACTTAAATACAGAAGAACTAAACAACTCTGATACTGAGATACAACAGAACTCTAATATCGAAGTGCCAAACAATCCAAGTACTCAAGTACTTAAGAATCCCAGTGGTGAAGAACCAAAGAATTCTAGCACTGAACAACTAGAGGCGCAGGATACTCCAATAGCAGAGGTGTCTAGTACAAAAGATGTTAGGTACCAGAGTATCGAGACACTTCCTAAACCCCAAAAAGACAACCGGAAAAAGGATGACAAAAAGCCTGCTCGTAAGCAAGCAAGTGTCCATCTGACCGGTGCCACACTGAAGGCATTACATTCGTATGCTTATGATGAAGGTCTGGAGAAGTCTGAAGTTGTAGAGAAGGCACTGCAGAGGTTTATCCCTGAGAAGTATTTTGAGTGAAAACAAGTTGGCTAGGGGGGAGATTGTCTCTTAATGGACCGAACATTTACTATTATGCTTGACCAAAATAAAGATTGTGGCTACACAGTAACTGTCCTCATTCTTCCAGGATGTGTGACTCAAGGGAATACCCACGAAGAGGCAGTGGAACACGCCCAGGAGGGCTATTAAAGGATTCCTTGAGGCTCTCAAGCTTGAAGGCCTCCCCCTACAACTAGCGGATGTTGAAGTGGTTGAGGTCACAGCAAAACGAGCTTCATTTTTGGGCTATAGGTTGTTTGGGAAATCCGATACAAACTAGACACCCTAAGAAAGGGAGATGAGGTATCCCATGCCTAAGAAAATTGAACAACCAATAGGGAACAACATATGTACGGTTAGATCGGATATGGCTAATGGTATAGAGTACCAGACAAAAGAGGCAGTAGAAAAGGCACTTAAAGACCTATTAGAACAAAAAAAACATTTTGAAGGCCTGCTAATCAAATCCAAAGAACTTATTGATTTAAGTAAATCTGAAAATTTCACTAAATCCTATGAAGAATATAAAGCAGAAAACGAAGTTTTAGGGTGGCAATCTGTTGAAGACTTTGCAGAATGGCCAAGGGAAAACCTAGTATCAGTTCAGAATGTTTTAACTCTAATTGAGCGCCAAAGGGAGCACTTGGAGGGAATGCGGGGCATTCAAAAATACTTCACACTACCGAGTACCTGTTTAACAAACACAACTAAGAAGATATTAAACAACCCAACCAGAGTAGGAAGTTCCCGGAGGGGGCAGATAAAGCAAATGGAAAATTACTTAACCAAGGATAGCGTTATCACCTACAAAGGGAATGATAGTACATTAACCTTTACGCTTGAAAGAACTAAAGAACTATTTACTAAAAAGATGCAAAGTGGTGCCAAAGTATTTAATTTTTTACTTCAAAAGCTGAACGAACAGAACAGGCAAGAAGTGACTAAATTCCAATTGATAGACCTAGTAAACAACGGAATATATGCGAACAAGGACAGTGCGGCCAGAGGTTTGAAAACCGTATTAGATAAGATGTACGCCATAAGCATTGAAGGGATTACGACCGGCTATGATGGGCGTAAAAAAGAGAAAAAGACCTTTGTTAAGAGTCGGATTATATCGGCCTTTAAGGTGAGCTATAACGAGTGTATCGTAAGCATTACACCTATAATAAGAGAGAGCATGCCCTATATTACTTTATTACCAAACTGGAGCTATACACTTAATGAGAACAGTTTTATGTTACTTGACTATATCTTTTATTTAGCAAGACAGAATGCTAAGCAGATCAAAGAAACTGGGTCCTTTAATATTAGTCTTGACGCAATCAGAATACATTTAGGATTACCAACGATAGAGGAAGCGGGAAGGGATTCTAAAAAATTAATATTTGAACCAATAGAAAAGGCTATTACAGAAATTGAAGACAGTAGGAACGGAACAGACATTAAAATGACACCTTTTTATAACCTCAGCTACAAACACATAAGCGAATACTTAGCCGGACGTTTAGGAATAGAACTAGACGAAACGGCGCGAAATTATATGGATCAAAGAGCCTTGGCCCAAGAAGAAGAATATAAAAAGGAACAAAAACGTGCTGAAAAATCCAAGCAAAAAGCAGTAGAAGAAGAGGTCGAAAAACAGCTTTGACCGTCAGCGCACTCTGCAATACCGTCAGTGCACTCTGCAATACCGTCAGTGCACTCTGCAAAAATAAATATATCAAAGTCCTGAAATACTTAGAAAATAAAAGATATAAAGAGCAATTCTATAAAAAATAGGGTGCTCTTTTTTCGTCTTTTTGTGATAAGAGATATATCAATAGATATATCAACAACGCAAAATCTCACTCATTGGTTCGGGGCCATTTGCTACAATATAACCCATAAGCATATTCATTAACTTATTAATATATGCACAATGGGAGGGAAAGGAAGAAAACCATGCTGGCAGAAATTTTTGGTCAAGTTCTACCTGTGCAAAGTACATATAGAATCATGGATTTAGAAAAAGATGCTGGCGTGGTTTTTACCGCCCAGGTAAAATCAGATTCCCGGATTGCATGGACGCTCCCGGAACTGCTAGGTAAGGATCACCCCTACACCACAGCGGCTACTTTTTTTGGACGCAAGCGCCAGAGTCGTTATGTGCGCCACCTATTAGCTTTTGTTTCTGATTTCGATACTGAAGCAGACACAACGGCGGACGATATTCTGGACCGTTACCACGCGGCGGGGTTGCCTCTACCCGAATTGATGGTGGCCACGGCTACCCAAGGGCACTACCAAGCGTGGAATGTGTTCGAGGAGCCTTTACGCATGGACTGTGAATTGATACAGATTAAGGTCCGACGCGTACACGAAGCCATGACGAAAGCCCTAGGTGCGGATACAAGCGCAGTAGGGGTGGAACGCTGGGTGCGTCGTCCAACCAATGAAAATACAGTTTATGTGGATGCATTTGCGCGAACTCCCTTCACGGAATTGTGTGCATGGTATGATGCCAGGCGCATCCACAAGGCGACTGTGGCACCGATGCAGAAGGTAACGTTCATTGGCACGCTCTTGTCCACCCCTGCCGGACAGCTCGTCCAGCAGCCTGTAGCTACAGCTGGCAAGCGTAATGAGTGGGCCTATGGATTAGGCTTGTGTCTTTACGACGCTGGAATACCAGCTCAGGACATCCGCACTAAGCTGTACGCATGGAATGACGCATTGGAGAAATCTATTCCTCTGCCTGAAATAGAAAAGATTTATAGGTCGGTGATGTCGGGAAGGCATCATGCTTCTGCGCGCGTTCTGGAGGCTATGACGGGCCGATCCGCACGAATTATCGGGTGGTACAAGTGGGCTAAACCGCGCGATCGTCGCCAGGATCACCTGTCTGAGGTTAGAAGGGATATTCTAGCGGATTTGTGGGTTCATAGAGAAGTGACCGAAACACAAAAAGCCTGGGCCGCGCGCTTAGGCGTAGCGTATCGTACCCTGAAACAGGTCTTAGCTGAGTTGCGCGATGAGGGGATAGTTGATGCCGAAGTGGGCCGTGGACGGTTTGCCTACGCATCCTATAAGCTCTCGGATTCGATAGCCTCGCCAGTATCGCAGGTGGCGGCGGGAGCTGAAGCTACTCATAATTCAATAGGGCGTACTGCCAATTCACCCCTTAAGGGTGGTGTGCTTTCTTCTCGTGGTGTGCTTTCTTCTCGTGGTGTGCTTTCTTCTCGTGGTGTGCTTTCTTCTCGTGGTGTGCTTTCTTCTCGTGGTGTGCTTTCTTCTCGTGGTGTGCTTTCTTCTCG
>Ga0209123_1003531_pt1 | contig 11592 bp, 9 predicted proteins | sample BarGraIncu00431A_FD_184500 | JGI IMG/M metagenome (GOLD analysis project Ga0209123, IMG submission 184500) | Arctic peat soil microbial communities from Barrow, Alaska, USA - Barrow Graham LP Incubations 004-31A (SPAdes) (version 2) | ecosystem: Environmental > Terrestrial > Soil > Wetlands >...
ACCAACAGTAAGAGTAAGCTTATTTTATAGATGATTAAAATATGAGGTGAAGAGCCGTATGCCTTAATAGGGCAAGTACGGTTCCGTCGAGGAGCATGGGTGGTAACGCCTGTGTTTACTTAAGATTAAAATCATAATTTTAATAATTTAGCAAAAGGGGATTTGCATTATGAAAAATATAATGCCAAGTATAAGTTTGGATTATAAGAATGATAATGTTAATAAAAATGAATATATTAGGAAATATCATTTAGAAAAAAAGATAAATGAAAGAATTATACAACTCGAAGAGGAGTTGCAGTATACCAAGGAATGCCTACAAACATCAAATGAGGAACAACTTGTTTACAATGAAGAATTATTGAGTACAAACGAAGAATATCAAGCAGTAAATAATGAATTACTAAAAATCAACAACCAGTATCAAAATAAGAATCAAGAATTGGCTGATTTAAATGATGATATGACAAACTATTTAAACAGTGCAGATATTGGAACTATTTTTCTTGATGAAAATCTTTGTATAAGAAAGTTTACACCCAGTATTACTAAAGAGATAAACCTTAAGGTACAGGATATTGGGCGCCCAATGCAGCATATATCCACTAACCTGATCAATGATGAATTAAATAGAGGTGCAAGCGAAGTATTAAGCACTCATAAGTCTTATGAGAAGGAAATTAAAAGTAAAAATGGAAGCTGGTATTTATTGAAATGCGCACCATACTGCACATTTGAGAATTCAATTAAAGGAGTCGTCTTATCTCTTGTGGATATAACACATAAGAAATTATTAGATGAAGCAAATTTATCAGAAACTTTAAAGACGGAGTTTTTCAGTAACCTTTCTCATGAACTGAGAACACCCCTAAATGTAATTTTATCTGCCTTACAGCTTTTGGATAACGTCACAAATGGCAGTGATATTAATGAAAAAGAAATAAAATTTAAAAAGTATAGTAACATAATGAAACAGAATTGTTACAGACAATTACGCCTAGTTAATAATATGATTGATATTACAAAACTTGATGCAGGTTTTCTTGAGTTAGCGCTGCACAACTGTAATATTGTCAACGTTGTTGAGAGTGTTACTATGTCAGTAGCCGAATATATCAAATCTAAATCCATTGAATTAATTTTTGATACTGATATAGAGGAGTGTATAATGGCCTGCGATGCAGAAAAGATTGAAAGGATTATACTAAATTTACTTGCTAATTCAATAAAGTTCACAAAACCAGGAGGAAATATAACAGTAAATATGTATGATAAAGGAGAAAACATTATAATATCAGTAAAAGATACAGGCATAGGCATTCCAAATGATAAGTTAGATATTATTTTTGATCGATTTAGACAGGTAGATAGGTCACTTACACGAAATCATGAGGGCAGTGGTATTGGACTTTCCATAGCAAAATCCCTTGTCGAGCTACATGGGGGTGAAATTTCTGTATCGAGTGAATATGGCAAAGGAACAGAGTTTATAATTATGTTTCCAGTAATCGTAATGCTTAAAGAGAACGATATATGTAGAGTAGTTGAAGCTGAATCACAAGAAAGAATTGAGAAAATACATATTGAGTTTTCGGATATTTATTCCTTAAATTAGACAGACTCTTATATCGACTTCAGAAGGAAAGTCTCCCACTTATAGAAGTGGGAGACTTTCCTTCTGAAATGTCGTAAAATAGAGTGCTAAAAGAAATAATATAGAAATTTATAAACTATTATACTCTATTTACAAACAATTTGTTATAATAAGATAAAATGATGTTTGATTCAATTTGTGAATGGAGGTTTATGATGAAAGAGAATAAGAAAGTTAACATAAACGTAAGGACGAAAAATTCTGAGGACAGTGATTCCAAAACGGATACCGCAAAAACAGATTTTTCAATCGTTGGCATAGGTGCCTCAGCAGGGGGATTGGACGCTCTGACAGGGTTCCTTTGTAATGTGCCTGAAAATAGCGGCTTGGCTTTTATTATTGTTCAGCACATGGAGAAGAATAGTAAGGGCATTTTGGTGGACTTACTTCAGAGTGATACTAGTATGAAAGTTGTACAGGCCTATGAGGGCATATCTATTCAGCCTAATTGCGTCTATATAATTCCACCAAACAAGAATATGTCTATTAAGCATAATGTAATACACCTTTTTGAATTTACTGAGCCCCACAATCTGAGACTGCCAATAGATTTCTTTTTCAACTCTCTGGCGAAGGATAAGCAAGAGGGGAGTATTGGTGTCATACTCTCAGGAATGGGTAAAGACGGTACAGAGGGACTCAGAGAAATCAAGGAAAAAGGAGGAAGTGCCTTTGTCCAGGAACCGTCCTCTGCTAAATTTGATGCCATGCCTACAAGCGCCATTGAGGCAGATTTAGCTGACGTTATATCCACCGTAGAGACAATGCCTTCAAAGATTATTTCCTATCTTGAGCACAAAGTTCCTATGGTTTTGGCTGACAAGGACCATAAAGATAAACTCAAGGGGTACTTCGACAAAATTATAACTATGTTACGATCATATACAGGGCATGATTTTTCTTCGTATAAAAAAAATACTATACAACGTAGGATTGAGCGGTGTATGGGTATTCATAAAGTTGATGATATAGCCACCTACGTAGGTTTCTTGAAGGCTAATCCTCAGGAACTGAATTTGTTATTCAAGGAATTTTTAATTGGGGTTACCAGTTTCTTTCGCGAACCAGCGGAGTGGGAATTGCTAAAGTACAAAGTTATACCGGCACTCTTAGATAAGCGGTCGACCAACGATACTGTTCGAGTTTGGATATCTGGCTGTTCTACCGGCGAAGAGGCTTACTCCTTAGCGATTGTCTTCAAAGAAGTGATGGATAAGTTAAAGCCTTCCAAAGATTATTCTATTCAGATTTTTGCTACTGATCTTGACAGTGAAGCTATTGATAAAGCTCGGGAAGGAGTTTTCTCCGTTAATATCATAAAAGATATGTCGACAGAGCGCCTAAATAAGTATTTCGTTAAGAGGGATAAGGGCTATCAGATTGCCTCGGAGATTCGGGATATGGTCATCTTTGCTCAGCAAAACATGATTAAGGATCCGCCATTTACAAAGGTTGATATAATGACCTGCCGGAACCTACTTATTTACTTGACACCAGAAATCCAGAAAAAGCTCATTCCTCTTTTTCATTACAGTCTTAATAGTAGCGGATTTTTGTTTTTAGGAAGTGCAGAGTCAGTCGGCAACTTTACTGAGCTTTTTAAACCACTTGATCTCAAATCGCGAATATATCAGAGGCTTAGGCCCCTAATTCAGACTGAGCCTATAGAATTCCCCAACTCCTTTGCACCGTATCAACCAGAAGTGAACCAGCCATCGGCCGATGTTCAGAACATGAAGTCGCTGGCGGATAAACTGATTTTGCAAAATTATTCACCGGCCACTGTGCTCGCAAACGGTAAAGGTGATATCCTCTACATTACCGGGCGAACGGGTAAGTACCTGGAACCTGCTGCTGGTAAGGCTAATTGGAATGTTCTTGCCATGGCCCGTGAAGGGCTAAACTATAAACTAAATGACACCTTCTACAAGGCTATTAGGCAAAAAGAGGAGATTACTTACAAGAATGCAGTTGTGATAAACGAAGGTGGAACGCTGATGGTTGATATTTCAGTAAATCCGCTCAAAGAGCCGGAGGAGTTGCGTGGGATGGTAATGATTATTTTTACCGAAGTGACCAGCCCGAGTGTAACCGGACAAAGCCCGGCCAGACAAAGCCCTGCCAATAATACACGGGAGGAGGAACTAGAGCGAGAACTACTACAAACTCGTCAAATGTGGCAAGTTGCCGGTGCAGAAATGCAGATATCTCAAGAAGAATTCAAATCCAGTAATGAGGAATTGCAGTCATGCAACGAAGAACTTCAGTCAACAAACGAGGAGCTGACCACAACCAAGGAAGAAGTACAGTCCTCAAATGAAGAGCTAAAGTCGATCAATTTCGAACTACAGGCCAAGTTAGACGACTTATCACTAGTCACGAGCGATATGAATAATCTAATGGACAGCACGAAGATTGCCACCTTATTTTTAGATAACACATTGCTCGTTAAACACTTCACCAATCAAATGACTGTAGTTTCTAGGTTGATTTCCAGTGACGTGGGTCGACCAATCACTGATATCGCGTCAAATCTTATTTATCCTGAACTGGAAGAGGATGTTAGGAAGGTGCAACGTACGCTGATTACTGTTGAAAAACATGTGATGTCTCGCAATGGGAGTTGGTTTAACGCACGCATTCTACCTTACCACACGTTAGATGACAAAACCCATGGTGTGGTCATCACTTTTGTAGATATCACTAAATCCAAAGAGATAGAGACGGAACTATTACTGAAAAATGACAAGTTGCTTGCTGAAGTGCAAGTTCATAGTGAAGTCGCTGCAACCATAGAGCTGGAACGGTAAGTTATAAGTATTTTACCCAATCCTAGGTAAGTTTCAGAAGCATTTTGAAAAGCAAATAGATAATTTAGAGAAATTAGGCGAAGATTTTCGTATCATAATGCCAAACAGACCTCCGGTGGACGTCAAGTTTGCAACACGTGTTAATGATATAACAGATGATTATATCTATAAAAAGATATACCATGACCTCATAGCGGAGCTGATGTCTCTTATCCATGCAGTTCGTTCAACCAGTACCAATGATAATTTAAGAAGTATTATCATACAGGATTTAATAGTTCATTTTGAGGATTTTGATACTCTTTATAAGTTTGGTAAATTAAAAGGCTGGGAAGAGACGTATCCTGTTTACAAGACTTCTATTAATCAGTTAGAAGAACAGCTTTCCACGTCAGAAGCGTTTCATATTTGGGATCATATTGCTATGAGATATGAACAAATGGAACTCATAGGTATATTCTCTAGTTTTGCTCATGATACTGAGTTTAAGGTAATACTTCAACATGGAATATATATTTATAACAAGCAGGTTAAAAAGCTTGAAGAGGTAGCAATAAAGCTTAATGTACCGCTACCTAACAGACCGGCGCTACCAGTAACGCCGCCCATCGATCCTGAAACAATCACGGATAAGTTTATGTACCGAATTATTTTAAGTTGGCAATTATCTTCCTTAGATACTCATGTTAGAGCAATCATTGAGACGATTAGGAACGATTCATTGCGTAAGTTATGGAGCGAGCTCCTTAATACAGAATTAGAGTATCACGATAAATATCTGAAGTATGGAAAAATGAAAGGTTGGACAAGAGTAGTCCCAATTTATGGGGAGCCAGTGACATAAATAAAGATCGTAGTTGATAGTAGTCTTCGTTCTTCATAAGAGTAGACAAGGCATTATATAATGCTAAAAAGTTAGGTCGAAATCGAGTTGAAGTAAGCAACAGAAGAGTGTTATAGCGAGAAGTAAAGGCCATATCAGTTGAGGTAACTGGTATAGCCTTTTTTTATGTTCATTTCTTGTAAAGATGAAACTCACGAAAAAGTTTATACATTGTTTATACTTAGTTTATAGAAAGTAGAGAGTTAGAATTTACAATAGAACTATAATAGATATTGTCAAGAAATTAGGCTTGCTCAATTTGTAAAATAATATATAATTATGGAGGCTAAAATGATTAAAATATTGTTTGTAATGGATAATATAGCAATAATAACTGCTTTAGTTTTTTTGTATATCGGAATAAAGTATCATAAAAATGATGAATACAGTAAAAAAGGTATTAAATATATACTTGGGGCTACAAGAGTTACAGGTATATGCATCATTTTAAGCGCCATACTTTTTATACCAATTTTCTTCCCAATGTAAAAAATAGTGGTAATGGATATATGCTAACAAATAAGACTTTATTAAAATGTTTATATAATAGAAATACAGTTGATATACCCGGAGTGGTGGATAAACAAAATGTAATTGATTTTTGTGATATTGAAGAATTAGGAAACTGTGCTTTGGCGGAGCGTTTGAGCGATAAGTTAGGAATAGATGTTCTAATTGAAAATGATATGAACACAATTGCTTATGGAGTTTATCAAGCAGATGAGTAAGGGTCTGAGAAGATTAATATATTTATAAGAAAACCAAACAAAAACTGTATTGGATAATTCCAATACAGTTTTGTTTTTATATTACTTAGGGGGCATAACAGTTGCGATACCTTTAAGAACAACAACTCCATCTTGATTAGTACAGGTTGTACTCAATTTCATAATATTTTTTTCGTCGAACTTTTCCATAACTTCAACTTCAGCCTTAATTGTATCTCCAAATCTAACTGGTGCAGTAAATTTAAGTTCCTGTCCTAGATAAATGGTGCCTGGTCCTGGCAATTTCATGCCTAGTACCGCTGATACGAAGCCTGCTGTGAGCATTCCATGTGCAATTCTACCTTTGAACATTGTTGTTTCAGCTTCTCTTTGGTTTATATGAGCAGGATTTAAATCACCGGTTATTCCTGCGTAAAGATATACATCAGATTCACTTACAGTTTTTTCAAAAGAGTCTTTATCACCTATATTTAATTCTTTCATAGTTAAACCTTTCATTAATAATTCCTCCTTATTTTTTTATCAAAGTATGATACAGTAAAGTCCACCGCCATATAAGGTCGGCAGCTATTAATCATAGGTAATTGTGATTAATATTTATCTCTATTTTTTATACAACTCCAAATGATGCAAATATAATACACACTACTACAGCTATTGTTGGAATAACAACTGTACACATTCCTATATCTGCGTATGATTGCTTATGAGTCATACCTGTTATACCTAATAAAGTTATTACTGCTCCATTATGTGGAAGTGAATCAAGTCCACCACAGGCTATTGCAGCTATTCTATGGAGCACTTGTGGATTTATTCCGAGTACTTGAGCTTTTTGCATATAAGTTTCACCTAATATTCCAAGAGCAATACTCATACCACCTGATGCTGAACCTGTTATACCTGCAAGAATACTAGTAGATGCTGCAAGTGAAATAAGAGGTGTTCCTGGTATAGCGAGTATCCCAGCTTGAAGTATAGCGAATCCTGCAAGTGTTTTAATAACATTTCCATAACCAACTTCTGAGGAAGTATTTGCAATTGCGAGGAGTGAACCTAGAGCGCCTTTATTAACTGTTTTCACAACGCTTTCAAGGTTTTTCCAAAATAGAATTAAACCAATAACTATAGCAATAACTAATGCTGAAATTAAACTCCATATTCCTTGTACTGCTGATAGCTTAATTCCACCGAAATTCTTTAAGAATGCTCCATCCATTACACCAAAAACATATTTACCTAAAATAAAATTAACAACTAGTACTAAAATTATTGGAATTATAGATAATGAAAGCTTAGGTAAATTAGATATATCAACTTTTTTAATTATTTCGTCTGGATGATTACCATATCCTTCTCCGGTAGCCATGGCTTTTTTTGCTCTTCTTGTAAGCCACAACATACCGCCACCAAACATTACTGATGCGCCAATAATTCCTATTACTGGTGCTGCATACGCATTAGTTCCAAAGAAAGGCATCGGAATAGCATTTTGTATTTGTGGTGTTCCTGGTAATGCTGTCATAGTAAATGTAAATGCACCAAGTGCTATAGAACCAGGTATAAATCTTTTTGGAATATCTGCTTCCCTAAACAATGCTGCTGCAATAGGGAATATTGCAAATGCAACTACGAATAATGAAACTCCACCATATGTTAATATTGCACAAGATAAAACTACTGCCAAAATTGCTTTATCCTTTCCAAGCTTACTACTAATAGCATAAGCTATAGATTTAGCTGCTCCTGAATCATCCATTATTTTACCAAATATTGCACCTAATAAGAATACTGGGAAATATGTCTTAGCATATGCTGCAAAATTAACCATGAAAACTTCAGTGTAAGTGGCTAAAAGATGTGATTGTCCACCTTGAAACAAAAGAGCGAGTAGTGCTAAAACTGGTGCTAAAATAAGAACTGATATTCCTTTGTATGCCAAGTATATCAACAATCCTAAAGAAATAATAATACCGATAACTCCTAACATGATAGTTCCTCCCTTAATTTATATTATATTTATTTGTAAAATTTAATAAGTTTAAAATAGAAATCTAAATTTTCAATCCCATAGCTTTTTCCTCGAAAATTCTTTGGTCCATAAAAGTTAAATTCTCTGAAATTATTGGTTTGAAGTTCATATGAGCTAAAACATCTTTTTCAAGGTCAATTCCTGGAGCAATTTCAGTAAGTACTAAGCCTTTATTACTAAGTTTAAAAACCGCTCTTTCAGTAATATATAGAACTGGCTGGGCTATATCTATAGCATAATTTCCACTAAAGGTAATTTGCTCAACAGTTTTAATGAATTTATTAACTTTACCTTCTTGTAATATATTTAGTTTTCCCTGTTGCAATTCAATCTTTAAACCACCTGCAGTAAAAGTGCCACAGAAAACAACTTTTTTAGAGTTTTGTGTTATATTGATAAAACCACCACAGCCTGCAATTTTAGGCCCGAATTTACTTACATTAATGTTACCGCACTCATCACATTGAGCTAACCCTAGAAAGGCTATATCAAGACCTCCTCCATCATAAAAATCAAATTGACTACTTTGATCTAGTATGATTTCAGGATTTACTGCAGCTCCAAAGCTTAAACCACCAGCAGGCATTCCACCAATTGGTCCTGATTCCAAAGTAAGTTTCATTTGGTGACCAATACCTTCTTCATTTGCTACCATGGATATTCCTTCAGGAACTCCTATTCCAAGGTTAGTAATTGCATTAGGAATAAGTTCCATTGCTGCTCTTCTAGATATTATTTTCCTTTCATCTAGTTTTAAACCTATAAAATTATTTAATGACATTTTTACTTCCCCATTATAAGAGGGATTGTATTGTTCAGCAAAAGTTTGCATATGATTCTCAGGTTTTGAAATTACAATAGCATCTACCAGTATTCCTGGAATCTTCACCTTTCTAGGATCAAGTGAACCGTTTGCTACAATTTTTTCAACTTGAAGGATTACAATTCCACCAGAGTTTCTAGCTGCTTGTGCCATAGACAAACCATCCAAGGTTACAGCTTCTTTTTCCATTGTGGCATTTCCACTCTCATCCGCATAAGTAGCTCTAATAAGTGCAACATTTATAGGGAAAGCTTTATAAAACAAGTATTCTTTATTATCAATTTCAATAACCTTCACTATATCTTCTTTTGTGATATCGTTTAACTTACCGCCGTCAATTCTAGGATCTACAAAGGTTTTTAATCCTACATGAGTAATTGTACCAGGTTTACCTGCTGCAATATCTCTGTAAAGGTGAGAGATTACGCCTTGAGGAAGATTATAAGCCTGTATTTTATTTTCAATAGCTAGTTTGGCAAGTTTAGGAGCAAGTCCCCAGTGACCACCTATTACTTTTGAAACTAAACCCTCTTCGCCAAAATGATTTAAACCTTTTTCCTTTGAGTCTCCCTGTCCAGCTGCATATACTAAACTTAAACTGTTTGGGGTTCCTTGGTTAACAAAAGATTCATTAATTTTTAAAGTTAATTCTTCAGGGTGACCGCAACCTATAAATCCTCCCACTGCAACGGTGTCACCATTTTTGATTAAAGCGATTGCATCGTCGCTAGACATAATTTTCGTCATTACTTTACCTCCTATTATTATATTAGTGAAGCTTGTTAATAATATAATTAGCAAATATCATGCCAACAAAAAAACACAAAAAAACAGATTATTCGTGTGATTTAACTGCTTTTATATGAGGTTCTCTATATTGAATATATCTATATGTACGGTGGGAAGAACATGATTTATGTAAACCTTATCATTATGTTCGAAAAAACGAACTGTATTCTTAAGCTTTAAGAATACAGTTCGTTAAAAGGAACACTTATAATTATATATTATATTTTTGAATTTTTTCATATAAGCTTGTTCTTCCAATTTCAAGACTTTTTGCTGTTTTAGTTTTATTTCCTTCTGCAGCGTTAAGTGCATCTATAATAGCTTGTTTTTCTGTTGTAATCATAGTTTCTTGAAGACTTTTAATAACTTTAATATGTTTTACTCCAGTAATTTCTTCAGGTAAATCTTTAGGAGAAATAAAATTACTATCTTCTATTATATTAATAGCTCTTTCTAATATATTTTCAAGTTCACGAATATTTCCTTCCCAGGCATAATTTTTTAGAAAATATTCTGATTCTTTAGAAATACCTATTACTTTCTTATTTAAATCATAAGAAATTTTTTTAATAAGGTGATTTGCAATAAGCATAATATCATCGGTACGCTCTCGAAGAGCAGGAATATAAATAGTTACAACATTCAATCTGTAATAAAGGTCTTGTCTAAAGTTACCTTCGTGCATGGATTTTTCAAGGTTTCTATTTGTAGCAGCTATAATACGAACGTCAATTTTTTTACTTCCTATGGAGCCGATTTTTTCAACCTCTTTTTCTTGGAGCACTCTTAACAGTTTTACTTGCATATGAAGAGGCATATCTCCAATTTCATCTAAAAATATGGTTCCTCCATCTGCTTGTTCAAATTTTCCTACTTTACCTTCTTTTTTAGCACCTGTAAACGCCCCACCTTCATATCCGAAAAGCTCAGATTCTAATAAACCAGTAGGAATAGCAGCGCAGTTTACCTTTACAAAAGGTGCATACAAGCGATCACTAGCTAAGTGAATTGCATGGGCAAATAGTTCTTTTCCAGTACCACTTTCACCAAGTATAAGCACATTGGAATGAGTTTGAGCAGCTTTATGTGAAATAGATTTAGCTAAGGAAATTGCATCGCTTACTCCTATGATGTCATCAAAGCAATAACTTGCAGTATTTAACTGCTTTAAACGAGTTTTATAGCTTTCTAGTTCTTTTTCCATAGTTTTAATTTTACTATAAAGATTGTTCAGCGCTTTCACATTTCTAAATAACACTTTACCAATTGCACCAATTAATTCTCCGTTTTTAATAATAGGCATCCTACTTGCAATCATGTAGTTTCCTTTTATCCTTTGTAGTTGAGCAGTTTCTTGTTCTCCTGTTTCTAAAACTTTGTGCATTCTTGTATTTTCTATAACTTCCTTAACATGTTTACCTACAGCATTCTCCTGTGTGGTTCCTAAAAAGTCACAATATGATTTACTAATCATAGTTATAATTGCATTTTTATCTATAATGAGAAGACCATCATTATCATTATCTACAAGAGTTTTTAATATATCCATAGCATCTTTTTGAAAATCCATTATAAAATCAGCTCCCTCATATATATTGTGTTTAAAGGTTTACTATAATACTATTATTCTAATTTATTTAAGGCAATTTTGATAGTGGTTAACTGTATTATTTTTAAAACTGAAAAAAACTTACTCTAATACTAAATTTTAGCATTAGAGCAAGTTCACTTTAATTAAAGTTATTTAAATTAAATTATTTTTCTTCATTTAGTGCATTAATTTGAGCTACCATTTCAGGAAGAACTTTTGTATAATCTGCAGCTATTGCAATATCTGCAACCTTCATGATAGGTGCTGTTGCATCTTTATTTA
>Ga0209123_1003532_pt1 | contig 11591 bp, 14 predicted proteins | sample BarGraIncu00431A_FD_184500 | JGI IMG/M metagenome (GOLD analysis project Ga0209123, IMG submission 184500) | Arctic peat soil microbial communities from Barrow, Alaska, USA - Barrow Graham LP Incubations 004-31A (SPAdes) (version 2) | ecosystem: Environmental > Terrestrial > Soil > Wetlands >...
TATGATTATAAAAATGTATGTACTTCTCAATCGCTACTTTGAGTGTTTGGATCGTTTCAAATTTATGTAAATAATACATCTCTGATTTGATGATTCCCCAGAATCCTTCAATCGGTCCACTATCGATACACTGACTTCCCTCAAATCACTGCCCCCCAATGGGGACATTTACGATTCAGGTCCTATTCTGTTAAGTTACACCAAATACATTAATAATTGTATTGACAACTGGTTATTACCAGTATATTATTTTCATGTGGTTATAACCAGTTGGAAAGGGGAAAAATGATTAATATCAACAGTAAGATACCTTACTATTATCAACTAGCTACAACAATTGAAGCGAAAATCAAAGATGGCACTTGGAAGAAAGGCGAAAAAATCGCGTCAGAGCGAGAATTATGTGCTCTCTACAATGTTAGCCGGATCACAGTTCGTAATGCCATCAATGAATTGGAAAAACAAGGAAAACTCGAGAAAATTCAAGGCAAGGGAACTTATGTTGTTGGTAGAAGTATTGTTCAAAATCTAGGGAATGTATATAGTTTTACAAGAGAAATGGAAAAGCAGGGAAAAATCACTTCTACAAAACTACTGGTTCAGAAAATCATTATTGCAGATTTTAAAATCGCTATGCAGCTAGGAATCAATGAGGGCGATGAGGTAGTATATCTTGAGAGATTACGTAATGCTGATGACCAACCTATCATTCTCGAGAAGACATATTTTATTTATAAAAAATATCCTTTCATTCTAACACTTGATTTAAAGACGAAATCCTTATACAAGAGTTTGGAAGAGGAATTTGGAATTGTAATAGATAAAGCCATTGAAACATTTAAAGCTTGTTCTCTTAATTCGGATGAATCCGGGTTGCTCAACTGCCATAAAGGTCAATATGGGTTGTTTGTCAAAAGAACATCATACTGTAAAGACAGAATCGTTTGTTATTCTACAATCGTTTCCAAAGGCGATATCTACGAGTTCACCGTCAAACTAGAGTCCTAATTCTTTAACGCCCAAACTGGTACTATCGTTATAACCAGTTAGGATAGTGATTATGTCACTTGATTCAAAAGGAGGAAAAATGCTTAAAGACATTCTGACAAACGATTCGATTGTTTCCGATGTAACTGCTTCAAGTTGGAAAGAAGTGATCGAGACAGTCGGCAATATACTTGTAAGGAACGGAAAAGTAGATAAATCGTTCATTAATTCGATGATTGGGGTTGTCGAGAAATTCGGACCCTATATGATATTGATCCCTCAAGTTGCATTCTTTCATGGAAGACCCGGACCCGAAGTCCACGAAGCTTGTCTCAGTTTAATTACACTTAAAAATCCTGTTTATTTCACTGAGTTCGATAATCAGATGATTACATGCGCATTCGGATTTGGAGCTATCGACAGCGATTCGCATATCAACATGTTGATGAGTGTTTCGACACTTCTTCAAGATGAAAGATTCATTGAATTAATCCGAAATAACGGATCTAAAGAATCAATTCTGGAAATCATACAAAACTACTAAGGAGGTCAAAATGAAACAGAATGAATTTTATACAGCAGTATTGGAACAACTAGATCGTCAATTTACTGAAGAGGCTGGAACTATTGAACAAGCTGCACAGTATTGTGCCGAGTCAGTTGCTAAGAATCGGGTTGTGCATGTATTCGGATGCGGACACTCTCAAATATTCGCTATGGAAGTCTTCTATCGTGCCGGCGGTCTGGTTCCGGTAAATGCATTGTTGATTCCGCACTTAGCTTTATTTCCAAGAGCGAAACTTAGCACTCTGCAAGAAAGAGTAGAAGGGTTCGCCGGAGAATATCTGAAACTGGAAAACACTTCAAAAGACGATACAATGATTATCGTTTCGATATCCGGCAGAAACGCTGCTGTCGTAGATATGGCTATAGAAGCTAAAAAAATTGGCATGAAAGTTATCTCTCTGACCTCGAAAAGTTTCTCCGAAGAAGTAACATCAAGACATTCATCAAAAAAGAAATTAGTTGATGTATCAGACGTAGTCATCGATCTGAAGTGTATTTCGGGTGACGCAGTATTATCAATGCCAGGAATAGAAGCGAAATTCTGCGGAACGTCCACTGTCTTAGGTGTTACCGTCATGGAAAGCATTATCGCCAGAACAGTTGAGCTTTGTGTCGAAAAAGGATTTAAACCTCCGATCTATGTCAGTTCAAACTTAGATCGAGGAGATAAGATTAATGCTGAGTATATCGCGAAATACAGCAACTTGATCTCATGTCTGTAAGAAAGAAAGAGGCCGAAATTGATTAAAGTTATAACAGTTTGCGGATTAGGCGTCGGTTCCAGTTTGATATTAAAAATGACATGTGAGAGTGCTTTTAAACAATTAGGAGTCAAATGTAATATTGAGCATTGGGATATGGGAACGGTAAGAGGAAAACAGTTTGATTTTTTAGTTACTACGGAGTCATTCAGGAAGAATTTTGCGGATATGAATAATGTTGTCTATGTAAAGAATATGGTTGATGTCAAAGAAGCAAAGGCGAATTTAGAAGTTTATCTTAAGGAGAAAGGGCTTTTATAAGCAAGAAAGGGAGAAAAAATGTTAGATTTAACACTAAGTTTAATTCAGACTCCAGCTATTGTATTAGGATTTGTCGCTTTGATTGGCTTAATTATTCAAGGGAAAAATGCAGGTCAGGTATTCTCCGGAACAGTTAAGACAGCTATTGGGATGTTACTCGTTTCAGCAGGTTCAGGTCTCTTAGTCACGAATATTCTTCCGTTTGTAAATTTGTTCGCCACTGTATTCCATCTTTCTGGGTTTGCGACTTCATCCGAAGCTGTCGTTGCAGCGATGACGACTACGATCCCCATCGTAGCAACAACCAGTTCGTTGATTATGGCCATCGGATTCTTAGTCAATATTCTGTTCGCACGTTTCAGTCCATTAAAATATGTCTTTTTAACTGGACATATGATGTGGATCTTGTCCATCACCTTAGCATTCGTCTTGTACAATGCCGGTCTTGGCGAAACAATGATTATTGTCATAGGTTCGATTTTACAGGGTGCAATCATGGTCATATTACCAGCCTTAACTCAACCGTTGGTTCGTTCGACGATTGGAAGCAATGATTTCGGCATCGCTCATCTGACCACTTTAGGAACCGTTCCTGCTGGTTATATCGGCGGTTTGCTTGGCGACAAAGCGCATAACGCCGAAGACATCAAATTACCTGAGTCGCTGGAATTCTTTAAAGACACTGCAAATTCGATTACGATCGTCATGGGTATCTTCTATATGGTCGTCATTCTTGTAGCCGGACCTGCTGTTGTAGCAGCAAATGGCGGGGGAACAACGAACTATATCGTGTTCGGATTACTACAGACATTAGGCTTTGTCGCCGGTATCTTGGTGTTGTTACAGGGCGTACGTATGTTTTTGGGCGAATTGGTTCCTGCATTCAAAGGTATCTCGGATAAATTAGTTCCGGGTGCTATACCGGCGCTCGACGTACCCGCATTATTCAGTTTCAGTCCAAACTCGTTGATGATTGGGTTTGTAACTTCTGTCGTCGGTATGTTGATTGCAATGGTTGTCAGTTCATTCGTATTCGGAACAGTACCGCTCGTATCGATCATCGGTGCTTTCTTCACAGGCGGGGTTGCCGGTATCTTCGGAAACGCTAAAGGTGGAACACGCGGAGCAGTCATCGCAGGATTCATTTACGGTTTCATGTTGATCTTCGGAACCGCTGCCTTGTCGCAGTTGTACAATTTCGCATCATTCGGAGCCACTGGTATCGGACACGATTGCCTTGATGCGATGGGAATTATGGTAGGCTTTAAGTCAATTTATCTGGGCATTGGAATCGTTGCAGTCAGTTTCATCTTGTTGTGCATGCAAGAAATCAAGTATAAAAAGAATAAGGCAAAATAATCATACAAATAATTATTGTTTTCAAAGAGTAACTTACTATTTGTTGATATCAAGAAAAGGCAAATTAGTAATTCTCTAATTTGCTTTTATTTTAGGCGCTATGTCAAATGTTGGGGTAACCCGATAGAATGGATAGGCTACACTAAACTAGACAGATAAAATAGGATCTGTATACTTAGAAGAAAAGAAAGAGGTCTATTGATGTCTAACCGCAGAGAAAGAAGAGCGTATACAACTGAATTCAAGTTCCAGATGGTAAACTATTTGAAAACGGAGCCCTTTGATTTACTCTTTCTGGAACGGCTATAAAGTAAAACTGAAATGATGTTATTTTTAAACCAATGTGATCGTATGGGTCTTAAAGTGATCAACATGCATACCAGCGGGTATGCAGTTAAAGTAACTATCATCGAACTAATCGAATGGATCAAACCGTAATCGATCCTGCCTGTCCAAACCGAGAATGCTCAATGCTTTTCTGAACAATTCTTTGATGAGTCAAATATCATTCAATAAAAAATAGTCTGGTTCACATTGAAATGAATCCGGACTATTTTTTAATTGTAATCTTATGACGATATCTAGATTATACACTAAAATTTGCAATATTTTATGAAGTATTCTAATGTAGATGGTAATGAAAGTTCGCGTTAGAATGTAACCATAGGGGGAATCATGTACACAATTACTAAACGCCAAAAGGATATTATTGTTTATCTGCATGATGTGAATGCTTTTTCGAGTATCAATGACATCTCAGAAAGATTCAATATCAGTACACGGACATTGCGATATGATCTTGATCAAATATCCTATTTTTTGAATGAGTCTCTGATCAAATTAACAAGAAAATCCAGTGACGGTATAAAACTCGATATCAGTGAGAGTCAATTCAAGGAGTTGTTGCTGAAACTTCAATTGATTGAAGATCGAATTCTGTCAGTTGATGAACGCAATAAATTTGAAACGATTTTCCTTTTATGTAATCAAATTATCACCTTAGATAAACTGGCTACGGCTTTAGGTGTAAGCAAACAAACGATCCAAAGCGACTTGGTTCATCTTGAGGAGTGCTTTAAAACGTTGAATATCAAAATTATCCGAAAGACGTATAAAGGGTGTTACCTGGAAGGGAATGAACTCCAGATCCGCAGGTTGTTCGGAGATACATTGAAATTATTGAATCGCACGGATAAAGAATTAGTAATCCTACAAACCAAAGATTACCTATATGGATTTATGGATCTGTCAAACAAAGTTATTAAGGAAATGGAAGATTTATTAAAGTTTACCTATGTCAACACGCAAGAACTGACCTTGACAATTGCATTTAACTTATATCGTTCATCCATTGGCAAAACCCTGCTCTATGAAAAAATTGACTCACTTTCAAAAAAACAACTGATGGTTATTAAAAACATGTTTTCGAAAAACAAGATGAAAATCTCGAATACAGAAGCTCTTGAAATCCAAAGAATACTGCTTGAATCGAAAATCAGTTCAAACTCGACCGCATTCGATGATGATGAATCGGAATCGGCTCAAAGGCTTGCTCGTTTTATCCTTGAAGGTCTTGAAGACATATTCGATATAAAAAACGAAGATAAGACAGAATTCATCAACAATCTGAAACTTCATCTAAAAATTACCTTTTACAGGATCAGAAATCGACTGAATGTTGAAAACCAGATTCTTGATAAAGTAAAAATCAGTATTCCGCTGATCTATGAATATACCAAGTCAAGAATCATAGAGTATGAAAAAAACTCAGACCTGTTCTTCAATGAAGAAGAAATCGCCTATATTGCGATGTATGTCGGCGCTATTCTTGAGAATCATTCCTCTGAGAAGCTGGTGTTAACTGTTTTGGTCATATGCAATTTTGGAAATGCGACATCAAAAATCCTCATATCACGCCTGCATTCATTGTTGTCTGAGATCAATATCGTCGGCCCGCTGTCAACAGAAAATGCGGATTATTTTCTGAAAAATAAACCAATCGATCTCATCATTACAACCGCGAAGTTTACCGGACCGGTAGATACCATCACCGTTAATCCAATCCTATCCGAAGATGATATCGATCGAATCAAGAGCAAAATTTACAAGATGACCTATCTTAAGCAATGCAATAGTTTCATCCATTCATTACATGGAAGCAAGGCAAACTCAAACACCATTGCTCACATTGTTCTGGTGAAGTACATCCGCATTGATAATACGATCCAGGATTGGAAAACCGCCATCAAAGAAGCGGCCAAACCATTACTGAAAGACAGACTGATTCAGAAGAGTTACCTCGATAGAATGATAAGTGCAGTCGAAGAGTTCGGAAATTATATGGTCATTCTTCCTGAAACAGCATTTGTACACGCCGGAATCAATGATGGTGTGAATGAAAATTGCATTAGTATTCTTATCCTTCGAACACCAATTCTCTTTGGGTCAAAAACACAGGAGTATATTCGAAACATCATAGTTATCGGCTCTAAAAATAGAGAAAATAATGCTATTGTACAACTGGCCAATATTTTCGAAAAAGAAGAAAATCGATCCTTTTTACGACAGACAGACTTAACCGTAGAAAAAATACTTGCAATGCATGACTAGTGGAGGACATATGGTCGAAATTATCAAAATGAAGAATATTCTTGTGAATCAAGAACCGGAAACCTGGCAGGATGCGATAAGAAATGTCGGTAACCTATTGGTGAATTGCGGCAGCACATCAGTTCAATATATTGATGCAATGATTTCTGCCGTTGACGATCTCGGCCCGTATATTGTTATCGGGAAGCATTTGGCAATTGCCCATGCTGCTCCGGGCGTCTATGTTAACGAAAATGATTTATCTGTTTCCATCCTTTCAAAACCTGTGAATTTTGGATCCGAGAATGACCCGGTAAGTGTTCTGTTTGTCCTATCCAGTGTTGATGGAAAGTCTCATCTTAATGAACTTGTTCAGCTTGCACAGGTGTTGGGTGAAGATGATCAAATCATTAACCGCTTAGGGTCATGTCATACAGCTGAAGAAGTATATCGAATCATCAATAGTGACAACAATAGTATGGAGCTATTGTCACATAGAAAGGAGAACTAGTATGGGGAAAAGACTCAAGATTCAAACAGTATGCGGATTTGGAGTGGGTACATCAATGTTTCTGAAAATGAAGATCGATGAAGTAATCAAAGAGCATCATCTGGACGTAGAAGTGTTTTGCGGAGATGTAACGACATGCACATCAAGTGTATGCGATGCGATATTCACTTCCACCGAACTTGCAGAAACAATAGGTAACAAAGCCAAAGTGCCAGTAATTGTCATTGTAAGTTTTATTAATGGAAAAGAAATCGCTGAAAAAACATTAAAGTTTGTCAATGAAAACTCAAACTGAAAGGGAGAAAAATGAGTATTCTAAATTTCATTGTATCTGATATATTCGGAAATGCATCGATATTCCTAGCCTTAATTGCGGTTGTTGGATTAATCGCTCAACGTAAGAAATTGGTCGAAATCATTCAAGGTGGAGCTAAAACGGCAATTGGTGTTGTAGTTCTGACGCAAGGGAATGGTATCATCATTTCTGCGATCGTTGGGCTCAGTGCTGCATTTAACGCATTGAATCCTGCATCAACCGGAACAGTAACCGAAATTGGATCTTCCGCATTCGGTGCAATGTTTGGAGCCCAAATCGGAATCGTTATGATCATTGCTTTTGCCATCAATATTCTTGTTGCTCGTTTTACCAAATGGAAAACGATCTTCCTGACTGGTCATATGTTATATTGGTTCCCGTTTGTCTTTTTAGCAGCAGGGTACGATGCAGGGTTGCGCGATACAAAGCTGCTTATCCTGGCGACGGTGTTTACGGCCTTGTATATGGTTTTGATGCCGAATTTGCTGCAACCGTTCGTACGCCAAGTAATCGGCGATGATTCGTTTGCTATCGGTCATCCGACAGCCGGACTATCAATCATCAGCGGATTCTTAGGTAAAATTTTCGGAGACAAATCAAAATCGACAGAATCTCTGAATTTCCCAAAGAACCTTGCATTCCTTAAAGAAATCTCGATTACTGGTGGTATTGTTGTTGGATTGACATATATCGTTATGACAGTCTTGATGCTGGTCAATGGTGTCAATGCTGCTACTGTCTTTGGATTAGCGTCAACTTCTAAAATCTTCTCTTATATTCTATTGCAGTCCTTCACATTTGGTGCCGGATTAACAGTTCTTCTATTGGGCGTACGTATGGTTATTGCGGAAATCGTTCCGGCATTTAAAGGCTTCTCCGACAAATTAGTTCCGGGTGCAATTCCTGCCCTGGATTGTCCAATGCTGTTCTCCTTTGCACCAAATGCTTTGGTCATCGGTTTTATCACAGCGATGATTACTTCTGTCATTACGATCATCATCACAAGTTATTTAGGCATTTTCCAGACAGTCGTATTACCTTTGACCATTACTTGCTTTTTTGAAATCGGTACAGCTTCGATCATCGGGAATGCAACCGGCGGTGTCAGAGGTGCCATTATCGGTTCTGCAGTCAGCGGCGTCATTATGGTCTTCTTGGTAGGCTTTGGAGCTCCGTACTTCATGAAAACGATTAATCAATGGCTACTTGTATTTGGAGGTCAGGATTTCTCAATTTGGGGAATCATCGCTGGTTTCTTTGCCAAACTGTTCGTTTAGTTTATGAATTCAATTAGCCTTAAGTATGTCGATCATATTCACGCTATTCTTGATCTTGTTGTCAAGACACAATATGCTCCTATCGATTTGGCATCATCAAAAATAGCTGAGGCCATCATTGATAAAAGAGGCATATATGTATTCGGTGCTTCGCATGCAAGCATCATTGCACAGGAATTAACATACAGAACCGGTGGTCTGGTGACAATCAACCCCATACTTCCTCCATCATTAATGTTGAATGTACGTCCCATTACACACACAAGTGCGATGGAACGCCTTGAAGGCTACGGCGTACAAATAATGAACAGTTCCCCAATGAAATCTGGTGATGTTCTGTTAATTCATTCGGTATCCGGCAGAAATGCTGTCGCAATTGATTTAGCCTTAGAAGCAAAAAAGAATGGTGTATATATTATCTGCCTAACGAATCTAAGCTACTCCCATCAAGTTTCTTCAAGGCACTCAACCGGTAAGAAACTATTCGAATGTTCAGATATCATCATCGATAATTGCGGTGATTTTGAAGATTCGAGTATGGATATCAGTGGCTTGAACCAAAAAGTTACCCCCACCTCAACGGTTATCGGAGCAACTATCGTAAACATGATGGTCATTCAAGTTGTCGAAAAGCTGATTGCTTTAGGAATCGAGCCACCTGTTTTCCATAGTGCTAATGTGGATGGCGGTGATGATTTCAATGCTAAAATCTTGGAAAAGTACAAAAACCAGGTTCACTATTTATAGACAGAAAGCATCAAACTTATGTTTGATGCTTTCTTGCAGTTTTTCAGTAAATCGATGGTTAACTTAATCCTTTATGAACATGCGTTGCTTGACCATATTTTAAGTTAATCAATGTTGAAAGTTCATGAGGAATATATTAGGCTGCTATATTCAATGTTTGATAAAATTAAAAAGGAAAGGATATGTATGAATAAATCGAAAAGAATAACTGGAATCATAATATTCATTATAGGTTTGATCCTGTTTGTGACTTCAATCTTTGCATGGGGAAAATATATTTTACTGAATGTAATAATTTCTTTGGTACCTTTGGTTGTGGGTTTAACACTTTATTTTTTAGGATCAAAAGAATATTGGTCAGTTACAAAGAAGTAAAATGAGTCAAATATGTAAATTCTATCTGTGCCAAAAATCTGTGGATAGCCAACAGATAAGTATATAGAAAAGAGCTTAATTGGTTTGTGTGTATCCGGTAGCATTATCAGTTCTATGAATCTTAAAGTATTACCAAAAGATTCCGTAATTTGTTCATGTAGTGCAAGACTAGGAGTCTGTGCTATAGTAAAAGCGATACTTATAACAAATCAAACTTTTATTGGTCTTGTTCCAAATGGTGGAATTGTTAATGAATTTTTGTTTTATATCCTAAGTTATAATGCAAAAAGACTAAATGATTTATCATCTGGAACAACAATTTCATATTTATCTAGAAGTGAATTTGAAAAGTTCGAAATACCTGTTCCTTCTTTATTGGAACAAAAACGAATTGCTGATCTTTTATCAAAGTTAGATAATCAGATTGAAACAAATAAGCTTATTCTTGAAAACTATGTGAAATTTAAAAAAGGATTAATGCAAAAAATATTTCTTTAGTTTACGAGAATAATTTGTATGCTCATTGATTGAAGTAGAAAAGTTGCTAGAGTTTTGAAAACTATATCGGAGTTAATTAGAAATAATATTTATTCTAGGTAATGAGCACTACATAGTGTTCGTCAAATCAAAACAAAAACTGAGGTGAGAAAATGGAACGAGATGATTTCTACTCATTTGATGCAGTTGTGAATGCTTTTGGATTGGATGATTTTGTAAAGACTGGATTAAACAGCCAATTCATCAATGACATTCTCAATAAACAATACCCTAAAACTCATGATATCGAGGTACTAAGCAATTTGCTTAGTATTCTTAAAGATGAGTTAGTAGCATATGCAAATGCAGGGAATAAAATACTATCTGATCAAGAATTGAGCTTTCTTGTCAGATCAATACGAGTGATTCTCAACAGGCAGAATTTATCTGACTTGAAGCTTCCATTCTCAAATTTTAGCGAATTTTACAATCATTGGCGATCGATAGGACTCACAGGCAGTGGAAGTTGGGAAGCGAGGAGAAACTATATCTCGTCTTTGCTAGATGGTAGTATTTTAGAAGTGAAAGAAAAACAAGATACTTTGATATTTGATGATCTGGTCAATCCTACCAATGATATGTTTTCATTGGAAAGTTGGGATAGTATCTTTGATGAAATTAGAGAACTCAGAGTTAGATATTGCTCTGCAAGAACTCCGCAAGATTTTAGTTCAGTTGGTACAGCGTGTGTAAGAGTTATTGAAGGAATTTCTCGGGTTGCGTATATTCATGAAATACATGGGAATGCAAATCTAGAGGAGCCACCTGTTAGCAAAACTGATATTCGGATAGGTCAGATTATCTCTGTCGATTTAGGTGGTAGGGCAAATGAAGAACTTAGAGCGCTTGCGAAAAGTAGTAGTGCAGTAGCACATAAAGTTAAGCACTCAACTACTCCAAACGCATTACAAGCTGGTATTGCCTGTGATGCTGTAATATTATTGAGCAGTATTATAAACAGAATAGAAAATGAGAGAATGAGAATGTTAACATTGTAATACCATATACATGTTTCAAGAGATAAATCTTGAACAAAACTGTTAACCATTCATTCACTTCATAAGTATCTTTTCCTTTATCTATCAAATTCTAATCAGTTCTAAAAATGTTTGTTAAGAAAGTGAATTTTGATTTGTATGGTCATTGTATGGTCACTGGATATTAAAACATAGAAAAAACCCGCTGATTAAGCGGGTTTATGTGCTATTGGCGGAGGACATGAGATTCGAACTCACGGAAGCTTGCACTTCGCCACCTTTCCAAGATGGTGCCTTAAACCGCTCGGCCAATCCTCCAACGGCAAG
>Ga0209123_1003533_pt1 | contig 11588 bp, 8 predicted proteins | sample BarGraIncu00431A_FD_184500 | JGI IMG/M metagenome (GOLD analysis project Ga0209123, IMG submission 184500) | Arctic peat soil microbial communities from Barrow, Alaska, USA - Barrow Graham LP Incubations 004-31A (SPAdes) (version 2) | ecosystem: Environmental > Terrestrial > Soil > Wetlands >...
AATTGCCTGTGGGGATTGAAAAAACAGGAATAAAAACGGTGGTAACCATTCATGACCTCATTTATATCCGTTATCCTGAATATTTCAAGAAGATTGACAAGGTTATCTACAATCGAAAATTCAGGTATGCTTGCCATGTAGCCACCCGGATTCATGCCATCTCAGAACAAACTAAGCTTGATCTGATTTCCTTTTTCTCCATTCCAGAAGAAAAGATCGAAGTGATTTACCAGGCTATCAATCCTTTGTATTATCAAGTCCTTAGTGAAGAACAAAAGCTCGCTGTACTTGGCAAATACCAGTTTCCGAAGCAGTTTTTACTGACTGTTGGAACCATAGAGCCTCGAAAGAATCTGCTTGCTACTCTGCATGGAATGCTTTCAGCAAAAATTGACTTACCTTTGGTGGTGGTTGGAAAACCGACAGAGTACATGCTGAAAGTTCAGCAACTCATTGATTTACATCCTGATGAACTGAAGGTAATCTTTTTATCTTCAGTAAATAATACTGATTTGCAAGTTATGTACCAATCGGCTGAGGCAATGATTTATCCTTCGTTATTCGAAGGATTTGGGCTTCCTGTAGCTGAAGCACAAGCTTCCGGGTGCCCGGTAATTACCTCAAATGCCAGCAGTTTGCCTGAAGCAGGGGGCGATGCTGCCTTATATATTGATCAGCTGAAACCCGAGGAAATAGGGCAGGCCATAAAAATGATTCTTTTTGAACCAGGTTTGCAGGAATCGCTTATTGCCAAAGGAAAAGTCAATGCCCAGCGGTTTACACAGGAGAAATATGCCCGACATTTAAAACAACTGTATAACACCATTTTTAATGATTGACGATATTAAGGCGGCACTGGAAGTGCTGCAAAAAGGGGGAGTTATATTGTATCCCACTGACACGATTTGGGGCATTGGTTGTGATGCCGGTAACGAAGAAGCAGTGAACCGGATATATGACATCAAAAAGCGCATTGACTCAAAGAGCATGCTTGTGTTAATGGAAAATGTCGGACTGCTGGAACGTTATGTGGCTGAAGTTCCTGAGATAGCCTATGATTTGATCGAGCTGACTGAAAAACCACTTACCATTGTGTACGATGGTGCAAAAAACCTGGCCAGAAACCTGTTAGCCGAAGATGGTAGCATTGGTATCCGAATTACAATCGAAGCTTTCAGCAGTGATTTGATTCGCCGGTTTAAACGACCCATTGTTTCTACTTCGGCCAATATAAGTGGGAAGCCTTCACCTGCCTGCTTTGGCGAAATTGACAAACTCATCATTGTTGCGGTGGATTACGTTGTAAAATACCGACAGGATGATACCCATAAAGCCACTCCCTCAAGCATTATGAAACTGGGAAGTGGCGGAGAAATAAAAATAATCAGACCTTGAATAATGTTCAAAGATTCAAGTTCTCGGTTTCAGGAGTTCGCGATACTGAACTTTAAACATTAAACATTAAGTGATTAGATAGATATATTGTCGCATTAACTTACTTGCAAGAGGCTAAATATCTGTGATAGGCCAAATTGTAAATAGTAAATTATTAAATAGTAAATACTTACATATGTTTCAACCCAATAGAAAATCAACTTTTCAGCCCGAAAAATTAAAAGAGATCGCTGTCAAGGTTACTGAATCAGCAGAACTGATGAGTTTTCTGATAGCCAAATTTCCGGAGAAGAGCCGAACAACCATTAAGTCGCTTTTGGCACACAAGCAAATATGCGTTGATGACATGGTGACCACAAAATTCGATTTTCCGTTGAAAAGAGGGCAGATGGTGTTTGTCAACAAGAAAAAGTCAGAAGAAAAACCCCGATTCCGGGGCTTGCGTATCGTCCATGAGGATGCTGATATCATTGTAATTGATAAGGCCAACGGGCTGCTTTCAATGGCTTCAGAAACTGAAAAGCAAAAGACAGCTTACCATATGCTGAGTGAATATGTCAAGAAATTTGATCCGAAGAACCTGATCTTCATTGTCCATCGCCTCGACCGTGATACCTCGGGTTTGATGATGTTTGCCAAAAGCAAAAGGGTTCAGGAAGTATTGCAAAAAGATTGGAATGAGGCCATCATCGAACGTTCCTATGTGGCTATTGTAGAGGGTTGTATGGAAAAGACTGAAGGTACTGTTACTTCGTGGCTACGGGAAAACAAAGCCATGGTAATGTATTCAAGTCAAACTCCAGATGATGGATTAAAAGCAGTCACACATTACAAGGTGTTGAAAACGAATAAACTTTACTCGTTACTCGATGTGAAGCTTGAAACAGGACGCAAAAATCAGATTAGAGTTCACATGAAAGACATTGGATTTCCAGTTACTGGCGACAAAAAGTACGGTGCCAAGTTGAATCCTATTGGTCAAATGGGGCTTCATGCAAGGGTTCTATCTTTCAAGCATCCTGTAACCGGCAGAGCATTTCGATTTGATACTCCCATTCCATTAAAGTTCCAAAAACTCTTCAGCCTCCCGCTAAGGTCTGAATAGAATTGTTCAAGGGAGTCATTCAAACTGTTTTTATCTGCAGTTCCTTAGATTTCTCTTTAAAGACATTAATGTCTTTAAAGTCTTTAATCGAACTCCTTTTATTCAAATTCCAGTCCACCAAAGGATTCTGGAACATGGAAGGATGGTTTATCGGTTTTTATTTTGGTCCACGAAATGAAGTGCGGAACGCTCATTTCGTCGCCACATTTGTAGAAATTACCGCGCATCTTTTTCCCCAGCAAGGGCTTTAGGTCGTGCTTAAAAAATACTTCCCATGGAATGGCCATGGTAATTTCCCATTTGGTATCTATTTTTTGTTCTGGAAAAGGGAGTTCTCCCAACGTAGAAATTCTGCGGATAGTGGCTATTTGTTCCTTTGTAGCATGGATAGCTGGTTCACCTTTTTTTCTGAACCCAAGCAATGCTGTTCCGATGCAGGTCATTTCCAGGTTGTAATACTCGTCATTCCCTTCAGGAGAAAGGAAAAACTCAACACAACTATCGGTCCAAACAGGGCCATTGCATTCGGTGATTACAGCTTTTACGGCCTGTTCATTCACCTTATAGTGGATAAAAAGTTCATTTTCGTTATAGGCAATTTGAACAGATACAGTGGGTTTGTAAGGAAATTCTTTCCAATTTACCACTTCAAGCTGAAGAGCTTCAATTTCAAGGTCAATTGCTTCGATCACCAATTCTAATGGTGGATTTGTAAATCCAGGCAATATTTCAAATACTTTCATATGGTTGCTTTAATTTTTTTTTCAATGGTTACTCTAAATTGATTACGATGTCTTTTCAAGCCACATAAAGGGCAGATCAGGCAACAAAGGTATATTACATTTGCAAATAATTGATTCATTTAAGGATCAAATCGATGAATTTGATATTTTTGAAATGATCTCTATCCACATATGAGTTGATTCAAAATATAGCTGTCCTCTCGTTTTATTTACCGGTCAATCCATTTATTAACCTAAGATCGAATTAAGTAGCACTTAAAAGCAGTGTTCATTGATCAAAAGTTAATCCGTAAAGATAGAATTTTTTCCCATCTTCTTTATAGAACTCACACAATCAATGTATTGGCTTACGAAATACAAAAGTTGGATTGCAGATGGCCGCAAACATCAATTTACCCAATTTACACATTGTATAAATTGAGTAAATTGAAGAAGTAATAGGAGTCAAAGATGCCGTCTCCTGAAATTAATACGGTATGGGTTTTACTAAAGTTTTACGGTTTAATAGGTCCATTAAATTGACCATACAACGCGAAATTTTCTACCTGTTTTATTATGCAACATTTTTCTTTTTCCAATCAGCTTGGGTTGTCCATGTATTTTTACTATTTTTGAACGACTTAATAATCAACTATACTCACAAATTAAACCTTTTATGCTGAAAAAGATAGGAGCATTTCTCCGTAAACGATTACTAATCATCTTATTATTCTCTTTTGCTATTGGAATTTTAGCTGCCGTATGGAGCAATAAGGCAGTCGAATATAGTTCTACTGACGAATTTTGTGCTTCCTGTCATGTTCATCCACATGTATTTGCATCATGGAAACTATCTACCCATTTCGACAATAAAAGCGGCATCACGGTGCACTGTGTCGAATGTCATCTTCCCCCCGAAGGTCAAGGTTACCTGATTCAAAAAGCAAGGTTGGGACTCAAAGATGTATATGGGTTCTGGACCAAAGACTCCTCCGAATTCAATTGGGAGGCCAAACGCACTGTTGAACGGGCGCCTCATTTCACCTACAAAGTTTCGTGTGTTAAATGCCATACAAATTTATTCCCCCTCAAATTAAATAAGCAAGGTCAGGACGCTCACCTTTACTACACTCAAAACGAAGAAAAACTTGAATGTACCAATTGCCATCTGAATGTTGGGCATTACGATCCGAATGCCAAACATGCCAGTAATTCCGATTTCGGTAAAGGTTCGGGGGCCAATCTGACCATCTATACAAAAGGCACCAAAGTGGAGAAATTCGGAAGCTTTAAAGAAACGATTCCGGGATCAACGATCTCCTTTAGCATGATTGCTATTCCTGGTGGAAAATTCACATTGGGAAGTCCTGTCAATGAACCATACCGGCGTTCCGATGAAGGTCCGGCTAAAGAAGTGGAAATTAGTCCTTTCTATATGGCTGAGGTCGAAGTTACCTGGAATGAATTCCTGGTTTTCTACAGACAGACTGGTAGGGAGGGCCGTACGACTGACATTGCTACTACTCCGGTTACCCAAGTGCTGGTTACCCAGGTTGTGGATGCCATCAGCGGACCCACTCCTCCTTATGGACAACCAGATCAGAACTGGGGTTTGGGAAATCGTCCTGCCATTACAATGCGTTATGCTACTGCTGAAACTTATTGCAAATGGCTTTCTTTGAAAACAGGCAAAAAATACAGACTCCCTACCGAAGCTGAATGGGAATATGCTTGTCGTGCCGGATCTCAAACGCCCTATTTCTTTGCAGGTGATCCGAAAAAGTATTCCAAAGACCGCTTGATGAACAAACTATTTGGAGCCGATACAACTAACATCAACCGATATGTTATTTATTCAGCCAACAGTATGGCAAAAACACAAATGCCTGATGCAGTCAAAACCAATCCGTTTGGCTTGAGAAATATGCTTGGTAATGTATCTGAATTTTGTGGCGATTGGTATGCCCCTGATGCTTATGCTGCCTTGACTGCAGGTGTGAAAGATCCAAAAGGGCCTACATCCGGAACTGAGCATGTGATTCGTGGAGGTTCGTTCAAAAGTGAAGCGACTGATACACGCAGTGCAGCACGCGACTTTACAAACGATGAAGCCTGGATGAGAACCGACCCGCAGATTCCTAAAAGTATTTGGTGGTATTCAGATTGTAACATGGTGGGATTCCGTGTAGTATGCGAACTGGATGAGACAACAGGAAAATTAATTTCAACACAATAATAACTAATTGAACCATGAGTGAATCAAATTTTTCAAGAAGAAAATTTCTGGCCAGCGCAGCAACTATCGGAGCTGTTGGTGCCATTGGTGTGAATGTGTTAAGTTCATGTTCAGGTCCTAAAAAACCTGCAGTTGCATTAAACCTGCCTCCTCTTTTGACGCTGGCTCCTGATGGTCCTCCTTTGAAAGTGGGAATCATTGGTTGTGGTGGACGTGGATCGGGTGCAATGATTAACTTCCTGGATGCAGGTCCCAATCTGATTGTTCATGCCTTAGGCGATGCTTTTCAAAATAACATCCAGGCCTGTCGTGATAAATTGAAAAAAGAAAAGAACATGGAAGTGGCCGACGAAAATGTATTCGTTGGTTTCGATGCTTACGAAAAAGTATTGGCTTCAGGTGTGGATATGGTGATTTTGGCTACTCCGCCTCATTTCCGTCCGATGCATTTCGAAGCAGCTGTACAGGCTCGCAAACATATTTTTATGGAAAAACCCGTTGCAGTTGATCCTGTTGGTATCCGCTCTGTAATGGCTTCGGCCAAAAAGGCAGAAGCGCTGGGTCTTAAAATCGTAACAGGTACTCAACGTCGCCACCAACTTGATTATGTGGATGTTTATAAACAAATTATGAGTGGCGCCATTGGCGAAATTACTTCGGCCAACTGCTATTGGAACCAGAATCAATTGTGGTTCCGCAAACCACAGGCTTCCTGGTCTGAAATGGAATATATGATCCGCGACTGGGTAAACTGGTTGTGGCTCTCGGGTGACCACATTGTTGAGCAACATGTTCACAATCTTGATGTTATTACCTGGTTTACCGGAACACATCCTACCAAAGCAGTTGGATTTGGATCCCGTCAACGTCGTGTAACGGGTGATCAATTTGATAATTTCAGTGTCGATTTCGTTTACGAAAACGGAATGCACCTGCATAGCATGTGCCGTCAGATAAACGGTACTACGAACAATGTTTCCGAATTTATTATGGGAACTGAAGGCAAAACCAATTGTCAGAATACCATCTGGGATTTGAAAGGCGCTGAAAAATTTGCCTATACCTATCCAAAAGATGACAAAGGACAAGCCATGAAGAATGTAAAAGTAAGTCCTTATGTTCAGGAACACATTGACCTGGTAACTTGCATCCGTCAGAATATTCCAATCAATGAAGCAGAGCAAACTGCCATATCGAACATGACAGCCATCATGGGCCGCATATCTGCATTTACTGGAAAAGAAGTTACCTGGGACGAAATGATGAATTCAGATTTGAAACTTGGACCAACAACTTATGTGATGGGACCGGTGGGAATTGTCGATACCGCCAAGGTTGCTATTCCTGGTGATGCCAATGAGGCCTGATCATCTAAATGATAATGTTAAAATGAAGCCCCGGTATCTACACAGATATCGGGGCTTTTTTCTATTTCTTATTTCTTATTTCTTATATTCTCACCTTTTCCTATTCTATTTTATAATTGATCACAGTACCATCTTCACTTCCCACCAAAAGGTTGAAATAGGAAGAGGAATCATTGAATTTTCCCAGTATAAAAGGTGTATTGCCGGTCAATGGAAATCCCCAGCTGATAGAACCATTCTTATCGAGAAGATAGATTTTGTTTTCTCCCTTGACCACTATACCGATTTTAGTTACCTCTTTTGTAAGGGTGCATACAAATGGTATTTCACTGATTGCCTGAGGGAAACTGCGTTCGAATAATTTTGTGCCGGCATTTGAGAAGACAGTCAGCTTTTTATTTTCTGCAAAAAGATATTCCATAGAACCGTCTCCATTTATATCTTCTGCTGCAAAACGATGACCAGGGCCAAATTTGCCAACTTCTTTCACTTCCATTTGGCCCGTAAAGTCCTGTATGTAAATTTTACCTGTGGGGTCAGTTGTAATTAGCCGGGGAAGTCCATCACTTAGGTACTTTAATGGATTTGCAGAGCGGTTAAAGGGATTCGTTTGAATTTCACGGTTCTTCCCTTGTCGGTCAAGAAAGTATGTATTTTGACTATCTGAAAAAACGATATAGTCCTTTTCCTCAATGTCAAAGTGTTGGATTGGTTTGGTTATCATGCCTTCTGCCCCTTTAAAGTTCCATTTCGGAATTAATTTACCAAAAATATCGTACACGTATAGTTTTTTATCCTCGCCGGCTATAAAAAAGCGAAATTCCTTATTTTGACCATATTGTGCAATTGCTACACCATTTGTTGCCATTGACTTTAATACGATTGGGAATTTACCTACCTTGTTGCCCAAGCGGTCAACCACATAGAGTTGGGTCTTTGTATTGAACATGTACTGTAATTTTTTATTCTGGAAGATATCAATCTGATGAATTTCCGAAACAATTGGATCGGGCACATTCATCTTCCACAGAATACTACCTTCCTTGTTGATCAGGTAAACATTGTTTTCCTTGTCGCAAACGATCATTTCCCGGTTGGCCAAATCCTTGTGATTGAGCACAAACTTGGGTGTTTGTGCCAGTGGTGCGTCCAGTTTGACCTGCCAGATGGCTTGTGGCTCTTCTTTTAAATTAGGATCATATTTCAGGTTAATCGTGTTTTTAATCATATTGCCTGAAACAGCTAGTTGCCACGAAAAAGTGCTGAATTTGCGAATCACCTCTTCATTTGTAGACATATTTGCACTGAGTTCGGGTTTTAACAATACTTCTTTCAATCGGAAAACTTTACGTACCTTGGCATACACGTAAAAGTTGGCTTTTGATTGGCCGTTTCTTGAGTATTCCTTGTAGATGGAGTCGTTGGCAAGGGTTTTTTCTGTAACAAGACTTTGCAGATAACTTTTCATTCCGGGTAAATTGTCACCCCAGATAAGATATTTATGAAAAAAAACGAAGTAGTTTCCATTGATGCCTGAGAAGGCCCTTCCAAATAATGATTGAGCCATATTACTAATGGGAAGCCGATAGATGTTGAATGTATTTTTAGTATCAACTTTAAATTTAGTAGGTTGCTTGTCTGCTTCATTTAAACTCATTCGGTTAAATTCGGAAACTGCCTTACCGATTTTGTCCTTTGCAGCTGATTCATCCAGAATCTCGGCCACAAAAAAACGGTTTTGATCGGGATTCGATTTGTTGATGTTGGTATAAACTCCCGCGAATTGTGTTCCCACAATCTCTTTGAACAAGTGAATGGCATCCGTTTTTGTTTTCTTCTGAAACACCACCAGGTCCATTTCTCTTGGATAATAGTTGCCGTTTGCCTTGATGTAGGTCTCGAATTGATCAAGATAACTGTTGGTATTTTTCAGGTTGAGGGCTACAAAGTAGGATGCATTGGCCGGTATAGCTTTTTCGATGGTCAATTTTTGTGCCGCCTGGTTTCTGAAGATGTTCAGGTAGTTATCGCTCGAATCTTTAGTCATACTGTATCCAGTCATTTCTACTGCCGATGGTTTAAGCATTAAATCAAGCTCCGACCAGTTGGAATATGAATTAAGTTCCCCCACTGTTTGTCGTATTTCAGGCGAAACGAATTTAGCGAGTAATTGAGGAATCGTGAAATGATTGATGAAAATATTGACAAAAGCATTTTCTTCAATCGTCTTATAAAGTTCAGTAAATTCATAATTGTTCAGAAGGTTTTGCGAATTGGTCTGTCTGATAGCCTGTTCGAGCAGGATAAAGTCTTCACTTACCATGAAAATATCGTTCACACAGGTATAAAAAAAGCTGAGTTCAGCCGATCGTGCATTATAAATAGTTGTCTTATCGTAATTTTGAGTGGTAATAGTGTATTCCGATCTTAAATCACTGGAAACGGTTCCCGTTGCAGAGCTTGATTCGCTCTGATTGTTCATCTGGACTAGATAAAGACTTGTAAACTGGTTCTTCCCGCTGGGATTAACCGAGATGATAACTGATTTTCCCTTTAGCAAATTTTGGATTCCTGAATGGTTGCCGGCAAAATCATAAAACCGGCTGACCTTTGAAATTAGTTCATTAATCTCAGGGATTGCTTTTAGTTCAGTGATGATAGGATGCTTGCCTTCCAGTTCTTTACAGAAACCTTCCGTATTTTTAATTTCCAGAATCAATGGACACTTTAGCGGAACGGCTTTGAAGGCTGGATTCTGCTGTGTGGCGAAGATCTGAAGGATGGGTTTCGCATTAATTTTCATGTAATAGTTGAACCCCAAGTAACCCGCCGCGGCAATAAAAATCAAAATACCTGAAATGATTATCAATTTTCGCATAGAAAGTAATATTTGCTCAAAAATACGAAGATTGTTCGTCTCTTTCAGTTAGTATTTTAACTTATTGTACTAAGATTTCGGATGAATCAACTATTTTATACAATTTATCCGATTTTCTGATTTTTGTATCTATCGGAATTGAGATGTACGATCCTTTTGGGGCTTGTTCAACCTTTTGTTTGTCAAGCTGAATTTCCTCCACTATGGTCTTTATCAACCCGGTCGTTGGTCCCGAAATATAAATTTCATCACCTACTTTTAAAGGCCCTGTTTCTAGCTTGAATTCAGCGACTTTCAGATTAGAAAAGTAGTTAAGTCCTTTGCCAATATATACTTTACGTTTGGTTGCCAGTGATCCGTAATTGTTGCTCCACTCTCCCAGGCGTTGTCCAAGGTAATAGCCATCCCAGAAGCCACGGTTAAAAACAGTGGCGAGTCGCTCATGCCAGTCGGCAATCTTTTCAGAGGTATAGGTGTCATCAAAATATGACTCAACAGCTTCACGGTAACATTCAACAACGGTATAAACATATTCTGGTGACCTTGCCCTTCCTTCAATTTTCAACACCGAAACCCCTGCATCAAGTAATTTGTTTAGAAAATGAATGGTGCGAAGGTCTTTTGGCGACATGATATATTCGTCATCAACCTCCAATTCGGCGCCCGTTTCCTTATCAGTAATGAGGTAAGCGCGCCTGCACGGTTGCATGCATCCTCCGCGGTTGGCCGATGAATTCAGTTCGTGCAAACTCAAATAACATTTTCCTGAAACCGCCATGCACAGCGCACCATGCACAAACATTTCAAGTTTCACCAAATGACCTGAAGGTCCTGTAATATTTTGTTCCCTGATCTGTTTCGAGATTTCTCCAACGCGGTCGACATTCATTTCGCGGGCCAGAACCACCACATCTGCATATTGGGCATAAAACCTGACAGCTTCAATGTTGGTGATATTTACCTGCGTCGAAATATGCACTTCAACTTCCACCTGCCGGGCATACACGATGGCCGAAATATCGGAGGCGATGATGGCTGAAATCTCGGCTTCCTTGGCTGCATCAATAATCTGATGCAGTTGATCCAACTCGGTATCGAAAACCACCACATTGACAGTCAAATATGTTTTCACGCCTTTGGAATGGGCAATTTCAGTAATCTTCTTTAAATCATCGATTGAGAAATTGTTTGACGAACGGGCCCGCATATTGAGTTGCTCAACGCCAAAATAAACCGATCCTGCACCTGCCTGTATGGCCGCCATCAGCGATTCATACGAACCCACCGGAGCCATTATTTCCACCTCGTCTCGTCTCATAAAAACTAAAATAATTGAACTGCAAATTTAGCTTTTATTTTGGTTGGTAATCAGTTGGCGCTTCTCTTCCTATTAAGACCTCAACCTTTCTGAAAACGAACATCAAATAAATAACCTAGTATCGTGTCAACAGTAAAATGTCGTAGATTCTTTTAGGGTTTCAGGAGCCTGCATCAGGGCGTCATTGCGAGGAACGAAGCAATCCCATATTAAGATTGTATATACAATTCACCCCCCCCAAAAAAAAAGCAACTTCAATGGAAGCTGCATTTACTTAATTAATAGGAAGTTTGTAAATTGATTATTCAACATCTACCTCGTAAGTATAGCATTTACTGTTTTTTGAAAGTTCTACTGAATAGTTTCCCTTATCCAGTTTAGAAAGATCAAATCCTTTGTTCACGTTAAATTGCTTGCCTATTTTTTTTGAATAAACCAGACCATCGTTATCATAGATATTCATGACAAGGTTCTCTTCGGAAAAATTTAGGTAAGTGAATACCAGAAGGCCGTTTTTGTATGAGAAGTAAGGTTCTATTTCAGTTTTTTCATTCCCTACGACGATTT
>Ga0209123_1003536_pt1 | contig 11581 bp, 8 predicted proteins | sample BarGraIncu00431A_FD_184500 | JGI IMG/M metagenome (GOLD analysis project Ga0209123, IMG submission 184500) | Arctic peat soil microbial communities from Barrow, Alaska, USA - Barrow Graham LP Incubations 004-31A (SPAdes) (version 2) | ecosystem: Environmental > Terrestrial > Soil > Wetlands >...
TGTCAGGCGATGTATCATTGGCTGCAGATATCAATTTTCCTGATAAGGAAGGCTACTCCGATCGTAAGGCTGTATTAGTTATTCGCCTAAATCTGGAAGATGATTCCAAAGAAGCCATGGTGGCCCTTCACGGTGGTGGATTAATACACCTTGCTTACCGAACTGATAAGGGTCAGAGTATGAAGGAAATGCGGGTAGACAAAAATGGTACATTGCGCCTTGGAATTGAAAAGCATGGTGATGACTTTTCCATTTTTCTAAGCGATGCCGGTGAACCAATGAAGCAGTTCGGGGAACCAATTCATTTACATATTGAAGGACCATTCTATGTCGGCATCGGTTTCTGTTCGCATCTTCCTGACAAAGTGGATACTACCATACTTTCAAATGTAGTTTTAGAAAACTCAGCAGATAAATTGAAGTAAGAATCTGATTGCTTTTATTTCTTATTTTTGAAGGGGGATTTATCGATTATGAAGGGAACTGTAAAAAACGAATGGGGGATGTAAGTCCTCATCGTCTTAAGTATAAGAAATTGGTAAAGGATTAATTCAATTTTAACCATAACTACATGAATAAATTTTCCATTATCGCACTATCAATTGCTCTTTTAATCCTTACAACATCCTGCAATTTTGATAAAAGGGAAGTGAAAAAGTTTTTTAAAAGACTAAATGCCAGAGAAGTTAATTCTGCTGCATCATACATTGTTCATGATGATCAAGCAAACTTGTATTATTTTAATAATCAATACTGGTCGGGAAATGGAACAAGCGATTTTGAGATATTGGAAATGGAAAGACAAATGATCGGTGAAAAACCTTGTGTAATAGTAAAATTGAAATGTAATAATTGCAGTGATGATTTATTGACCTCTTTCAAAAACAAGAATAAGTTATCCGAAAATATTATTACCGATACCATATTTGTTAAAAAGATAAATGGGGATAAATACCTATCTTTTGATTTGGGAGGGTTTAATCCGCAATTAGCGAAAGTTTTAAGGTTGGCACAAGTAAAATCTAACAGTGTAAATATCCGCTATGGTCCGGGTATCGGTTATTCAATAATTAGTACACTCAAAAAATCTGATGAAGTAACAATTGACGATGGATTTATCAATTCTGAATGGCGAAAATGTATTTTCACCGATGAAAGAGGCGAAGTAAATGTGGGATATATCGCATCCAGTTTAACGGAAATTAAAGAAATATCTTATTTTGAACTTGGTTGGTTCGGAAAATTAGGTCTGTTGGTTGCAAGTATTATCGCTTTAGTTGTTTTAATTGTTGTATTTCCGCTGATGCTGACTACTATTTTCAGGACGGCAGGTGATAATGCCGTATTTGCTCTAATTTTATTTGGTGTTTTAATCGCGATTGTTTTGTTAACCTACGAAATTATTGAAGGTGTTTTATTTGAATTGTTTCTAATCAATTTGCCATTTTAGTTAACCGAATAAAACAATAAAACCTGGTTTATCCGGGCTTTATTGTTTCAAATAAAAATTATTTTTTTCCCAAATTCTTGTAGTCCTCTGCTAATCTCTTTACATTTTTCAAATGTGGTAATAACGTAATTTCGGACATGTGAATTGCTTTAATCATCATTTTATCAAATTCGTCAAATTGTTGAACAAAAGTCTGATAATGTACATCATTCCAATTTGATTGCATTTGAGTCAAATAGCGCTTCATGGTAATTTGCTTTTGCTGAATATCAATTGTATGCTGATTCATTCGCTTGATTAATTCATTTACTCGTTCTGGATTTACATTTAACTGCCCCATGATTATGATTTTTAATTGTTAGTTTATTGAAAATTTAAATCTCAAAAATTATTTTATTGTTTGTAAAGCTCTCATAATAATTCATTTAGATGAGAATATAATTAATCATCAAAGATTGAATCTGAACTTTTGTTCAGGTCTTCATCTGATAAGTCTAAATCTAATTCATTGTTATCATCGTCATCAAATAAGTCCAAATCTAATTCATCGTTATCATCGTCATCAAATAAGTCCAAATCTATTTCATTGTCATCATCGTCATCTACAAAAATTTCTTCCTCTTCGTCTTCCTCTTCGTCTGGATTCATGTAAGTATATATCTCCTTCAATTTTTCGGTATATTCTTCGAATTTTTCGTTTTTCATAGTCTTGTTTTTCTATTTCTGATAATATTTAAATAAATCAAGTTTATATCGAGTAGTAGTACTTTTGATGTATGCAGTATCCGAACTCTTTATTTCATCATAATTATCATCGGTATATTGCGAAGGATCAGCACCCTTCAGCATAATGATATTTTCAAAGTCCTTGACAGTTTCTCGCAATTCCTGTAAATCATCATGTTTTATTGCATGAAGTATAGTATGAATGTTTAAAACCGGTCCGTTCTTTATTATTTCAGATAGCTTATTACTTAAAATCGAATTGTCATACTCATCTTTTTTCTTCAAACTCTGACTTCGCTGAATATTGAGAATTACTAATGTTATCCTGTAATTATTGTCTTCTTGATCAATCCTGGATTTCAGTTCATTGACTATTTCATTAAGTACATTTTCAAGGTTTTTGTCATTTGAATGTACTTTGACATTCTGGGAAATATCTTTCAGCACATTAAATTCATTTGCGAAACTACTATCAATGTCAAATAAGTTGAAAATATAAAACTTACTTTCAGGTGACGACTGTTTTATTAACTGGTACAGGCTATAATATACAACACTTACCGCTGCATGAGGTTGGTCACCAATAACCAATACATTTGATCCTGCCTGCTTTCTGATTCTATATTTGATATGTTCTTCCTGCAAAAAGGAGGGTTCTCCAATATAAAGATCACAGAATGACTCATTCTGTTCAAATATGTTGTCATTGATTCGTTTAGATAGCATTTTGTTCTTTAGGATGCTTCCCTTTTGATTTCCGTCAAAAATGTATTTACTGAATCTTTTATCAGCTTTAATCTCAAAATCGGCCTTTTTATTTAGTTCTTTAATTACCGAGGTAATTAAATCTTTCGACTGATAGGCAACCTGAAATTCAATATTTCCAGCCTTTAATCCATTTTTATTATTATACACTGCCTGACCAGCCCTTGAAAAATGCATTGGCACATCATTATTGTTACTCAGAATCTTAGTGCAATCATTCTCTGGCATCTTCATTCCAATTCGTAATCCAATATTTGATAAAGTAGATTGAGTGATATCAACATCACCTAATGATTGGGTTGACAGAATCATATTTACCCCAAAAGACCGTCCCCTGCGTGAAATATCTTCCATAAGTGAAGCTACTTTTATCTGGACCAAACCATTCCCATTTAAAAGCACCTGAAACTCGTCAATAATTATTAAATAGCGTGGCAACGTTTCTTTGCTCTTCTGATTATATTCATACAAATTTCCTACCTGATAATTCTTAAACAAATTGCCTCTTCGTGCTATTTCATCCACCAGAAATTCAAAAATACTTATTCCAAATTCTGCATCACTTGCAATGGATAAAACCTTGATATGAGGTAAATCTTCATACAATTTAAATTCGGTTCCCTCTTTATAGTCTAGTAAGATAAATTGTAATTGTTCCGGTGAATAGAGTAATGCCCCATTTATGATTAAATCGTGCAATAAAACTGATTTCCCGCTACCTGTTGATCCTCCAATTAATCCATGGTGAACGTCAGAATTGAATCCAAAGGTGAAATCAATAGTCTCATTGCTTTGAGTTATTCCAATTGGAATCTTAACTCCCAGTGATGAGTCGTTATGCCATGCATCATCATAATCTTGAATAACGTCAATCGTAACGGCATTTGTTTCTTCAGCCATTTTGTTTAGCTGATTCTTTAGTTCTTCTAAATTCGAGGGTAATTCGTTATCAAAAGATTTCAATTTAAAGTTTTCATTATACCATTCATCAGCATAAGTATTTGAAACTAATTTGTTCTTAATATCTATTGTTGTAGTGACGTTTTTAAATGATTCCAGATTCATGCCATAAGGTATTTTGGCACTTAAATCCAAGCTTAACAAGACATAGATTCCAACACTTGAACCATTGAGTATTAGGTTGTGGAGTTTTTGTGCAGAATCCTGATTGAAGCCTCTCGGGAAATTCGCAACCATGATAAATTGAAATGGTTGATTGGAATGAGCGACAGACTGGTTATGTTCAGCAAGATCGGAATATTTAGATTGCAGGTACTTACTACGAATTAATGAAATTTGATTTTTAATTTCAGTTATTCCATACGTTATTTTTTCTTCATCATCCCATATCTCGGGATGAATGATCTTTTCATCCAGACCGAATAAAGTTCTAAAGCTGTCACCATTTTTTTCATGATCGAAGATGATAAACTTTGCATGTTTCTTTCGGATTGAAAGTAAGAGCCGAAAAGCAATTAACTGCAAAAGGTTGTGTGCCTCCTTCTTTGATGTAGGATCACAAAGAACACATATTCCGTTCGATCCGCGCAAAGGTATAAGAGCTGGAATTGTAGTAGGTAAAAGTGGATGACATAATTCACCGATCCTGACCATATCCGGTAGCTTTAAATTTTCGGGAGAATCAAATACCAATGATCCTAATGCTGCTGTAGGTTGTCCAAATGCCCTTTGGGAAACCATTTTTTTCGTATTTCTTGATTTTGGGATCTTCCCGGTCATATTTGTCCCTTCCCTCATAACATTGTCTGCAATTTGGAATAGCTTATCAATAACAGGTTTTAAGTTCTCATTTCTTTTTAAATGTACAATTGTTTTAAGTTCATGTAAAAATGCATGGGTAAAAATTTCTTCCCTATTTTCATTTTTTGCATGCCGTTGAATACTTCTTATAAGTGAAAAAGCTTCGTCGAGTTCTACATTTTGCACCAATTCCACAATTTTGGATGTTACAAATTCATCTTCATACCAAAGACCATCATATAGAATTTTTTTGCCATGACTCAATTTACCCACCCCTGATTGAAAATCCTCGTACCATTCACCAATGTATATATCACCATTTTCATATTTCATGGTTCCTTTCCCATGCATTAGATCATCCTTCCAAAATCCTTCATAAACATCACCATTAGTATCTTTCTTAATTCCTTTTCCATTAAAATTATCACTCTCAAATTCTCCTTCATAAAAAGTAATGCCATCTGACCATTTATAAATTCCTTTTCCATCGCAAAAATTATTTTTCCATTCTCCTTCATATACATTACCATTGGCATATTTCATAATTCCTTTGCCGTTCTTATTTCCCTCTTTCCAATCTCCTTCATAGACCTCACCATTGGGTAATTTTCGGTTACCTTTCCCATGAATTTTTCCTTCGAACCATTCTCCTTCATAAACTTCACCGTTTAACCATCTGAAGGTTCCGATACCAGACATTTTATTGTTTTTCCATTCTCCATCATAAACAGAACCACTGATGAGTCTATTAATTCCTTTCCCGTGCTTAACACCTTCTTTCCATTCACCTTCATAAATCTTACCATCAGCATATTTTATTGTTCCTTTCCCTTGCATCTTATCCTCTTTCCATTCTCCTTCATAAAAATCTCCATTGAAGAAAACCATGGTCCCTTGTCCGTGCTTTTTCCCATTTACAAGATTACCTGTATATACTCCTATTTCATCTTTTATCTTTGTATTTCCAGTTGTTATCTGGATTAATTTATCATCATCCCAAACTCCAACCTCAATTTTCCCATTTGCATATTTAAATGTTCCTATTCCATGCCTATTGCTATTTTCCCATTCTCCTGCATAAACATCACCATTTGAATATTTCATGGATCCTTGTCCATTTCTTTTATCATCTTTAAAGAACCCTTCATATTTACTTCCATTAGAAAATTTATAAATTCCTTTCCCTTGAAAATTACCATTTACCAATTCTCCTTCATAAGAATTCCCATTAGGCCACATATAAATACCATTTCCATGCCTAATTCCATTAGTCCAATCTCCCTCATAAACATCACCACTTTCCCATTTCATTGTTCCTCTTCCGTGCCTCTCATCGCTCTTCCATTCTCCATTATAAACATTTCCATTAGAGTATTTCATTACTCCTTGACCATTCCTCTTATCATCCTTCCACAGTCCGTCATAAACATCACCGTTGTCATATGTGAGAATTCCTTTACCATTTTTCTGATTTCTATTTAATTGACCTTTATAGAGTCCAACATTTTTATTACTAAATTCTCCGATACCCATTATGAAGATATCTTCTTCCCATCTCCCTTCGTATACAGCTCCACCTGCATATTGGATTCTACCTTTTCCATGCTTTTCGCCATTCTGCCATTCGCCTTGGTATACACCACCATAAGCTAAGCTTAGATTACCCTCTCCATGCTTTTCGCCATTCTGCCATTCGCCTTGGTATACATCACCATTAGCTAAGCTTAGATTGCCCCGTCCTTGCTTTTTGCCATTCTGCCATTCGCCTTGGTATACATTACCATTAGTATAGATTAGATTACCCTTTCCGTTGGGATATAAATTTTGAATAGTACCCGAATATTTTCCTTTTTCTTTGTTTGTTCTCTCTTCAAAGGCCATTAAATCCTTGACTTCCCCTGATTTTTTACTGAGTAAACCAACCTTAACCTTAATTACTGACATAATGAGATGTTTAATAATTACACTGTTCAAATATAAATAATATAACTGAAAATCTATTTATTATCAATTTTATATTTACTTGTTAATCAATACGCAACACGAATTCATACAAAGTCTAGTTTATTAATCAGTATTACATGACCATAGATCTTAGAATAAAGTAAAAATGTTCGAAATATAAACAAGTTATAAGAAATATGGTATATATTTGTTGATAGATTCCTTTCGTCATCTTAAATTGAATTAACAGTGCAAACATAAATCTGAAAGACATTGAATAAAACTTTTCTTATCGTATTTCATGGTCAACTAAATAATAACGGAAAAATTATTGATGTGAGTGATGACCCTTGCTTTGAAAATCCACCAAGTTGGGGGATTTGTAGACCAAATATAAGACGAGCAGTTAAACGTGGCGACACTTTAATTTTTATTGCAAAAGTGGACAATGATTATTTTCTCAAAGGGTGGTTTCAAGTTGGCGACAAGTTGGACTATATTTCTGCATTAAACAATTACCCTGCTAGACAAAATGTGATAATTTCAACAAAACCTTCAAAACATATTGCAAAGTGGCGTTATAGAAATTTAAAGAAGAGTTACATTAATTCTAATGGGCACTCAAACCCAAATTTCCTAATTGACATTAATACTGCCAATGGTATGTTTTACCAGAGCCAAACCGATAACCACGAAATCGATAATTGGAAATGTCGCCGAATTTTCCATTGTCAAGGTAAACAGTTTGAGAGGTGTATCACATGCAATAAGTGTTTAAAGAACGGTACATCTCTGTTATCGAACGAATACATGAATTATATCGTGGCTGACCTGAATCATTGGGAAGACTTGGATAATTTGAGAATCAAGCTTGATGAAATAATCAAAGCAACAAATTTTCCAACATTAATTATGACACCAAAACATCAACACAATGTTTTAAGGTTTGACAAGTACAAACAAAAATTCTTTGAGTACATAGATGAGAGAAAACGTTATGCTAAAAACACAGCATTGTAATTATTTTCAAATTCAAGCGTAAATTACGACACGCCAAAACAATTTATATGAGACAAGCATTCTTCATAACAGGTTTTAATAATTGGGGTAAGACTACAATAATTCAAGAATTATTTGACAATACAAGATTTCATCTAGGCAAGTCGTATAAAATATCAGGAGTAAATGCTGATTTTACAGTTGAAACACATTCAAACGATGACTTTATTGGTCAAAAATGGATTGAAAATATTCAAAATAGAATAAAAAAATCGGCAGATAATGGGAAGAATTTATTTACTGCACTTTGCCCATCACTTGAAAGCAGTAATAACTTTCTTGCACTATTGACACAACCCACTTTTGCCAGCTATGATAAACTCCATATTTTTTTAATCGAATTTAAATGGGAACATCATGCAAAACTAATGATTGATAATATTATTACTTCTGCGGGCCAACAGCTTCCCAATGCAAATTTCATAAGCATTAATAATGGCAAGAACCATACTGAAAATAAAGATGGTTTGAATGATATGCTTTTACAAATCAGAAAGGAACTCAATACTATTTTTAAATAACGGAAGATTTGTAGTAAACACTTAATTCTAATGCAAAAATTTGTATTAATAGTAAGTATCGTTTTCTGATTGATTACTGCTGAATATTGTCTATGATTTTAATATCAAACAAGTATGCTGAAAATTATCTCAAATAAATTACTCTCAGAATTAAGCCAAAAGGCTGCACTTTTGCCTCGTAAGAGATTGAATCTCAACTTTCATGAAGAGTTGACAGATCCTATTAACCGGATGCTCAATGCTTTTGAACCCGGGACCTATATTCAACCTCACAAACATGAAAATCCAGATAAGCGTGAAGTCTTTATCATACTAAAAGGAGCCTTGGTCGTAGTAATTTATGATGAGTCTGGCAATCCCACTGACTTTGCATTACTGGATTCCAAAAAAGGAACCTATGCCCTTGAGATCCCGCCGGGAGTGTGGCATTCAGTCATCTCATTGGAAAGTGGCACCGTTGTTTACGAAATAAAGGATGGTCCCTACCTACCTATTTCGGATAAGAATTTTGCAAGTTGGGCACCCAAAGAAGGTGATCCTAACTGCGATGAATATCTGGCCCGTTTAACCGAAAAGTATTATTGCTTTTAATCCATTTTCTTCTGCTTAGACAACCTTGTCACTCGAAGTATTTGTTAAAAACGAAGCCCCATTTCATCTGTTTATAATTGTTTTTTAATTGTCAGATGGAACTCGCCAATAAACATTTCCCTGGGTGAGAAGACTTTCTCATGGCTCGTTTCATGCTTCCAATGCTATACCTGGGTGCTGCTTGGCACTATTCGTATATTGCCCGAGCAGTTTACATGTACAATTAAATGGGTTTTAATTTGTACATGATTTGAGAATATTTTAAGTATACTCTGCTTATTGATTGTGTATACATCTATAGACAAGCGATACACAATCTATAGGTAAACTATACACAAGCTATACACAAGCATCGTGTAGGGATCACCTTGCTGGTCGAGTTTTATTTTTCCTTGCACTTATGGAATTGGTAATATTTTGAATTGATCTATCAACTGAGAAGAGATAGGACGAAACATGAGCGAGATAGCGTGATTATAGGGTCCAGAGTATCCAATTGGCAGAATCCGAAAATGTATAAAGGCCCTGCTTGATGCACCTGGAATGTATGTAAAATATAAAATAAAATGAAAAAAAAATGATTGAAAGATCCTGGTAGAAAGGGGACTTATGTGTTTATGGAATTTTGCACTGTCAGATACTTCGAATTGCCAGCTTTTTAACTAAATTTGTACTCTTTAAGAAATTATTAGATATGGCACAGAAACCTTCGATTCCAAAAGGGACGCGCGATTTTTCACCGGTTGAAATGACCAACCGCAACTATATATTTGATACCATCAAAGGTGTTTTCAGATTGTACGGATTTCAGCCCATTGAGACTCCAGCAATGGAAAACCTCTCAACCCTGATGGGCAAATATGGTGAAGAAGGAGATAAGCTGTTGTTTAAAATTCTAAATTCAGGTGATTTTGCAGCTGCTCCCTCGGATCAGGATTTGCTTGAAAGAAACAGTGTACGGTTGACCAATAAGATTTCAGAAAAGGGCCTGCGCTATGACCTCACGGTGCCTTTTGCACGCTATGTTGTTCAGAATAGAAACGACATTTCATTTCCCTTTAAACGTTACCAGATTCAGCCCGTTTGGCGTGCCGATCGTCCGCAGAAGGGCCGTTACAGGGAATTTTACCAATGCGATGTTGATATAGTAGGCAGTGATTCATTGCTCAATGAAATGGAACTGGTACAGATTGTTGATGCAGTATTCAACAAATTGAAAATCAGCACGGTCGTTAAAATTAACAATCGAAAAATACTGGCTGGAATTGCTGAAGTGATTGGTGAAAAAGACAGGATTGTTGATATTACTGTGGCCATTGATAAACTGGACAAAATTGGTCTTGAAAAAGTCAATGAAGAATTGATTGATAAAGGTATACCGCAAGCTGCAGTTGACAAACTTCAACCTATTATGCATCTGGCGGGTTCTGTTTCTGAAAAATTGACTCAATTGGAAGCAGCCATTGGTCAATCAGAAATAGGGGCAATCGGTATTGCTGAAGTGCGTACTTTATTTACTTACCTGGCGCCCTTCAATTTAAATACTGAAGTGGAACTGGATTTGACCCTTGCCCGTGGACTGAATTATTATACAGGAGCAATTTTTGAAGTAAAAGCCAAAGATGCTTCAATGGGAAGTATCTGTGGAGGTGGTCGTTACGATGACCTGACAGGAATATTTGGTATGCCTGGAGTTTCGGGAGTTGGCATTTCATTCGGCGCCGACCGCATTTACGATGTCTTGACACAATTGAATTTGTTTCCTGCGGTGACAGTTGATTCAACCAAACTATTGTTTGTAAACCTTGGTATTGCTGAAGAAGCATTCTGTCTACCGGTTTTGGCAGCGGCCAGAAATGCAGGAATCAATGCCGAGATATTTCCTGATCAGAGTAAAATGAAAAAGCAAATGACCTGGGCAAACAATAAGAAGATTCCATATGTGGCCATTGTCGGTGAAGAAGAACTGGCTCAGGGGAAAATAAACCTTAAAAACATGCTTTCAGGCGATCAACAATTGGTCGATTCACAGGAACTGATAAAAGTCCTTTCAGAATAAATTCTTTTTGTGTTATTTTCTGAAAAATTCAGTAAATGATTCTACTTCTTAGAAAAGAATATCGTTTATCAATAACCATAGGGGGCGACATCCGTTGTCCCTGAACCAACTTAGTTTCAAGTTTGAGGTTTCAAGTTCCAAAATCCGGTTGCGATGTTTAGAATATTGAATATTGAATATTGAAAATTAGTGTCATGTCAAGGCTAAAATGACGCATCTGGACTCAGCAATACGTGTTCATAGGGTCATCCTGAAATAAGTTTTCATTGATGAAATCCAATTCATCAGGGCTTAAAGGGAAAGCATCTTCAATCAATGCGATTGCCTCCATCATGGCGTCATTGCGAGAGGTAAGCTATTTTTTAAATAGCCACAATGCTGAGATGACAGGATGTTAGATCGCTCTAATGATGAGATTGCTTCGTGCCTCGCAATGACGGCAATGGGTTGATCGGCACGTCATTGCGAGAGGTAAGCTATTTTTTAAATAGCCACAATGCTGAGATGACAGGATGTTAGATTGCTCTAATGGTGGGATTGCTTCGTGCCTCGCAATGACGGCAATGCATTGATCGGAACGTCATTGCGAGTGGAAAGCTATTTTTAATAGCCACAATGTGAATATGACAGGGAGATAATTTGCTACTTTAGCAGATCATGATCTGCACAGTTTGACCGTTCTGTGTATAGTGTTTTTAAACCTGT
>Ga0209123_1003537_pt1 | contig 11574 bp, 14 predicted proteins | sample BarGraIncu00431A_FD_184500 | JGI IMG/M metagenome (GOLD analysis project Ga0209123, IMG submission 184500) | Arctic peat soil microbial communities from Barrow, Alaska, USA - Barrow Graham LP Incubations 004-31A (SPAdes) (version 2) | ecosystem: Environmental > Terrestrial > Soil > Wetlands >...
AGACCTCCTTCTTTATTTGGTCTCATTATTATAGCTACAACTTATCAGGACTATTTGAACAGAATCTCTGGATTTATTGGCTCTCCATTCCGAAGTATCGGTTTATCCGGATAATTATGATAATATCTCTTATCAGGAATTTATGATAAGAGGTATATTGGGTAAACCCCCACAACATAGGAGAGGGTGTGGAGGCTATAATTGGGTACTATATTCTAAAGATTTTTCCATACAAAAAACTCTACTATAAGAGACTAAGACATATTACTACAGTCCTCTACATCATTGCCATTGTAGTACTCGTTGTTGGGCTATCTATGGCAAACTGGGTCACTCCAGAACCTATTAAATAAAAAACGGTGATGTGCTATTTTCAGGTACATCACCGCTTTTGTATCCACACCTCCAAGTTATTGCATCGCTCACTATAAATAGGCATCCCTAAAATGGTTAAGCTATACTCAAGGACAATCTATAAATAAGGGCGCGTTCACTATGTATCATATATTTAAAGTTTTGATGGCTGTAATCATCTTTATGATTATTTCATTGTATTATGGGGGCTGGATAAGTGATATTTTTCCAAACCCTACTGCCTCATTCCTCATAGTTCTAGCGTCAGGGATGATCATAGGGGCTGTTTTTGCACTCTATAGTTTCCGAAGATTTCGTCAAGAAGTTAGCATTGACAAGAACCTACCTCCTGGCGGTGCATGAGTTAGAATCAAACCGGACAATTAACTATCTTTAATAGGAATCCTCAAAAAGATAGGCTCAGCAGATTTTTCCCTGCTGAGCCTATCTTCTTATCCCACCTCACCAAAAACATCCAATCCACCTATCCTTCACACTGCAGTCGGGTGTTCAGACTGCTTAGTATTTTAGAATCAGACTAAAGGCTTTAATAATGACGGAACTCTAAAATCAGCCCTTAATTTACCAGCATATTATAACGTTTAAATGAGCATTCTATGATCATAAGGGTACGTAATGGTCGAGTCAAGATTTGTATATGCTCATTACCGGGTGTATATGGGTCGGCCAAAGATTATATGCAGGTGGTAAAACGCTTGTATCTAGTCGGAGGGAAGATCTTTTATGGTGGGGAAAGGTTTTATTTCAGTCTAACGATTGTCTTATGGTTCCAACTTATTATAAAGGGTCGAGCTAAGATTTTACTGGGTGTTGAGTTTCTTACCCAACCATATGTCACTAGATATATGCATGTGTAAGAATTCCGGTTATATTCAGCCGAGAGGTTATCTATAGCTGGGTAGATATCTTGTAAGGTCGAACGAATCATCAATATTGGTGGTAACCTGCTTGATTATGGTCGGAAGATCCTAGTTTGGTAATCAACGATCTATATTGGTGTTAGGTAAGATCATTACGTGCTCTTATATAAAAGCCTCAAAATCCTGCTATAGATAGCGGATTTTGAGGCTTTTATATATTTTAGACATGCCTTTTGAACCCATCACTCATACCAATGCCATTGTTTCCTAAAGTTCAAAATAGTTTAGGGCCCACTGGCAACAAACACTCCGGCTCATTATTCTTAGGCGAATTCACTAATGTTGAAACCTCATAGGCCATCATCAGATTCGCAGGATAAGGCACTAATAAGCTCTTCAAAAAGCAACTATCCACAATAGTCTGATCCAACCAGACCCGCTCGGAATCCTGAGATAGTATGACTGGCATTCTATCGTGAATCGATGCCATAAGATCATTCGGAGTCGTTGTGATAATGCTACACGAATCTATGATATCCCCAGTCGTTGAATTCCACGTATCCCATAATCCAGCAAATCCAAATAGCTCTTTATTCTTTAGAGTTATCCGATAGGGTCGCTTAGTGGAGCCTTCTTTCTTCCACTCATAAAACCCATCGGCTATTACGAGACAACGCTCTCGTTGAAGACTATGCTCAAAACTTGGTTTTTCGTCGACTGTTTCCGCCCTCGCGTTGATCATTTTATGGCCGATTGAAGGATCTTTAGCCCAGAAAGGTATTAGGCCCCATCTAAACACTAATTACAGAAGGTATAAAACAAAAATTCAAAGTCACTTTGGCTAAATTTCCCTGATTTTGAATCGATATTGTCATTGCTAAGTATCTGCTGAACTAGTTGAGGGCATTTTAAATACTCCACACGGTATAGTCGTTAACAGCTATCCAACATCTGACCCGAGCCATTCGGTCCACTAAAGTACAGTCTATCAACTACGGGTTGAGTCACTACATAATTTTCTATATAATCAATATTATCGAATCTTATTATGTAAAATTTTGCATGTTATTTTAAATCTAGAGGAAAAGTTTCTTCCCCATCTTCCCATTTTGTCACTAAAACATATTTATCGCTTTTTTGCGGCTTTGCTCCTGATCCGCCACCCGTACCACCAATTTTGTTTCCCGCTTCGCCAGTTCCATAAGTCTCCTTTTCGCCATTTTTAAACAATGAGTATTCAATTAGTCCATTAACAGAATTTGACTCCTTCGGTTTAATATCTAATAACCGTTTAAAAGTATTATCCTCAAAAAAATTGATGGTATATGTTGCAAGCCAGTGTTTACTTTCACCAATAAAGACCATATTGTTATTTGATTGGTCTAATTTATTCGTCTTAGTATTACATCCACAGATAGTAAATAATAACAATAACGATAAAATTAATAGTGAACTATTTATTGTTTTCGTCATCATGTCCCCCCCTTTTTACATTTATATGCATACAGAGACAATCGTCCCTGTATGCATATAAAATTGTTTTGTTAATTAATTATGGTAATTATTGATATGACTAAGCGTCCAAGATGTAGAGTGTCTCGTTAATTTTACATCTGTGTTGTTGCCTAAAGAATACCATCCTAAACCAGATGTGTTTACATTTGCCCAACTTACTGAGTTACTATAAGTATTACTTGTGGGATAAATGTCGTTAGTAGGGTTTATTACAACACCATTCGAATTTGTCCCTGATTCGCCTTGTTGAACATGCCTATTAGACAAACCAATACTTGTGTCAGAAATAGTCCATCCACCAGAAGTACTAGTAAGTTTGGCATAAGTAACACTATTGATAAGTGTGGTGCTCCAGTAGATAGTTGAATAAGCTGTTACTCCATAACTGCTATCATCGTTTTCATCATATTGGCTCAGGCTTGCCATTGGTAAAAGAGAAATAGTTGTTGTAGCGTATTCATTAATAGTTGTATCACCGACAGTAGACTCTTGCAAAAGTTGTGTTGTTGATAAAGAGTTTTCAGCTGTCTTAGCATTAGTGTCATTATTTTTTAATGTATATTTGGCATTAAATTTCTCTTTCGGGATATCGCTAATTTCTTTTTTAGCCCTGTCAGTTAATTTGCCAATATCCGTAATTTCCACTGCTTTATAAGTTATTCTTTTACTTGAGTTTTGTGTATCTGCCGACATAGCAAAGACTGAAGAACTAAAACAAAATATTAACAAACCAGTCAAAACTAGAATGAGTCTTTTTTTTAACATTTTTTTCCCTCCAACTTAATTTAGATTAATAGGCTCATAAAATAACTTTCAAATAAAGGTACTTTTATACTACCAATAATAAACTTTAGTAGAGACCTTTTAACCTGGATTCCCGGACAAATTTATCGAGGAGTGAAAAAGCCTTGATATCACTGGGTCTTTCATAATTGGGATATGAAAAATTCTTCTCCTCCTTTTAAATCTCCCTTCACAAATATCCCCAGTAGGTGTAGTATAAAAATTACCTACTATTCGTGTAGGGGCCAACGCCTTCAGATCATTTGTTACTTTGCGGGTGTAGATGATCTGAGGGCATTATTTATTTAAATAGCCAAAGCTAATTAAATACTCAAAACACAATTTGTTAATCAATGGCATATACCCATATGTAGTTGTCTCGGCAAGCATTCACTAAACCTTGATTAGATTATAACTTAGTACAATAATTGTAACAACTGTACTAAAGTACAGGTTTTGTAAAAAAATACCTGTACTTTAGTACAGGTATTAGATAATACGGCGCTTTATCAGAGACAAATATTACATTTCCCCTTTCACCAAGTCCCAAACGAGTTAGTTTCTGCAATTATTGAATTGTTTCAGGACTTTAATTCTGATCTTTCAGCACCATTATCCCAAGTAGCGACCGCTTTCGAGCGGGATTTTACACCGAGTTTTAAAAAAATATTACTTGAATGAAATTTTACGGTCCTGATTGTTATACCTAATGTCGTGGAAATTTCTTGATTGTTTAAACCATTTGTAATTAGATCCATAATTTCTTTTTCCCTGGCGGATAGTAATTTGCCAATATTATTAGGTTGCGATGTTAGAGCTTGCTTATCGCCATTCAATGTTAACTTCAAAAAAGGTACCAAACCTTTAGAGAAGTATTCTTTTCCTTGTTCAACATAATAAATAGCCTCGATCATTTCCCTTTTGCTACATTCTTTTAATAAGAATCCATGAACACCCTTCTGCAGCGATTTTGTAAGATACCCTCTGGGATTAAGACCTGTGAGCATAATAATCTTTACTGCCGGGTGTATAGATTTAATATCGTCAATTAAATTAATTCCTGAGCAGTCCGGCAAGCTAATGTCAAGCAAGATAATATCAGGTGTTTTTGATTTCAAGAAGGTTAGGCATTGATTTCCATCATTTGCGATTCCTACTATCTCCAAATTTGTTTCCGACGACAGCAAGGCCACTGTTCCTTCAGCAAAAAGGGTATGGTCATCAACTACTAATACTTTTATCTTTTCTAATTTCTCATTTCCAACAGACATTTTTTCTTCTCCCTCCTTATCTCGGAATAGAAGCTTTCAGAATTGTTCCTTGATGAATTATGGAATTAATCTGAAGCGTACCACCGATGCCTTGGACCCTTTCTTTCATGCCAATTAAACCAAAATGTTCACTTGTTAATGGCCAGTTATCTATCTTACCAGCATCAAACCCCTTACCAAAATCTCTAATGCTCAATGCAAGCTCAGAATCGTTCAGCTCGATGGAGATGTTTATATTGCTAGAACCAGAGTGTTTCATGGCATTTGTTATCCCTTCCTGTATAAAGCGGTAAGCAGCTAATTCTACTTCTTCCTTTAGGCGTACTCCCTCGCTAATGCCAACTGTTTCTAATGAAATTAGCAACGACTCATTTTCCATTTTCTCTTCGCACATTATTTGGAGGGCATAAAGCAATCCTAAATCGTTCAAGGATGGTGGACGTAAATCACTGCAAATTGAACGCAGTTCAAAATTTAAGTTTTCGACTACCTCCCGCATATGAGCGATTGCTTTGTTTCCCTTTGCGTTTGGACATTCTTCGGCAATGTCATCTAACCATCGGTTCAGGTCTAACGCTAACTGCAACGAGCCATCGTGAAGATCACGGGCAATTGATTTCCTCTCTTGCTCAATACTTCTAAACAAAGAGCCAGTTATACCTTGCAGTCTCTGAATTTTTCTTTGGTTGATCAGCGATCTTTCGGCAATCTCCTTGATTTCTTCCGACAGTTCCTTGATAACAAACGCCGTTATCAGGCGGTGGGCCGCTTGACTGAAAATCAATGTAATTAACGGCAGTTCTTCACGCTGAAATTTGATGCGGGAATAACGGTGGCCTATAAATATTCCACAACTAAAATCATTAGAATCAAGAAATATATAAAGATCTGCCGGGAAATCAATGGGCAGTTTTTTTGCCCCTAATGTAATCTTTTGATCTGATTGGAAATAATTCGTCAGTCTAGATTGTTCATGAGGGTTTTCCAAGAACCTTCCGACTGCTTTTTTGAGATATGCCCCTTTGTTATTCCGAGCAACAATCAAGGCTCCCTCAACTCCGAGACTATTTACTATCTCTTCTAAAATCCGTTCCTCTTCATGAAGTGATGCTAGTTTTTCGTTTAATTCAAGAACTTTTTGGTCTAAATCTTGCTCCGTCCCTAACCCCCAAAATCTTTTTAACAACACGGTTAAAATTAGGCGAAGCATACTAAACTCAACTATTACTAGTATTATTAAAGAAACCACGAATGGAAACGCCTCAAGATTTAAGCTCTTTGAAACTGTTAAAAAGAAGATCATGTATGTAACACTAATACTAGTAATTACTCCGGCAACGAAATAAGAAAGTATTGTCCTTAAAAGCCTACGACTATCCGGTAAATACTTATTGACTACAGCATAATACCAAGTAACTGGGATCAAGGAAACTAATAGGGAACTGACATGGGCATTCATTATCGGTTGGAGGCCAAAAATAATGGGAGTCGCCGTCAGGAGAACGAATGGCAAGAACCCTATTGCAATGCCCATGAGCAGAATATTTGTCTGGTTCTTTTCTGGTTTATCTTTTGGTAGCCTTAATAATGCACCTAAATTCCAGAGTGTGAGAATAACTCCAATGCTAAGGGTTACTAACACCAGTTTTCTTAATAGACTAATAAAGTGGACACTACCAACAGATTGTAGCACGGCTAGGATTAATATGGTCGCAGACATCGAGATCAACATTAGTCGGCCGAAATAGTTTACTCGCTTTAAATTTTCATTTGGAAAACTAGAGATAAAATTAATCAGAAAGATAGGTACGGTCGAAAAAATTACGAGTTCTAACTCTCTGGCCAATATCAAATCACGACTCGAAGCCGGAGCTAGGACGAAAGCCAAACCGATAACCCAGTTCAACCAAAATAAAGCACGAGCTTGAATCAGTAAAGGACGTCTTAACCAAGTTATAAACCCTAAAAACCAAAAAACGAGTCCCAATATTGCAAAAGGAATATCACTTAATGCACTCTCTGAAAATGGAAGTTCAGGCATGTTAATCAATTGTGCGTTTGGTTGATCATGTCCACGAACTTCGAGGGTGAATGCTCCTTCTGCCTCATTCCATATTTGAATAGATCTGTTTTTACCCGGATCATCTTGGTTGAGCTTTAAAATTAAATCCCCAACTCGTACGCCTGATTTGTATCCTTGTCCATCCGGATCACTTAAAGTTACGATCCAGTGTCCTTTTACGCTCTCAAGCTCAAGACCAACGTAGGGTTGTTTATTGATAGCTACTGAATAAACAGCCAACAGTAAGAGAAAGACGGCACTCGCATAATAATATGCCTGCCGCCTAAACATTTTCTTTAACAAGTTTGATCATCTTCTCTTTACGTTTTTCCGGAACTGTAATTGCTTGAATAATTTTCATCGACTTTTCTCGGTATAGTTCATACATCACTCTACAGTAATGTACAACCCCTTCATCAATGACCAGTTTTTTTAAATAGTCCTGTTCTTCCTTCCCAAACTTTAATTCGTTGCCTTTCATCTGAGTTAGTTTTTTAAACTGTTCGGCCGTATTACCTTTGAGAATATTCAAAAGGTAGACATAAGGCAGGGTTTTTTTATTATTCACAAAATCTTTTTTCTTTTCAAAGTCCAAAAAATCGTTTAAATCGTTCCTGATTTGGCTCATTATACCTAGGAATGTCCCAAACTCTTCTAGTTGAAGCACCAACGATTCTGACCCTCCACCTAAGGTCGCTCCGATCTTACAGGCACAGGCTGTTAAACTTCCTGACTTACGCTTGACCAACTCATAATATTGGTCAAGCGTAATTTGCTCACGATTGTCAAATAGAGCTTCTTGGGATTGTGCATCACTGCATGTTATCCACATATGGCTCAGGATTTGGCTAATTTCCCTATAGATTCTGCCATCTCTATCATTAGATAACGTCGAAACAGCCTCGCTACTTAGCATACTTAAACAGATAGCAAGGTTCAAAGCATTAGCGGTTGGTATTTGGCGCCACGGTAGATCATCATTATCCTGATCTTGAATATCATCAAAAATATCGATTGCAAGAGCAGATAATTCCATGGCAATTGCGCCTGGCAGCGCAACTTCAGACACTCCGCTTACACACTCACAATTCATTAGCGTTAAGTGGGCCCACTTGAACAGTTCACCGGTCTCACTGTCGGCGTTCAACGAAGAATTAATCATATCGATCATTTCGGTACTAATTTGGGATCTCGTCAGGATTTTGTCAATTTCGGCCGTAATAATTTGATCAAGCTGAAGCTTCATTTCCCTTTATGCCCAAAAACCTAGTGGCAAGGTCCCCAGAGTCATGACATCACCAGATACTTCGCACTCAGAAAAAACCCTTTGGATGATAATTAATTCATTAGTGTTTAGTCCTGCAGAAGGTACCCCATGTTCTCGCGATCGCATACTTTCAGGATTTTTAACTAGGTTATGGACTAACTTCGCAATACTTTCATGGCTCATATTGTAGCACCCCTTCTTATTCCCCAAATTATTAGAGCAATTTTTCCCCTCATATAGCACATTCCTAACTCCAATTTGACAGTAAAATTCTTCGAATTGCTCTTTATACAATTATTCTCTCTATCTTTTAGTTTTCCTGCTGCGAAACTTAGCTTATCCTGTCGTATAAATTAACGTTTTATTGAGTTATTTCAAAGTAAGGATGGAATTCAAAAACAAATATGAAGATGTATTACACATAAATGCTAGGAGTCAAACCAACCTCGGTATAATGGTCTAGGAAAACTCGACAGGATTTCTTGAAAAGATAATGAACCTGATATAATAAAACCACTAAAGAAAGCAGGTTTATTATTGATGAAGAAAAGAGTATTTAGCGCAGAATTTAAAGCGGAGATAGTTTTGGAGGTATTGCGAGGCGAAAAGGAACTAAACCAAATCGCCAGTACTCATGAGATAGCGCCTAACCAGCTGCGGAACTGGAAAAATGAATTTTTGGCTAATGCAGCCAATGTATTTGATAACAAAAAGGACAAGGTGTTGCAAGAAAAAGTTAAGGATCAGGAGCGGGAAAACGATAGCTTATATAAAAAAGTTGGTCAATTGACTACACAAGTCGATTGGCTCAAAAAAAAATCTGAAGAAATTCTTGGACCTGACTGGGAGAGTCGGTTTACTCCACGCCCAAAAGGCTGATATCAAGGATCATAAGAACATTGGAAATAGCGAGAAACCGCTACCCTTGTCCACCGTTGCAGGGCTTTTAGACGTCAACCGAACTAGCGTGTATTATGCACCAAAAGAGCCTTCTGACTTTGAAATAATGGCCAAGCATAAAATTGATGCAATCCATACCGAAAGCCCATCTTGGGGCTCAAGGCAACTATCTAAAACATTGCAAAAACAAGGCATTAAGATCGGTAGACTCAAAACAAGGAAGTATATGCAAGAGATGGGCATTGAGGCAATTTATCCGAAACCCAACCTTTCCAAGCCCACAAAGGGACATAGAATCTACCCTTATCTACTACGCAATGCTGTCATCAGCCGAGCAAATCAGGCCTGGTCGATCGACATTACCTACATCAAGCTAAGACGCGGATTCATTTATTTAACGGCTATCATTGATTGGCACAGCAAGTGCATCGTCGGCTGGGAGCTGGATGACACGCTATCAACACGAATGGTTATCCAGGCCTTAAAGATGGCCTATGCTGTTGCCACACCAGAGATATTAAATTCCGACTATGTTGAAAAAGAAACTATGACGAAAAATGGTCAAAGGTGCTAAATCACCTGAGTCTTCCTTGAAAAATTCGGCATAGTTTTTTAGTCAAAGCTGTAGAGGTGGGATAATATTGCTGCAGTTTTCCAGTGTGGTTTATCGTTGGCGATTTCCGGATTTTATTTAGCAATAGCGTCATACAGCATATCGACGGTAGCGAAAGCATAAAACGTTGTTGTTGTGGCTTCGCAATCGTGGCCAAGCATTTCCATGATCCCGGTATATGCTTGCTTCAGACAACTATGAAACTATGCCGAATTTTTCGAATAAACCCTTAGTGACACTGCACTTTCTAACATTTTTCGTCATAGTTTCTTTTTCAACATAGTCGCTGTTCATGATCTCAGGCGCCCCATGGGTCTTTATTGCCTCTTCAATAGCTCGTATGACAAAGTCAGACTGCATAGTGTTACTCATTGCCCACCCGACGATTAGGCGTGAATGCCAATCAATAATGGCGACAAGATACATGAATCCCGTGGGTGCCCCACAGTACGTTATATCAATCCCCCAAGCTTGGTTAACATGCGTAATCGCGACATTACGAAGTAGATAGGGGTATGTACGATCCTGTAGGTCACGTTTGCTTAGGTTAGGGCCTGGATAGAAGGCCACTATGCCCATTTCCTCCATATACCGGCGCAATCTTCGTTTGCCGATGCCAATAAAATCCAGCTTTCTTAGTTCAATCTGGAGTCTTCTAGCACCATAAGAACACTCGTCAAAGTGGATCTTGTCGAGGGCATTCTTGATATCAATTTCTTCCTGACTTTGTTCAGTCACACTATGCCCCTTGTAATAGGCCGTTGAACGAGGCAGCCCTAACAGTTCACACTGGTGCTTGATCGTGATCTTCTGGTTATCGGCCTCTATTAGCTCCTTCTTTTCTGGATTTCTAAGACTTGATCTTGTTTTTTTTTGAGCCAATTTACATCGACCGTTAGTTGGCCAATCTGATTGATAAGATCATCCTTCTCGGCCGAATGCTCTTTTTTCAACTGCTCGACTTCTGTGTTCTTCTTATCAAAAACAGCTGGCATATGCTCAATGAACTCCACTTTCCAACGGCTAATAAGCTGAGGACTGACTCCATAGTTTGTGGCTATCTCATTCAGAGTACTTTCCTCTCTGAGAACCGCTAAAACGATCTTAGCTTTTTCTGCTGGGCTGTAGGTTTTTCTTTTCTTACTCATACCTCTATTATCTTATTTTTTCAGATCCGTGTCCAACTCCCTGGGGTCATTATAAACCACCAGCGCAGGTGAAAAGATTAAAAATTACTGGAACCTAATTGGAATTTAGAAGAATATAACACCCAATTTTTCTCATAGGCAAACTTGAAGGTTTAGCCCACACAAGCACATTACTTAACTTCCACAGCAACTCTTTACTAAGCCGGGACACCCTGCCCTATCAGGGAAGCCCCGGGCTAGTAGATGCGTAATGTGGTGCTTTGGGGCATTATCGTTCTAATTGCCTGGTTGATTTACTAAGAGTTGATTACTTATATTCTTTTGTAGCTTTTGTTGTTATTTCACGTAATTCCGGTATACTCATATTTCCAATTGCCAAGTGTCCCATTTTCGTCTTCTTAGGATCTTTATCATATTCTCTTAAATGATTGATATATATGTACCCACCAATACCACCATTTTTCAGTTGCCGTATATCACAAAATACCTGTGATCTTTTTTGATCCATATGTCTATCTTTAAAAAAATAACTGTACCTTTCCTTCTCTCCATTTTTTGAATGTTTCGACTCAAGTCCAAACTCATTTGTTAGAATTTCGTTAAGTGATTGAAAATCCATACTCTCTAATTACCCCTTTTCCTATGTCTTTACCTTTACTTAAGAGTTCAAAGTTCTTTCCGAAAAATCCCAAGTTAAATAAGCTAATTAAGCCTGATAACAACGCTACGCACATCTCTTTTCAGGCACATCAAACTCCAACCGTTGATAGCCTTGGATTT
>Ga0209123_1003539_pt1 | contig 11566 bp, 8 predicted proteins | sample BarGraIncu00431A_FD_184500 | JGI IMG/M metagenome (GOLD analysis project Ga0209123, IMG submission 184500) | Arctic peat soil microbial communities from Barrow, Alaska, USA - Barrow Graham LP Incubations 004-31A (SPAdes) (version 2) | ecosystem: Environmental > Terrestrial > Soil > Wetlands >...
AAGGATGCCACGGTGTCTTATCTGAACCAACGCTTTGAGGTGCCCTACGAGTTGTCGGGCAAGACCGTGCGCCTGGTGGTCGACCCGCACGCTGGGCGTGTCGTGGGTGTGGAGGACGCCGCTGGCAGGTTTTGTCGCGTTGACAGTCAAGTCGGCCACTCGACTATGCTGAGCGTTTTGACAAAAAAGGCTCGAATCGAGATGCTGGCTACCAAAGGGATGCGCTTCCCGCTCGACGTAATTCTGGTGTGCATCCGTTGGTATGCAGCCTATCCGCTGAGCTACCGCCATCTCGAGGAAATGATGCAAGAGCGAGGCGTGTTTGTCGACCACTCTTCGATCAACCGTTGGGCGATACGGTTTTTGCCGTTGCTTGAAAAGATGTTTCGCAAGTCCAAACGCCCGGTTGGCGGGAGCTGGCGCATGGACGAGACCTACATCAAGGTCAAAGGCATCTGGAAGTATCTCTACCGCGCAGTGGACAAGGAAGGCAAGACAGTCGACTTCCTGCTGACTGCTAAGCGCGACAAGGCCGCAGCCTTGCGCTTCTTTGACAAAGCCATGCAAACCAACGGTGTTCCTGAGAAGGTCACCATGGACAAGAGCGGCGCCAACAAGGCGGCCATGGATGCGATCAATGCCAGCAGCAAAATCCCAATCATTGTCCGACAAGTGAAGTATCTCAACAACATCGTCGAGCAAGACCATCGTGCAGTCAAACGCGTTACCAAGCCGATGCTCAATTTCAAGTCCTTTCAATCAGCGAAGTGCGTCTTGGCCGGCATTGAATTGATGCACATGATTCGAAAAGGTCAGTTCATGATGCAGGGCTGCTCCGAGATGTCGTTTGCCGACCAGTTTTATGCTTTGGCAGGACAAATCCGTCCAGTTTGAGGAACCGGCTTAACTCCCACCAGAAACACGTTCGTTAGCCGGCAACGCGACAGAACCATTGGCACCACCCCACGCAGCATGATCCCGTCATCATTGGTGATCTGCCAATCATGCCGAAACCCGCAACCAGTAGTTGGTCAGATGTCTTGATCAGGGCCGACGAGCCTATCAGGCCGCCGCCGAGCATCCGTGCAACAACGCCGGTAAGCTGCCTTCGCATTGAATTCGAAATGGTTTACGTCACTGGTGCCGGGTTGAACAACACAAGTGCATTGTGTAGATTCCAGTGTTCGGCCCAAGTCTTCTTGCGCCCACTGGCGACCTCCAACATCAGATGAAACAATTCCCAACCAACATCTTCGATGGTCGCTTCACCGTCTGCAATCGTTCCCGCATTCACGTCCATCAGGTCATGCCATCGCCGTGCCAGATCACTGCGAGTTGCTACCTTAATCACAGGCACTTCGGCCAAGCCGTAGGGCGTTCCCCGGCCAGTAGTAAAGACATGCAAGTTCATGCCTGCGGCCAATTGTAATGTGCCGCAAATGAAGTCGCTGGCAGGAGTGGCGGCATAAGTCAGACCCTTGTTTTTGAGCTTTTCACCTGGAGCGATCACGCCAGTGATCGGCACTGACCCGGATTTGACGATTGAACCCATCGCCTTCTCCACAATATTGGACAACCCCCCTTTTTTGTTTCCTGGCGTGGTATTGGCGCTGCGATCCACGCTGCCGCGTTCAAGGTAGGCGTCGTACCAAGCCATCTCGCGGATCATGGCTTGCGCCACTTCGGGAGTCGCAGCGCGCGACGTAAGCTGATCGATGCCGTCACGCACCTCAGTGTTTTCAGAAAACATGACACTGGCACCAGCGCGCACCAACAGGTCTGTGCAGTATCCGACCGCAGGGTTGGCGGTCACTCCAGAAAACGCATCACTACCGCCGCACTGGACACCGACCACCAATTCTGACGCCGGTACCGTTTCGCGTATACGCTTATTCAGGCGTTCAAGATGCAACTCTGCCTGGTGCAGGATCGATTCGACCATTGATAAGAATCCAACATGAGCATCGTCTTGGAGACAAATGACGTCCAGCGCGTCATTGGCATCGCGCTCATCAATTAGCGGGATTGAACCTGGCGGCAGAAGTCGCTCTGGCTGAAGTTTTTCACACCCCAAGCTGACCACCATCACTTCGCCGCCGAAGTTTGGGTTGAGGCTAATATTACGTAACGTTCGTATTGGTACGATGGCATCGGGGGCGTCGATGGCCACGCCACAGCCGTAGGTGTGCTCTAGCGCCACGACGTCGTCAACATTAGGAAACTTCGGCAACAACTCTGCCTTTATGCGGCTGACGGCGAACTCAGTGACTCCGGCCACGCACTGGACGGTCTGCGTAATGGCCAAAATGTTTCGGGTCCCAACTGAACCGTCCTTGTTGCGGAAGCCTTCAAACGTATACCCTTCCAATGGTGGCAATGCATCGAATGTGATTGTTGCAATTGGAAGATTGTCAAGTTCACGCACTGGAGGCATCTTTAGCAATCGCTCATTTACCCAACTCCCTGCTGGTATTTCTTTAAGCGCGTAGCCAATTGGAATGCCATATCGCAACACAGGGGCATCAATCGCCAGATCCACCAGAGCCACTTTATGGCCTTGCGGTATTGAATCGCGTAGCACTAAGCCACTTGGTAGTACCGTCCCCATTGGTAGCCCACCGTTGTTTGCGACGATAGCGACGTTGTCACTGGGGTTTATACGAATTGTGTGCGGCGAAATAGCTGCCGCTTGTTGAGTCGCTGCCATCGAGATGGTCTCCTATTATTTGCTACATTAAATGTGACATTGTTTAATAATCTATTATTATGGTACCGGTACCATTAGAAAACAAGATATGAATGAAAAAGACAGCACCAAACGGTCTCGCAAAGGTAGCGGAGCCATCACCTTGCGCGATGTTGCCAAGCTTGCAGGTGTCGCTCCGATCACTGCTTCACGTGCCGTCAATACGCCGGAGCAGGTGTCACCTGAAGTTTTGAGGAAGGTGCAGGAGGCGATTGATCGGACCGGCTATGTACCCAATCGTATGGCGGGCGGCCTGGCATCTTCGCGTAGCAAACTAATTGCAGCAGTAGTGCCAACTATGTTGGGTTCAGTTTTCTTGGAAATGACTGAATCCTTGAACAACAACCTGTTCGAGGCAGGCTATCAATTGATGTTGGGTCAATCGGGCTATTCATCGGACCATGAAGATGCACTTCTAGACTCGATTATCGGGCGCAGGCCGGATGGGATCTTTTTGACTGGCATCATGCACTCAGGTAGAGGCCGGACTCGGCTCATAGCATCTGGGATTCCAGTAGTTGAGACCTGGGACCTGACGCCCAATCCCATCGACATGCTGATTGGTTTTTCCCACTCTGACATTGGGAGAGCAGCCGCGAATTACCTGATGGAGAAAGGTCGCCGGCGATTTGCCTTGATCAGGGCTGAGGATGAGAGGGCCGGTCGACGCGCCCTAGCTTTCCAGGAAGAGGTTACCCGGTGTAAGCTGCAAGATCCTTTCGTGGTAAACGTTGGTACCGTTCGATCCATCATGAGTGGACGCGAAGCTTTGGGTTGCATTCTCGCGCAAGCGCCAGATGTTGATGCCGTCTTCTGCAGCTCAGACCTACTGGCACTGGGCACCATTACAGAGGCAGTTGCGCGGGGCATTGCTGTACCCAAAAAACTCGCCGTCATGGGCTTTGGCGACGTTCCTTTTTTGGCCCACATGATTCCCGCGTTGACAACCGTACGCATCAACAGTGCGGAAATGGGAAGGATAGCAGCCAACTTACTGATCGCCAGGGCTGAGGGTTGCCCGGTGGACCAAAAGATTGTCGATGTTGGCTTTTCCATAGTCGAGCGCGACAGCGCCTGATAATGGAAAACCCCTACGAAAATCTATTGACATCAAAAATTGGTACCGCTACCATTATGTGGTACCGCTACCAATCGGAAGCGGAAAACCTCCAAACCATGAGGTAACGTGATTCCTCAAGATTTCAGACCCACGGAGTTGAATGACTTTCAACTCTGGCCCAAGAGGACCGCAAGTCAAAGGTTTTATACATATCACGCGCATCGTTCACAAGGCATGACATGACTACTTTTGACACTCCATCCATTTCATCGCTGCGCGTCATTCCTGTTGCAGGACATGACAGCATGCTCATGAATCTATCCGGCGCCCATGGCCCCTTCTTCACCCGCAACATATTGATCCTCACTGACGACGCAGGACGCACCGGTATTGGCGAAGTGCCGGGTGGAGAAAAAATTCGGGCCACGTTAGAGGAAGCCGCCCAACTCGTAGTGGGGCAATCCATCGGCAATGTCCAAGCGATTCTCAATTCCATGCGCATTCAATTTTCCGATCGCGATGTGGGTGGTCGAGGACTGCAGACGTTTGATCTGCGCACCACCATCCACGCCATTACGGCCGTGGAGTCGGCCTTGCTGGATCTTTTAGGGCAGCATCTGAATGTGCCTGTTGCCGCCTTATTGGGCGAAGGCCAGCAGCGTGAGTCGGTGGAAATGCTGGGATATCTCTTCTACGTTGGAGATCACACAAAAACTGACCTGCCCTATAGAAGTGAAACAGGTGCAGACAACGATTGGTTCCGTCTGCGCAGTGAAAAAGCCATGACGTCTGAGTCGATCGTGCGTTTGGCAGAAGCCGCTAGCCAGCGCTATGGTTTTAACGACTTCAAACTCAAAGGTGGTGTCATGGCGGGCGAGGCTGAAATGCAGGCCGTCGTTGCCCTTCATGAGCGGTTTCCGAAGGCGCGCGTAACCATTGATCCAAATGGTGGCTGGTTGCTGAAGGACGCTGTTCGTCTGATGCGTGACATGCAAGGCGTGGTTGCCTATGCGGAAGATCCATGCGGTGCAGAAGATGGCTTCAGCGGCCGCGAGGTCATGGCAGAGTTTCGCCGGGAAACAGGGCTGCCAACTGCCACCAACATGGTGGCAACTGACTGGCGCCAGTTGGTGCATTCCCTGTCTTTGCAAAGTGTGGACATTCCATTGGCAGACCCACATTTTTGGACCATGGCAGGGTCTGTGCGCGTCGCCCAAACCTGTCGGGACTGGGGATTAACCTGGGGTTCGCATTCCAACAACCACTTTGATGTGTCTCTTGCTATGTTGACACATGTGGCGGCTGCTGCCCCGGGCAAAGTCACGGCGATCGATACGCATTGGATCTGGCAAGACGGTCAGGGACTCACCAAAGACCCGCTCAAGATCGTCGGCGGCCATGTGCAAGTACCGAAAAAGCCGGGACTTGGAATTGAACTCGATATGGATCGCGTGCAAAAAGCCAATGAACTTTATCTGCAACACGGTCTTGGTGCTCGCAATGATGCCATTGCCATGCAGTACCTCATCCCCGGTTGGAAATTTGACAACAAGCGTCCATGCATGTCGCGCTAACTTAAATAAGCAAGATCAAAGCTGACAACCCCCAATCCGGAACAAGTATCTATTTTCCAACCTAAGGAGACAAAATGAGTAACACGGGAACTGAACAAAACACCAAGAGAACCCGAACGCGCTATGGCATTCTTGCCATGTTGTTTTTGGTGACAGCCGTCAACTATGGGGATCGCGCAACACTCTCGATTGCAGGCCCAGCGCTGTCCAAAGAACTGGGACTGAACGCGGTCACCATGGGTTACGTCTTCTCGGCATTTGGTTGGTCATACGTTTTGGGCCAGTTGCCTGGTGGGTGGCTACTTGATCGCTTCGGATCAAAGACCGTTTACGCCGTCAGCATTTTCATCTGGTCACTGTTTACCTTCCTACAAGGAGGGGTAACTTTCCTGACCGCGACCGTGGCGACGGCCACCGTCATGCTGTTTGCCATGCGCCTTCTTGTAGGACTGGCAGAAGCGCCGTCATTTCCGGCCAATGCCCGTCTCGTTGCAGCCTGGTTTCCGACCAATGAACGGGGTACCGCATCGGCCATTTTCAACTCGGCGCAGTATTTCGCGACCGTCATGTTTTCGCCGATCATGGGTTGGATTGCACACACCTATGGCTGGCCCTACGTGTTCTATTTCATGGGTTTTGTTGGCATCGTTGTGACCGGCTTTTGGCTCAAAGTCATTTACAGCCCAAAAACCCATCCGAAGGTCAGCAAAGCCGAACTTGACTACATCGAGCAGGGTGGTGGCCTGGTGAATCTGGATCAAGCCAAAGACCCAGCCGTCACTAAGAATGAAAACGACAAGCCCAAGTGGTCGCACGTTCAGCAATTGCTGGGCAACCGCATGCTGCTGGGTGTTTACATCGGCCAATACTGCATCACGACGCTGACCTATTTCTTCCTGACATGGTTTCCGGTCTACCTGGTCAAAGAGCGCGGCTTTTCAATTCTTAACGCTGGCATCGTGGCAGCGGTGCCTGCTATCTGTGGTTTTTTGGGTGGTGTGCTGGGTGGGGTGATTTCAGACTATCTGTTGCGCAGGGGTTATTCATTGACTGCTTCACGCAAAACGCCCATCGTGGTCGGCATGCTGCTGTCCACCAGCATGATTGCTTGCAACTACGTTGACTCGGCCAGCGTTGTCGTTGGCATCATGGCCTTTGCATTCTTTGGCAAGGGCTTGGGTGCGCTGGGTTGGGCTGTGGTATCCGACACCTCGCCCAAAGAAATCTCTGGTCTCAGTGGCGCACTGTTCAATACTTTTGGCAACACGGCAGGCATTACTACCCCTATTGTCATTGGTTACATCGTCGGTGGAACAGGATCGTTTAACGGCGCTCTGATTTTTGTTGCCGCGAATGCGTTGGTTGCTGTCATCAGCTATCTCTTCATCGTTGGAGAGATCAAACGTGTAGTGCTGACAAAAGCGTGAAAACCATCCTTGTCGATGTTTCCGCGATGACCATGCGCAAGACGGCTAATCCAAGCAGCCTGGCGCAAGATTTCCCCAGACCAACTCCTATTGCCGATCAACCATGACTCAAACCAACCCTTACCAATCGTTTCCCAACAGTTTCAAGCGTGACTTGCTGGCGGGAAAAAAACTCATTGGCTGCTGGTCATCACTGGCGAGCCACATCACTACCGAGGTTCTGGGCGTGGCCGGTTTTGACTGGATCCTGCTCGACGGTGAGCACTCACCCAACGACATGAGTACCTACATCCCGCAACTTATGGCACTGAAAGACAGCATCAGCGCCCCGGTGGTGCGCCCGTCGAGCAACAACCCGGTGGAAATGAAGCGACTGCTGGATGCCGGGTTTTACAACTTTTTGGTGCCTTTTGTTGAAACCGCTGACGAAGCCCGCAAGGCCGTTGCAGCCACCCGCTACCCGCCCCAAGGCATGCGCGGCGTGTCGGTGTCGCAGCGCAGTAACCGGTACGGCACGGTGGCAGATTACTTCAACGGTGTCAACGACCAGATGTGCGTCATGGTGCAGATCGAGAGCACCACCGGTGTAGCCGCTGCGCGCGAAATTGCCGCGCTGGACGGAATCGACTGTATTTTTGTCGGTCCCTCAGATTTGGCAGCGGGCATGGGCCACCTGGGCAATGGGGGCCACCCGGATGTGCAAGCGGCCATTGCCGCTGTATTCGCCGATGCCAAAGCGGCCGGTAAACCCAGCGGCATTCTGGCCCCGGTGGAGGCGGACGCACGTCGCTACATGGCCATGGGCGCGACCTTCGTCGCCGTTGGCAGCGATTTGGGCGTGTTTCGTGGTGCGACGCAGGCGCTACGCGACAAATACCGCGATTGATTCACCACTTGTCGTCATTCCTCCGGCGCGGGAATGACAAGACAAGTCAATTTTCAAGTTTTTCAACATCTACTGGAATAACGCTATGAGCAAACTAGGATTTATCGGCCTCGGCATCATGGGCACGCCCATGGCAGCACACTTGATCAAGGCCGGGCACGAGCTATTTTTGACCACGCTGGGCGCGGTTCCCACAGAACTGACCAACGCTGGCGGTGTGGCCTGTGCCACTGCACAGGAAGTAACGCAAAGTGCCGACATCATCTTCCTGATGCTGCCCGACACGCCAGACGTGGCCAAGGTACTTTTTGGTGACAACGGTGTGGCCAGCGATTTGGAAGCAGGCAAAACCGTGATCGATATGAGCTCCATCTCGCCGATGGACACCAAGGTGTTCGCCAAAAAAATCAATGCGCTGGGTTGCGACTACCTGGACGCACCGGTGTCTGGCGGTGAAGTCGGTGCCAAAGCCGCCAGCCTGACCATCATGGTCGGTGGCCCACAGGCAGCCTTCGATTTGGTCAACCCCTTGTTTGAACTGATGGGCAAGAACATCACCCTGGTGGGTGGCAATGGTGACGGCCAGACCTGCAAGGTGGCCAACCAGATCATTGTGGCGCTGAACATTGCCGCGGTAGGTGAAGCACTGCTGTTTGCCAGCAAGGCGGGTGCCGACCCTGCCAAGGTGCGCCAGGCGCTAATGGGCGGTTTTGCGGCTAGCCGTATTCTGGAAGTGCACGGCGAACGCATGATCAAGCGCACCTTTGACCCAGGGTTTCGCATCAAGCTGCACCAGAAAGATCTCGGCCTGGCGATGCAAGGCGCGCGCGAACTGGGCTTGGCATTGCCGCAAACAGCCGGTGCCGTGCAGTTGATGCAGGTGTGTGCTGCCAATGGCATGGCCGATCTGGACCATTCGGCGCTGGTGAAGGCGCTTGAGCTCATGGGTAACCACGAGGTGGCTTGAGTTGCCGCAAACACCTATTCAACCAGTGACCCCGCCTTAGCGTCATGACCAAGCTCGACCCTATTACCCTCTTGCGCAGCAAGTTCGACGATGCCATCGCAGCAGCCCAGCCAGCCTTGTGTCTACCACCGCACCTGCCGTCACCTCCTAAAGGCCGAACGGTAGTCGTCGGTGCGGGCAAGGCTTCTGCTTCCATGGCGCGCGCGCTCGAAGATCATTGGAGCGGACCGCTTGAAGGTATCGTCATCACACGGTATGGTTACGAAGTGCCGTGCCAGCGAATTGAAATCGTGCAGGCGGCACACCCGGTACCTGACGCCGCCGGACAGCAGGCGGCCGATCACATCCGCGCGCTGGTGAGTAGCCTGACCCAAGATGATCTGGTCATAGCCTTGATTTCTGGCGGCGGCTCATCGCTGCTGGTTTCGCCTGCGCCCGATCTCCGTCTTGAAGACAAACAGTCGGTTAATGCAGCACTTCTCAGAAGCGGTGCCAGCATCTCGGAGATGAATTGCGTACGCCGACATCTATCGGCAATCAAAGGCGGTCGACTCGCAGTTGCCTGCCATCCGGCCAAATTGCTGACGTTGCTGATTTCAGACGTTCCCGGTGACAACCCCATGGATATCGCCTCCGGTCCGACGGTAGCAGATTCGAGCTCCTGTGCTGATGCGTTGGCCATCATCAATCGCTATCAAATTGACATTCCAGCGGGTGCACGCAGTCTATTGGAGAGTGGCGAGGGCGAAAGCATCAAGCCCGACGACTCCCGGCTGCTTGGGAGCGAAACCCGAATCATCACAGCGCCAAAACTGGCATTGGAAGCGGCGGCGAAGGTCGCCCGGGAAACAGGTGTCACGCCATACATTCTGAGCGACAGCCTCGAAGGCGAAGCGCGTGACATCGGCAAATCGCTCGTGGGCATTGCGCAACAAGTGGCGGTGTACGGGCAACCCTTCAGTCCACCCTGTGTGCTGCTATCTGGCGGTGAGACCACCGTCACGGTGAAGGGTCATGGTTGTGGCGGTCGCAATGTCGAGTTCCTGCTTTCGCTGGCGGTTGCGCTGGATGGATTGAAAGGCGTGTATGCCATCGCTGGCGACACCGATGGCGTTGACGGGGCAGAAGAAATTGCCGGAGCCGTCCTGATGCCAGACACCCTGAATAGGGCTTGGGCTCAAGGCATCAACCCGCGTGCCAATCTTAATATAAACGACGGGCATGGCTTCTTTCAGGCTCTGGGCGACTCAGTCGTCACAGGCCCGACTCTGACGAATGTGAACGACTTTCGGGCCATCTTCATTGATGGGTCACCACTTGATCAGAATCCCAACATTTCCCCGGAACCTACTGGGGTACCGAACGGCCGGATGCCGCATTTTTAGAGACGAACCAGAATGGAGAATCATTATGCAAGAACAGACATTTAACCCGCGCCGCAACTTTTTGAAAACTACCGCAGGAACCGGATTGGCTGCCATTAGCGGTATCGCTGGCGCGCAGTCAATCGAATTCAAACCGAATCCACGCTATCCTGACCCCGCCATCCAGATATTGGATCCGAGTTTTGCCAAGTACCGCCTGTACAGCAGCACGATCGAGCAGGTAGCGACGGGCATGCGTTGGACTGAAGGGCCGGTGTACTTCCCAGAGGGCGGCTATTTGCTCTTCAGCGACATTCCGAACAACCGCATCATGAAGTACAGCGAGAAGGACGGCAGCGTCAGCGTCTATCGCAGTCCCTCCAATTTCGCCAATGGCAACACGCGTGACCGCCAAGGCTGTCTCGTGACCTGCGAGCATTCGGTGACCCGCCGCATCACGCGCACCGAGAAGGACGGCACGATCACCGTACTGGCAGACAAGTTCGAGGGCAAGCGGCTCAACGCTCCCAACGACATCGTCGTCAAATCCGACGACAGCATCTGGTTCACCGACCCGCTGTTCGGCATCAATGGTGAGTGGGAAGGCTTCAAGGCCAAGTCCGAGCAGGCTAACACCAATGTCTTTCGCATCGCACCGAATGGCAAGCTCACTGCAGTCATCACCGACCTAGTCAACCCCAACGGGCTGGCATTTTCGCCCGACGAGAAGAAGCTCTACGTAATCGAGTGGAAGGGCACGCCCAACCGCAGCATCTGGAGCTACGACGTGGGCGCTGACGGTGTCTCGCTGTCCAACAAGACCAAGCTGATCGATGCGGCAGACCAGGGAGCGCTGGACGGCTTTCGGGTCGACCGCGACGGCAACCTGTGGTGCGGATGGGGCAGCAGCGGCGTGCTGAACTCTGAGCCGACCGATGTCGGCGGTCGCAAGGTGTATCAACTCAAAGGCAAGTCCGAAGACCTGGACGGCGTGATGGTGTTCAACCCGCAAGGCAAGGCGATTGCCCACATCCGCTTGCCCGAGCGCTGCGAAAACCTGTGCTTCGGCGGCCCCAAGAACAACCGGCTGTACATGGCGAGTTGCCACTCGGTGTACGCGATGTACGTCGAGGCGCACGGCGCGACCTGAACGAATGAGCGACGGTCGCTGACGCTCGACCCAAGCGGTCAGACCTAACCGCTTGACGCGCCTGTCCTTTTTAAACGTGAGATGCCGCCCTGAACCAGATAATGGTGGCGTCAACGGGGTAGTCCTGTCAGCCGGGCCCCGGCTTAAACAGGGGATTTAGTGGCAATAAACGACGTAAGCACTCTGAATGAGTATCTGTTCCACCCATTGACCAAGCACTGATAGCCAACCTCAAGGACCTACATGACAAAGAAAACCTACGAATCACTGCGCAGCGCGCGCTGGTTTGCCCCCGACGACGTGCGTTCTTTCGGCCACCGCTCGCGCGTGATGCAGCTAGGCTACGGCCCCGACGACTGGGTGGGCAAGCCTGTGATCGCCATTGTTAACAC
>Ga0209123_1003541_pt1 | contig 11564 bp, 12 predicted proteins | sample BarGraIncu00431A_FD_184500 | JGI IMG/M metagenome (GOLD analysis project Ga0209123, IMG submission 184500) | Arctic peat soil microbial communities from Barrow, Alaska, USA - Barrow Graham LP Incubations 004-31A (SPAdes) (version 2) | ecosystem: Environmental > Terrestrial > Soil > Wetlands >...
CCACATAGACTCCCTGACCCCGAGCTCGGGCGCCGTGGGTGACACCATCACCATCGCAGGCTACGACTTCGGGTCGAGCGGAACGGTATCGTTCAACGGGACGGCAGCCACCGTCATAGTCTCCTGGGGCCCAACAGAGATAAAGGCGAAGGTGCCGACCGGGGCGACGGCAGGTGACGTGACCGTGACCAACACCGGCGGTACCTCCAACGGGAAGCCCTTCACGTTCATACCGGCTCCCCACATAGACTCCCTGACCCCGAGCTCGGGCGCCGTGGGTGACACCATCACCATCGCAGGCTACGACTTCGGGTCGAGCGGAACGGTATCGTTCAACGGGACGGCAGCCACCGTCATAGTCTCCTGGACCGACACCCGTATAGTATGCAAGGTGCCGGAGGGTGCCACGCCCGGACCGGTCACCGTGACCACCCCGACGGGTTCCTCCGAGCAGGGCACGAACTTCACGGTTACCGCATCCTCCTTCTACTTCGCCGAGGGCTACACAGGTCCCAACTTCGCCGAGTACCTCTGTCTCGGCAACCCCAACACTGCCGCCGCCACTGCCAATGTGACATATCTGTTCAGTGACGGCACGACCAAGGCCGCCAGCTACAACGTCCCTGCCACGGGTCGCTACACCGTGAACGTCAACAACGAGGTGGGCGCGGGCAAAGAGGTATCCATACACGTACAGTCCGACACGGCCAACCTGGTGGCCGAGAGACCGATGTACTTCAATTACAACGGCGTCTGGACCGGAGGCTCAGATGCGGTGGGGGCAACCTCCCCGAACACCAACTGGTACTTCGCAGAAGGCAACACGCTGCCGGAATTCGACCAGTACATTACCGTCCTCAACCCGGGTAGCACTATGGCCAGCCTGACATTCCACTACATGGTGGAAGGAGAAGGCCAGAAGGATGTTACGGCTCAGGTGGGCCCCAATACCAGGGCCACGTTCAAGACAAGGGACCAGATTGGAAACGGAAAGAACGTGAGCCTGTCTCTAGAATCGGACCAGGGCGTGGTGGCCGAGCGCCCCATGTACTTCAACTACCAGGGGCTGGCTGCCAACAACTGGACGGGCGGACACGACGTGGTCGGGACCAACTCTCCCGCAAAGGACTGGTACTTCGCCGAGGGCACCACGCGCAAGAACTCCGTGGACGGCGCCTTCGAACAGTGGCTATGCCTGCAGAACCCCGGAACCACGCCCTTGACCGTAACCGCCATCTACCAGCTGGCTGTGGGGCAGGGTGACCCCATTTCCAAGTCCTACACAGTCCCGGCAAAGCAGCGCCTCACTGTTTCGGTGAACAGGGAGATAGGGCAGGACAGGGACTGCAGCGTACATCTCAACTCAACTTCAGACTTCATAGCCGAGCGCCCGATGTACTTCAGCTACCACTCAGTTGCATGGACCGGTGGACACGATGTGCTGGGGACCAACTCCACTGCCACCACCTGGTTCTTCGCGGAAGGGACCACCAGAACCAACTTTGATGAGTGGCTCTGCCTGCAGAACCCGGGGAACGCCGACGCCCATACGACCATCACCTACTACACTACATCGGGACAGGCAATCAACAAGTCCTGGACGGTGAAGGCCAATACCAGATTGACCGTAAGTGCCAATGGCGATGCTGGGGCCAACCAGGACATATCGGCCAAGGTCTCATCCGACCAGCCGATAATCGTGGAGAGGCCGATGTACTTCAACTATCAGGGAGTCTGGACCGGTGGCCACGACGTGGTGGGGTTCACGCCGTCGCAGTAGATTTCAACGCGTTATCTTGAGTACGATGATTTCGATTTTCGTACTCTTAGCCCTTGACCGTGGAGGCCACCATCTCGGCGATTTGGCCCTGCAGATTTTCGGGGGCGTCAATGTAGACGTCCAGCGTGGCCGAGTTCCTGTGCCCCGAGTATTGCGCTAGGTCGCGTTGGCGGTAGCCCGCGTGTGCCACCTCCACACTCGCCGTCGAGATTGCGGTGTGGCGAATCCCGTGAGGGGTTACGTGGACGCCCGCCCGGTCGCCGAGCCGCGTGAGGTTGCGATAGACGGAAGTTCCCGTGAGCCGTCGGCCTTTGCACGCCCGGTCGAAGTTCGTGAACAGTGGGCCGGGGTCGTCACCCCTTACCGCCAGCCAGTCCTTGAGGACCCTGACAGTCTGAGGCGGCAGGTCGAGGAGCTTCGTCTGCGTCTTGCCCTTCCGCCGGACATGTATCGCCCGTCTGTCGAGCTCCACGTCAGCAACGTCGAGTGCAACGACCTCTCCGCGCCGCAACCCTAGGTCGTGTAACAGCCTTATGATTGCTCTGTCGCGAACCTCCCTCGGCGTCCCGCCCCCGACCTGCGACAGTAGTAACTCGACGGCCTTCGTCCCGGGCCCCCGCGTGTCGCGATAGGGTTCGCTGGCGACGTTCCTTACCTCCAGACTCCACGGGATTAATCCCCTTACTCGCGCCACCGCGACCAGTTTTCGCAAAGCCGACAGGCGGTTGTTGATACTGCTCGCCGACAGTCCCCTCCCCTGCATATCGCAGAGGTAGTCGTGTGCCATTATGTTGGCGGGGCCGTGGCCGAGTAGCAGGTTGGCGGCCTCTTGCCGCGTTACCTGTCGGTGCTCGCGGCGGCCGAGGAATGATACAAAGTCCGAGAGCCCCTGCTCGTATGTCCGCAGGGTGTTGGGCTGCAGGCCAGACAGGAAGTGTTGGATAACCCCGTCATAGTCCTGCCCCGACGCTTCGAGGCCCTGTTGCTGACCGGTTGGCACTATGTCTGCTGCCAATGTCTATACCCCCTTGTTGTGAACCACATTACGCCTGCCCTGCGACATGGGCCCGCAGGTGCCGTGTACGCTACTTTTTGGGCTTCTTGTTTTTCCGTACGTAGAGCTGCGGATTTAGGCGGCGGCGCAGCGGCGTCGAGGTGTTCCACCTGACTCGGAGGTGGCCGTGAATGACGGTTTGCTTCCCCTGCGCTTTCCCATAGTGGGATTTGCGCTTCGTTGTTTGCCACGACCCGAGGCCCGGAATGCCGACCTGCTTGCCCTCCTCGAGCTCGGTGGATACGACCTCGGAGAGGCCCCGAAGAACCTTGCGCGTCTGGGCCTGTGACACGCCGGATTCGCTGGCGACGGCGCGGACGAGCTCGTCGTGACTTATTTTGTTCTCCGCCATTAGAACCCCCTCGATTCAAACATTGGCGGGTAGCTGGTCGCGGCCGTGTCGGCGAGGGTGTATGCCTCGGTGCCGATGTACCAGATATTCCCCGTGATTCCCTGCCGTCGAATTAGCCCGGTCGTCGTCACGGCGATTTTGAAATACTCGTCCATGCTGGAGTGGATATTGGTCCACCTTATCGCGTGCAGCGCGGTGTTCGCGGCGTCGTTATCGGGCGTGACGAACAGTACGGTGGGGAACAGCTTCGACGCCTCGCGCCTGATATAGTGCCCCGAGTAGAAATACCTGTAATACTGCCGTATTTTCTCGCTTGTCTCCCGCCTGCGCGGCCTCTTCTCGTACTCGATGAAGAACGTCTGTTTTTCGCCCCCGTGCCAGCGCCAGATTCCATAGGCGTCCGCCCGGATTCGCCGCAGGGAGCCGCCATCCACAAACGATATTGTCTCCTCGTCATGCTCCCACCGGGCGAGCATGCCCTCGGCGCGGGCCGCAGCGAAGGCCGCGTAGATTCCACTGACCCCCAGCGCGTGGTCGAGGATTCTCGAATTGACCAGCCGCAGGTCGCGCCGTTCGCGCCGTTTAACGGGGTCGCCAACACGGTCGAGGGTAACCGCCGCGACAGCGCCGTTGGACAACGCGAGGGCAACCTGCTTCTTGCTCCCGCGGACGTCAATGGGGTAGCGGATAACAAACCCCAGCCTCTCCAATTTGGCGACTGCTCGGCCAGCGACAATTGCCCTGTCGTGTTCCGTCGCGGCGGTCGACGCGGCGAGTCCGAGCTGGTCTAGTGTGGCCACGTGGACGTGCAGTAGGACGTCAACAACGGCCCTCTCCGTGGGGCCCAGCGTGTCCACCACGTGGAGGGCCTGCAGCTTTGAGATTCTCACCGTTTGGACGGCTTCAACGGACACTTATTCTCACCCCTCGTTTCTGTCTGCGGTCTCTCAAGGGCACAGCGGCGGGTTGGGCCCCCCGTGAACGGTAAGTTTTGCCCCGGTTCGCGCCAACGCGAATTAACCCCCAAAACACACTCCAAAACACACTCTCCTCAAGGGGCCATGCGGCCCCCTTGCGGCACCCCTAAGAAGCTCCGCAATTGAGCCGTCCGACCCGGCCCCGCGACGCGTTGAGGCGCGTCGCCAGAACGCCGCATACGCCGGCCCTTCGCAGATGCAAAGTCCCGGCTTTCCCGCGCCTTGTCCGAGGCCAAGACGCTTGCTGGTCGGTTCGCCGCCGCCGCAGACTCCGCCGAGGCCGAGTCCGCTGCTCCGCGTTTCCGGGACGCGGTGGGACAAGCCCCACCTTGCCCCGCGAGGTCGAGCCCGGGATTGTTGAGGCCCAGCGTTTTCGTAGATTGCACTTGCTCTCCCGTCGTTCGTTGCATCGCGCCAGCGTTGGCGTAGCCAAATCCCGCGTAGCGTTTCTCGACGTAGTCGAGGAAGGGGGGTCCCATTCCCCAATGACCTGACCGGTCGGGTTTCTTCCACTGGCGTGTTGCCCCGGATTGCATCCCGAGTCGCCAGAGGTTCCACCTCCGACTCCCCCAACATTGCATCGTCGGATTTGCTCTCAGTCGCCGGTGGCTCACACCGCAGACTGGAGGGCTTGCCTGTATTGCTACCTTGCACTGCTCTCTCAACCCCCTCATTGCCCGGGGAAGCCAACGGCGTCGGAGCCGCGGGCAATTACAAGGACATTCCCTACATTCGGTCGCCGGAGTGGGCGTTGCCGATGGCGAGGAAAGACGGCTACATATAACCATGACGCTGAACACGTATGCCCACCTGATTCCCGAGTCCGGGGCGGTTGCAATGGCAGGTTTCGAGGACCGTATCAGCGGGGCGGCCAAGCCGCCGAAAAAGAAGTAGCGCCGGGAGCTCCTGCCCTGTGGCAGCCCAACGGACCAAGCAAACATTCCGAGTGCTCGTATTGCTGAATTTAGCTTAACCATGCGGATAATAGCTGGAGCGGGAAACGGGGCTCGAACCCGCGACCTTCGGCTTGGGAAGCCGACGCTGTAGGTTACTCAGGACTCCCTCTGATTCCCTTGAACTCCCAAATACCGCAGTATGAAGCCATTATTTAACAACGGCAAGGAATCGCAGGGAACCACAGGGAAGCCACGTTAGGCCGAATATAGGCCGAATGGAGAAGCATTACAAGGTACGGTTGCTTTGTATATTCCAGCCAGAACTGGCCGGAGTGAGCACCATGATTCACGTCTACCCGAGCAGAGAGATATTCTCGATGCAAAATCGCTCGTTCTAGTTTCCCTCCCTTTCCCAGAGTCATCGCTATCCTCTGTCCTTTCGCCGCGTTTCGACGTTCCGTTCTGCCTCAGCTCTTAATGCCTCGTCCACTTCGCTCCAAACAAATCTAACCGCCTTGCCCGCCTTGCCAATGTGACGGCACGGTATCGTTCCTTCTCTAGCCATTTGATAAATGGTCTTAGGGTGGACTCTCAGAAGTTCGGAAATCTCCTCGGCGGTCATCAACGGTATCGGGCCATAGGTTCCGAGGGCCGTCTTGTAACCGGATCTATATCCGGGCTTCGGCTGTTTTGTAGCGCTGGCTTCTGTCTTAATATTTTCGGCCAGTGCACTATTGACCCGCTGTTCGTACTCATCCCAGAACTGCGCTTCTTGCTCCTCTAGCTGTGCGAGCATGTCACACGCAACCTCGACCTTCTGCTGCTCTGCTTTGCCCACCACCTCGTAGTAACTGTCGAATATAAGGTACGGACAACCGCGCTCGTTATTCCGCACAAGGTTGTCGATCTCCTTACGGGTCTTAGCCATGGCCCCTATCGTAAGCTCCTCCTCGCAGTGACCAACTAGACCGAAGAGAGCAGACAGAGCACCGTTTTCAGATAGCGGTGACTTCGGGTGTGTAAGCTGGAATCCAGTATGGTTACTATCGATACCTAAAAGAAAATAAATCTCGTCAGCCGACAGAGATTCCGCCAAGACAGCCTCGGATTCGCGCCACAGAGCTTCCGGGTCATTCGTACGGATGCAACGTCCAATCGTAAGCAGCACCTCGACCCTCGCGTCATAGAGCCTGCCTCTCAGGGATTCCAGCCGGGCGGCCTCCTTGAGTCCTAGTTCCGGGGCCAGCGGTGCCTCCTCGTAGGCGCATTCCGGCCCGTCCTCGTGCCAGCGGGCCATTGACCACGTGTACACGTACTCGCCTGCCTCTTCCCTTACTTCCGAGGGCCATCTCACGGGGTAGACCTCGACCATCTGCTGCGTCAGAAGTGCTGAGCCATTGAACACGGTGCGGGGATAGCCTGTGTCGAGTAAGGCCTCCCTGTTCTCCCTCTGGTGCTTGAGCAGCCCATTGATGGCGTTGGCGCACTGCTTAATGCTGTACAGGGGTGCTTCCCCTGAACTTAGATAACTTGTGTAAAGTTGCCGCGTTCTAAGCAACTCCAAGTCTTCGCTTTCGAAGAGGTCGAGTGCGTCTGCTGGCGGGAGATATTGAAGTGCCTCGATTATGCTCGGGGAAAACCAAACTGGCGGCAACAGCTTTAACCTCGAATCCGCAAACCTCTTGACCTTTGGCCATTTAGTTAAAGGCCGCCCGTGGATGTCGCTCAGAGTCCTCGCGAGTACGTTAACCACTCGCTCTATGTCTAGTCCCGCGTATTCATCCCCGATCTCACGCGCCATATTGTGAATAAAGTCGCTGGCTTCCGGATTATCTAGTATGTTGCCCATGTATACTCCTCCTGACGGGGGCCAAGGATGCTATGTCGCTTGAGCGGCTGCAAAGGACAGTTTATCAGGGGAAAATGACGAGAAGCTCTCGGAAGGGGAAAGGTCATAATGGAAGCAAACAAAATCATCGATGATGCGGTGTCCTCAATAATTGAAATTCTGGAAGAGAAACCCTTTACCGGCAATCTGGAGGACTTGGTTGCCCAGAGCGCAAAGGATTACAGCGTACCGAGGTTCTATTATGCCATCCTTGCCAAGGTGAAAAAGGAAATAGAAGACAAAGAGATCCCCAAGACATGGTCTTGAAGTATTTCGCATGTTTAAGGCCTTATTCTCAGATGCTTCTTGAGTCGGGTTGATTAGGATTTAGGCTTCTTGGGCACGGTTACTTCAAAGATACTTTAAAGAAAGCGGCTCTACATACGGGGAGGGAGTTCTTCATCGGGGTCATCTGAATCGGGGCCACCTTCGTATTCCGCTTCTGTGAGTTCAATATCTACTGGGTTTTGGGGGCCTTTATGGTCGCTATCTTTTTCTTCTTCTTCTTCCTTCTCGCGAATCTCGCGGAGTTCTCTGTCTTCTTTCTTCTCCTCTAAGCTTCTGTCCATTCCAATTGCTCCCTCTACAGTAAAGGTATTAGTACGTATTATATCAGTCCAAACTCCTCACCACTTATACCCGCAATCTTTGCACTTGAATATCTTGAGCATGTTGCCAAGTCTATTACCGCTAACCGCTGGGCTGTAGCCGAACATATGCCGAATGAGGTAGACACCAGTATTGCTTATTCTCACTTTCATACCTCATCACTCTCCTTAGGACTGTAGCAATTCTGTCGGACAGCAGTAGACTTGTGAGAGGCAACTAATGCAAACAGAAATGGGCGAGAAGCTCTTGAAAAGGAGAGGCTATCATGGAAGCAAACAAAATCATCGATGATGCGGTGTCCTCAATAATAGAAAAACTGGAAGAGGAACCCTTTACCGGCAATCTGGAGGACTTGGTTGCTCAACGCGCAAAAGATTCCAGCGTACCCGGGTTCTATTATGCCATCCTTAACAAGGTAAAAAAGGAAATAGAAGACAAAGAGATCCCCAAGACATGGTCTTGATCAGAGAATTGAGATCACCGAGTTGTCATGCTGGCATGTCTACTGGCAGCACTTCTCGCCCGCGTCACAGCAAGGAGCGCTTCCTTTATTCATCTTGTCGTAAACGACCGCACCGATGGCAGCTAACGCAGATAACAACAACAGGCCCATAAGCAGTTTTTTCATCATTTACTCCTTCTCAGATGAGTTCTTGAGTTCTGGCCGACCGTCTATCAAAACTCTTAATAACGAATTCTTGAAAGGAAATCATTCCCATCTAATATCCCATTTTGAAAGTCTGAATTGCTTTCCGAGATTACTAGACTTGACCACGTATCTGTTCTCAGGACGTAAGGGATCAGGATCAATTAGCTCAATCTGGACTTGATCTCCATTGCCGAAGGCTAAGTCGTCCTCAACGAGAATATCCCTCGCAATCGTTACCATCATGCCCTCTTCGATTGTCGCTGGGCCTTCCTGCCTGAAGTCTGCACCACAGTGCATACATCTTGTTGCCCCAACTGGGATCTCTCCTTTACAGAATCCACACTTCCTCAGCTCTTGCCCTCCCACGCCCAACTTCGGAACAGCCAAGGCGACAATAAAACCTAAGATGCCTCCGAAGAAGCCAAGAAAGAAATACCCAAAGGCATTACGATTCTTACTTTGAGCGATAAACGCACTAGCGATTCCGCAAATAAGCAAGACAACAGATACAAGAATCCAAATAACAGAACTATTTAACATCTCTCAAGCCCAGTCATACTCAACCCGGTATTCCCCATTTGCCGCCTCCAACGCCAACATCTTATCAAGAAATCTGCCTTTCCCCTCATCAAGTCATAGACAAATCATTATCCGATAGTCGGTATTTCTTCCCTGTAGTCTTAGACAACACTATGTGTTTGTGTTCTGGACTATTTAGGTCAGACATAACGCTCTCGATTTCGACTTGCTCGCCACTGGAAAAGGCTATTTGCCCGTTAATCAGAATATCGTGGGTGATTACGTAGGGTCAGCCTTGCGCTATTGGCTTGCATTCCGTTCGGGCAAGTCTCTTCCACAGTAACGGCAGACAACCGCTGCATATTTGATTGTCTCTGCACAAAAGGGACACTCTTTGGTCGACACTGCGGGAACCACTTTTGCGTCAACGTCTGCGGGTTCTTCATGCTTGTCGTCCTCATATTGGTTTTTCCATAGATAGGAAGTGGACTTACGATCTTTCGACTCTTGCTCGTTGAGTTTGGGGACGCCCACAGCAATCAGTAGACCTATGATGCCAAGGAAAAACCCCAGAAAGAAGTAACCGCCGATAGAGCGATTCTTCGAATTGGCGAGAATAGCGCATGCACAGCCAAAGATAACTCCTTGAACAAAAATGATTCCGATGACTATTGCAGTGTAGTTGGTGGACGACTCATACAATGCCTTCTACCCCCCAGCCTAAGAGTTGAGCAAGCAGATTATATCATCGATGGGGTACGCTGAGACGGCAAGGTGCCCTGTGCAAGCAGAGTCATCCCCAGAGAAGGGCGTTGGGTCAAAATGGGGTCGGCAGGAGCTACTTGAAATCGCTTTTGGACAGAATGTCCCATTTCTTCATGTTGAATTCAGATTCGGATAGAACACCCTGTCTCTGCAGTTCCTTCAAGTTCCTTAGCAGTTGTACCGACTGGTCTATGTGGTTTGGGGGCCTTCCAATGAACATCTCTTTTGCCCTAGTCAGTTCCTCCCCTGAAAGAATGCCCTCACTCGCCAACTTCGAGAACTTCTCAATTTCATCAGCGGCAGAGGATTCTTTCTGAATCTCCTTCTTGAGAAGAACGTCTCTAAATAGCTTTATAAACCTCCTTGCTTCGTCTCCATTTGATTTCTGGGAATGGAATTTCTCTATGCGCCCTTCACAGGAGAACGACAGAGAAACTCCTGTCCCTCCTCCGGTGGTTACTCCCGAAACTGCGGATAGCGGAATCTGAGTATGACCGCTAACTTGGCATATACTGCGCCCAGAGTCGTAGATAGTAATTATGTGGATATTTGAATTGGAGAGGGCTAATGTCTTGCTTGCACTAAAAGAACAGGCGGCTAGCAGCCCTTCTCCCGGCCCCAGAACCGATAATACTGCTTGTTCAAGTCCAGCATATGTCTCGCCGCCGTTCCAGATGACCTTCACCGATGTCCCCTTTTCAGCGCCTCCAACGACGATATCTTATCACCGTCAGGGTTGCTGTCGCTAAGGTAACTAGCCCTCTTCATTCTTGATCCGAAGACCATGTTCTAGTTGTCGTAAGCCCTGAAGCAATTAGTCAGGATGAAAGCAAGGCTTTTTCAAGCGATAAACCTGAAGGCATGCTGGGACATGAATCCCTAGACTTTATCGCGGGAAACCTTAGTAGGCTCTATGTTCAGGACGAATGCGGTCATGTGGCGACGCTTCAGCTAATCTCTTCTGGAGCTGCCTCCATCTCAGTACCCCAGCACTCTTACTTCATCAATGGGAAGCCTGCACCATATCGGTAACTAGCGATCGGCGATGTTTCATGCATCTTTCAGCAATAGCTAGAGCTTCTTTTCGGCCTTCAGTTTCTGGGCTTCCACGTCCAGCTTGGTTGTCTCTTCAGTCAACGTCTTCACGTCCTTACCATACTTCTCGCTTATGCTGGTCAGGTTGGAAGTGTCACCAGAAGCGATCCTCGATGCAAGCTGTTCGAGATACGTAGTCGTTAGAGTGATGAATTCATGCTTCTTCCCGAGTGCCTCGATCTCAAGGTTGGCGTACTTTGCATAGTCCTCCACGCCCTTGAGCGAAAGAATCTTTTGATAAGCAGCCTTTGCTTCTGCTGCGGTGTTGGAAATGTCATTTGCGGAGGCCTTGATTTTCTCCAGATCAGCAGTTGATGTTGCAGCGTTAACTTCTTGCTCCCAAGCGGTGCGTTCCCCTTCGTACTGCGTGACCAGCTTGTCCCCTTGCAACATATACTCCTTCGCCTGTTTGGTGTCGCTTCCGCAGCCGGGGAGCAGCACCGCTACTAATGCAACCAGTGTTATCACTAAGATCAGGGCAACGCATCTCTTCATAACGAATCCCTTCGGCCGAGCCTCAGTGTGGCTCCAACACCGATAGAAACTACCTTTCACATGAGGATCTATATCCACTCTTTGGTGTACTTCGCATAGTTGTATTCGTCAATCAGTTTCAGTATGCAAACAGCATTTAAACTGCCATTTCATAAGAACCTTTCCGATGAACAGAAGGGAATCTTAAACCTACATACATTGGTCAGAACCGACATGATAGCTTCATCATGCCCTAGCGTGCTTTCATCACAAGAGTTTCTCTCAATGAAAGTTCGCAATTAAAATATTGACCATTCTAATAGGTAATAAAGTACTACAAGACGGCGTTCATTCCTGTTTGATATAGGAAATATAGTTTAAATTATTTTAATATATAGTCGTCACTGCGCAGGCTGAATCGCAGGTGGTTGCCAGCCGCTGCCGTTAAGTACGCTTTCGATTTTGTCCGGTTGAGGCGCATCGAGCCGCCAGGTGACCTCAAAACC
>Ga0209123_1003543_pt1 | contig 11558 bp, 7 predicted proteins | sample BarGraIncu00431A_FD_184500 | JGI IMG/M metagenome (GOLD analysis project Ga0209123, IMG submission 184500) | Arctic peat soil microbial communities from Barrow, Alaska, USA - Barrow Graham LP Incubations 004-31A (SPAdes) (version 2) | ecosystem: Environmental > Terrestrial > Soil > Wetlands >...
ATTCAGAAAGTGGCTTAAAGACTGGATTGTTAAGGTGTAATCACTCAACTAACTTAAAGTGTTATATCTCTTTTTGGGATCCGTAATCTCTTGCTTATAAGTTCACAATGCAGGCAGATCACAGAATAATCGAATAATCCCTTTTTGCAATCACAGTATCATTTTAGGAACTATTCCTTTTCATGCCTGTACTACACGACAAGGCAAGCCATTATAAGTCGAGGTCCCAACCAAGGGGTCAGAACACTCAAAATCTGCATTCGTCAAGATATTGGCATTGGCAATCCAGACCCCACCCAGGCAGGGCTCAGTCGCTTCCATTTCCGGATACCACCAGCCATATTCCACGCTCACCACATTGTCACACATCTGAACAATCTTCACGATGAAACGTGCCCTGCCCCGCTTTGTTTCTACCCATACTGGGCAGCCATCGGCTAGTTCCAGCCTGTGGGCCGTAGTAGCACTTATTTCTGCCCAAGGTTCAGGGTGGACAGTCCGCAACGTCTCAAACTGACGAAAACTCGATGCGTAATAAGGCTGGAATCGTGCACCAGTGATTAGTTCAAGTGGAAAATCTTTATTTTGAGGCGAAAGAGTCTTAGGAATTGGCAGAGGATCACACCTCAGTTCCGCAAGGAGTTCACTATGTAGCTCCACTTTGCCGCTGCTAGTGGCAAACCCTGTGGGGTGTCCTGTCTGCAAGTCAATTCGCTCATGTTTTTGATATTCCTCAGGTAAGCAATATAGCCCGCTCTGACAAAATTCATCCCAGGTAAAACCTGTAGGAGCTAGGGTCGCTTCTAGACTATCCTTAAGATTCTCCCATGGCCATTCTTTTTCTTGACCAAGCCTTAATCCGATTTCCCGCCAAAAATCAAAATCAGTCCGTCGTTCATAATATGGTTTGACAGCCTGCTGACCGCCATAGGCAATGTTGGCTGTTCCGGCTTTGGTCTCGAATAACGGCCTTTCCAAAGCGCCGGCAATCGGCAGCACATAATCTGCCAGCATGGAAGTAGGTGTCTGAAATAGTTCCAAAACGACTAGCAAGTCTAAGGTTTTCAGCGCCTCATAGATCAAATGAGTATCTGCTTGTGTCAATAGTGGATTTGTCGCCATCACGATGAGGGAGCGAATCGGGTACGGTTTCCCAGTCAGCATCGCTTGCCAGACCAAATTGGGTTGAGCAGAAGTTAGGTAACGCATGGGCAGACGTCTGCCATGCTTCATCGTCAATTGCCGGACACGCTCGTAACCTTGGTAGGACTGCAGTCGTAACTCGCCCAGTTGTTTTTGCCGGGCATCTGGTGGAAATTGTTCACTTAGTTCCAAATCCAGTTCTGGGATAAAATCGGGCATTTCCGTCAAATGGGAAGCCCCAGACACATCCAGGTTACCGCAAATTGCCCGCAAAATGGCCAAGGCCCGATGGGTTGGAAAGCTATTACAGCCAAGCTGGTCAATGCCTCGCCCAGAGAACAAAGTGGCCGGGGAATTTTTAGCGTAAAGACGTGCAGCCTCCACGATTAATTCTGCCTTTATGCCGGTAATATCCGCGACGTAAGAGGGTGAGTATGAAACTACATGCTTTGCCACATCCTCGAATCCATGACACCAAGTTTTAACAAATTCAAAGTTATACAGTTGTTCGGTAATGATTACATGTAGTAGCCCTAACGCCAAAACAGCATCTGTCCCTGGACGCACCGGCAGCCAAAGAGTGGCTTGTTCGGCCGTCCGAGTTCGTCTAGGATCGACCACGATCAAAGGTTTCCCCTGTTGCCTGAATTTCAATATTTCTCGCCATAACAAAGAATTATCTGATTCAGCTGGGTTGACACCCCACAATAGTGCACAGGCTGTCTGATCTGAATTTAGTTCATTTTCAATCATCCAGCCATATGTCAATGTGTTGACCCAGACGCCTGGATTCCAGCAAATTTGACCAATTCCCATATTGTTAGGACTGCCAAACAGATTCATGAAACGGTGCAATGGCCAGTAAACAGCATGGGGACCGCCGATGCAAGTAGCCAGCATTTCCGGGCCATAACCCTCTTTAAGTGTCTTCAGTTTCTCGGCGATCTCATCTAAAGCCTGCTCCCAAGTTATCCGTTGCCATTGACCACTACCGCGTTCACCTACCCTCTTGAGGGGGTAGTTCACTCGTTCAGGGTGATCTAGAAACTCCGTCGCGAGCCGCCAACGCCTACAGCCACGTTGGATACTTTCATCACCAGGATATTGGGTGGGATCGGGTTTAACACCTTTCACCCGCCCCGCTTCGACGGTTGCCGTTAGTCCACATTGATAGCCACAAAAGCGACAGTTAGTTCGAACATCTTTTTCTTCTGACATTCTTTTTACCTAGAGGGATGAGGTAGTTCGCTCATCTTTTTCCCATCTATATTAGTCAACTGGTATACACAAAAGGGAACGATGCGACCATCAGGTCCGGTAACGGTCATACTACACTCTCTAAGACGTTTAAGGTCCATGCTCATAGCATCCATAAAATTCATTATTACAATCGACAAGCCTGGGTTTAAATGAGGAAACATCTTGTCAGCTATATCAGGAAATACTGAACCTTGAGGGCTGTCTGGGTCAAAACAATCTGCATACTGCTCTTTTGTTATCAGGCGCGTTAATGGCTTTTGTATTCCTTGCTCTTCGACAATATAAGTAGCAGTATCACATAAAGGATGCGAGCACCCCAACGGCCAAAAGTCATATGGCTGGAGTAGCCCCTGACTCTGCTCTGCCAATTGAAAAATCACATCACCCATTGTGAGCCTCCTGTGGGCTGCAACCTCAAAGCGTCCAGAACCAAAGGCTGGCTGATAGGCAATGCCGGCAATCACATCACGATTTTGCAGAGCAAAATCAAGTACTGCCCCCATCTGATCATGGTTGACACCTGCAATAACGGTCATGGCTAGCACGACCTGGACACCAACTGCCCGACAATTCTCAATTGCTTTGAGCTTGTCATTCAGTATATCTTTGCCGCGAATTTTTTCGTATACCTCTCCAGTCAACCCGTCAAATTGCAGATAAATTCCGCTGATTCCAGCTTCCGCTAACCGCTCTAAATAAGCACGATCATGTGCGATCACCATACCGTTAGTATTGACTTCAATGGCGTTAAAACCGCAACGTCTGCCCAAACGAACAATGTCTGGCAAATCCTTACGAATTGTTGGTTCTCCACCAGTTAGTTGAATGCTAATCTCGGGTCCAGTCTTAGCTAAAATGGCTTTATACATGCCCTCAAATGCCAGCATATCTGGATCGTCCGGTGCAGCGGCTTGCGCTTCATCCGCCGCCATGAAACAAACGGGGCAACGCATATTGCAGCGTTGCGTAAGTTCGATTTCTACTAATGTAGGATGACGAAGATGAGAAGTACATAATCCACAATCCCGTGGGCAACCTTCTTGCGCGGCAATTGGCCCTTGCGGCTTTTTAAAAGGGAAGTGAAAGTCTTTCATCCATTGATAATGATCTACATCCGGCCACAAATACGTTGTAACCAGACCATGTTCTGGACATACTTTTTTTTGGTATACAGCCTGCTCCCAAACGACGATCTCTGCAGGGACAACGCGTAGACAGACCGGGCAGACACTTTCCGTATTGCTCAAGATAACGTTACTCTCAACTGATTGCATAATCTAATCTCCTAATTCAGTTCATGTGCGTAATTATTTAATATTCCATGCTTTTTTAAGGAATGCTTCATCTCCACCAGGTAACCGTGATCGATATTTTTGTTCTCCTGGTAGCCAAGTTCGATCTTCACCACTACGTACCACTAACATACGCATGATTAGGCCTCCCAGCACCACTAGACCTGCGCCAATCCCCTGAAAAATTGCTCCCGGCATCAAAACTAGCACCATTGGCAGCAGCGTTCCGCAAAGGATCACTCCAAACTTGAATGCCATTGAAAGATCGCCACTAATCCATCTTTTTGTAGCAGTAGCCTCTGCTTCAGTCCCTCCGCTGCGTTTAACCCAAATATAGCCGCCCCAGAGTAAGAGTTGGAGCCCTAATAATCCTTCTATCAACAATGGAAGATTGCGGAGCACATCCGACAAGGTTGGCGCGGCCATGATAAGTCCACAGAGACTATGTCCAGCAACACCAGTAACAAGGGATGAAAGGAAAAACAGGCTTATTATTCCAGGTCCGTTCCAGAAAGGACGGGCTTTATGCCGACCTAGTAACATTCCTGGATAAATTCCCGATACCACTCCGAATACGACGCAAGCAATTGCCAGTAATTTGCGCACAAATCCAAAGCCGTAACTCCACGGTAACATCTCAATGCCAAAGGATGCATACATAAAACCAATTCCAATTGCCATTGACATAACCCATGCACCGACAGTCAAGATTGCCTTAGGGTTCATAAATACTCGCCAAGCTTGCGTTGGTTTTCCTAGTTCCAAAGTTAAAAAAGCTGGTCCGATAGCCATGAGCACTGGGCCAAGGAAATTGCCAAGCACCGAGGTTCTTCCCTCGCCGATAAATAGATCTACAAGTCCGCCAATGATGAGCATTCCAGAACCCATACCAACAAAGAAGAAATCCAAGGACAACATCCAACCCCAGCCCTCATCTTTATGTTTCATCAAGTCCGCGCCTCCAATTCATAAATGTAAAACACATAGGGGTCAGTATTCAATTCTGCTAACAAACGTACTGTATGTTTACCATATACTAGTTTGTAGACTTCACTATCTTTGTCGTCCAAATCCCCAAAAGTACGGGCTCTCTGGTGACAGGTCTTCACACAATGGGGCTCTTTACCGACATCAACCCGATCCATACAGAAATCGCATTTTTGTACCGTACCTTTTGCATGATTAGAAACGCGAGCACCATACGGACAAGCCATGACACAAGCCTTGCAGCCGACACACTTATTCTCATCGACAAATACAATTCCGTCATCACGCCGCTGGGAGGCAAATGTAGGACAAGCATCAACACAGGGCGGATTGTCGCAATGCATGCACAGTAACGGTATATGCACCATATGGACGTGGGGGAAAACCCCGGTAGGTCCGACTGTTGTTACTGGATTATAAATCATATCCACGGGCAGGTCATTGTGCACTTTACAGGCTACTGTGCACGAATGGCAACCAACACAACGCCTGGTATCTAAAACCATTGCATAGCGTGCCATTTTATCTACCTCCCTTTTCGTTAGTGCCATCTACTTTATATACTCGGCATAGCAAACCTCGGTTGGCCCAGGTTCCGCTGATAGGGTCACAATGCTCATCATCTACACTAGTTAAAACATTGGTATTTGACTCCAGATATCCACCCATTTCCGGATCACGCATGTCTCGTTCCGGGAACCACCAGCCGCGTTGGGTGTAGATGACGCGAGGATCAAGAGCTTGCGTTAAATTGGCTTTCTGTTTAATCCGACCGCGCTTGGTTTCAATCCATACCCAATCACCGTCTTGGATGGATAGTTCAGCTGCTGTCGCTGGATTAATATCCATATAAGGCTCGTGGCGCAAGAAGCGCAATTCTTTGATTTGGAAATGTTCAGAATGATGATAAGGCATAAAACCAGCACCAGTGGTCAAAACTAAGGGATACTCTTTTGCCAATTCTGGATCATCTGCTTCATTTTCTGCCGGCCCAATATACGTAGGCAATGGTGGATAGCCCAGTTCTTCAAGAACGCTAGAATAGAGTTCGACTTTCCGGGAAGGGGTGGCGAATCCGATTCTCAGATATTTGTAATATTCTCTTTCTGGGAAATGGTAACGGTAATTCTCCACAAATTCATCATAAGTGCTAACACCATACCCAAGTGCAGAGATGCGGTACAAGTAAGCATCTTCCAGTGTCTCCCAAGGCCAATGTTCTGCTTGCCCTAAACGTAGACCTAAATCACGCCAGATATTATAATCATTAAGGCGTTCGTACATTGGTTGAATAGCGCGTTGCGAAGCGAGTATAAAATCTGAACAGCCATAGGTACTGGTGATATTCGGGCGCTCTAGGGCGCCGGCGACAGGCAATATGTAATCTGAGAGTGCGGCGGTGGGGGTCATCCAGTATTCACAGGTAACTAAGAAATCAACAGCCCTGAGTGCTTCAACTATCATCTTACTATCGCCATAGGAATTGATCGGGTTGGTGGCCGAAACCAACATGGCCTTGACCGGATATGGTTTTTCGCTCAGGATAGCTTTAAATACTGATGGTGGGTGAGCTTCACACATCCATTCCGCAGTAGGCGCTTTACCCCACACTTCTCTAGTCAATTCGGCGATGCGACCGTAACCAGGCCAAGTAACCATCTTATAGCGATCAGCACCAATCTGCTTAGTCTTCTGCTGCTCTGGCAGCTGATCGTTGGCCTCCATTTCTTCATCGGTGATAAAATCTGGGCTAGGGCCAGTCAGGAGATCAGATCCAGGGGCATCCAAATTACCGGTTATCGCCCTTATTAGGGCACGGGCATGCATGGCTGCTCCGGCCGGCTTGCCTGATTGGTCGATAGCCACTCCCCACTGGATATTACCGGGTCTGTTGGTGGCATACATCCGAGCACTTTCGCGAATTTTGTCAGCACTGAGCCACGTTAGCGGTGCAGCCCATTCAGGGGTGTATTGTTCCACATGTTCGGCCAATTCGCCAAAGCCGACACAGAAGTTGTTTACGAAATCCGGGTCGAAGAGACCTTCGTCAATGATTACGTTTAACCAAGCCAGTGCTAGCGCCAGGTCAGAGCCAGGACGCAGCGGCAACCACATATCTGCTTTAGCAGCTGTTTCGGTAAAGCGCGGATCGATAACGATGACTTTAAGACCTTTCGCTTGAAGCTCAGTGATGTGATGCATTTCCGGCATACCTGAGGCACCCGGATTTTGTCCCCACAAAACCAGACAGCGGCTATTATCCATATCTAATTCAAAGGGGCACCACCCATAAATGGCTGTTTCCACCATGAAGGTAGGAATCCAGCACAGATGGGAGTTATGGAAACCATTCGGGCTACCAAATAAATTCATAAAACGACGGCGAGCCCAATCATCGGTGCGTTGTGTGCCGCCAGCTGTAGCCACGGCTTCCGCACCAAATTCATCACGGATCTTTGATAGTTTGTCGGCAATTTCATCTAGTGCCTGTTCCCAGGATATTTGTTGCCACTCACCCGCGCCACGCTTACCAATTCGCTTAAGGGGGTAATTAATCCGATCAGGATGGTCTAAGTGTTGCATTGCGATATTTCCCCGACAGCAGAGCCCCCCCTGGTTTGTCGGAAATTCAGGATCACCTTCGATATCAAGTACCTTACCGTCTTTGACGTAGGCCAGCACTCCACAGTTTGTGTGGCAAAAAGTACAGGCGGTTTTTTTTACTTGAATACCTTCTTGTTCTAAATCAATATTCTTGCTCATGTTGCCTCCCTTCAAACGCTTCCATATTACCAATTTCACTGCCAATACTTAATTATTTTTCGACTTGTTGAAATGAGAATAGCCTATAACCTGGATATCAATGAGGTTTGTTTGTATCTCCCGATAATGAATGATGCAATAATCATGCCAGCTTATTGAAATCTAAGCAAAGTGGCTTATTCTCGCAATTGTTCAGGTTTTCACCACAGCTTAATACCAGATGCTTGATATCTTTTTGAGATCATCGTATCATTTTGGGATCTTTCTAACGCATAATAAAGACGCTAACGCGTCCTTTTGAACCGCAAAAGCGCAAAAAAAAAGCATTATTATTCCCTTTGCAATCTTTGCGTCTTTGCGGTTAATTATCATTATTTATCATCAAAAATTTTTACTTTCTAGAATAATAAGAACATCCCCCTTATTTCGGATATCTTCTGAACCAAAATTACAGGTATTTTTTTTTTTGTGTCGAAATGCATAAATACGCCCAGACAAAAAGGAGAACTATGATATACGTAATACATTCTCAACTGTTACCTGGCTCTGAAAAAGAACTATTGGAGAGAACCATTCAAGAGTCTGCCCCGTCTCGTAAAATGACAGATGCCTTATGGCTTATTGAAGCTGATGCAATGCCTCAACAAATCGAAACTGTTCTGCAATCATCAAAGTTTAAATCTTTTATTGCACCACTACATCCGAACGGACCAGGCGGCGACAGTGATCTAGCTACTGACAAGAAAAAGCAAAGCATGCTCTACATAATACATTCTCAACTTTTACTTGATTCTGAAAAAGAAATATTGGATAAGATCATTCAAGAGTCTGCCCCGTCGCGTAAATTGACAGACACTTTATGGCTTATTGAAGCTGCTTCAATGCCTAGACAAATTGGAGATTTTCTGCAGGCGTTAAAAGTTAATTCTTTTGTCGCTCCACTACATCCGAGCGCACTGTGCGGTGGCAACCTTCTTCTTGATGACAAGGAATGGATATTGCTTCACTCCTCGAAGCATTAAGAGTAGCTTTCACAATTTTATCATTATTACAGTCTGGGCGTTTACTTTATTATCCTTCACAGTCATACTTCATGAAAAACATGCAATGAGAGTTTGCTCATTGCATGTTTCTGCATTCACTAATATTTTTTTATAACACCCATACGGCAGTTATGTTTAGATACCGTTGGGATCTTATTGTATCGTTTTGACACAATAATGCCTTTGCTTATTTTAGTCCATTGGGCAATAAAGGAATAAATGGGCATGGTTTGTCTCAAAATAATAAAAGTTTAATATTCTGTCTCTTTTTCACCCTTGACGACACACTATATTAGTGTAATACTCATGTTACCATTGGAACTTTTTGAATGTGCTGACATGCCCTACCCAGAAAAGGACTTGATGGTTAGTAGTATTTTATAAGTTGAATCACAACTTATTACATAAAGGAAACTTGGTTTCCACCAAGCCTCAGCACAGGTGGAAGCTGAAGCCTTAGTTGCCCTTACTTGTCATCAGTAAAGTGATATACTTTCTGATTACCTAATAAAATAGCTACTTTCACCACATAGGAGAGGGGGAATATTCTTGGAGGCAAAAGTTTTCTCATTTAGGTTGGCGGATGGTGCAACGGCAGCGGAACAGGCACAGGCAATGAGCAAGCTATATGACGCTGCTGGGGCGGCGGCGACCATTAACAGCAAAGATTTTGTGGCCATTAAATTGCACGTAGGTGAAGGGACGAATAATACCCGAATCGAGCCTGAGCTGATCCGGCAATTAGTAGAAAAGATTAAAAATCAAGGTGGGCTTCCCTTTCTGACAGAAACTTCGACTTTGTATAAGGGTGAGCGGCAAAATGCGGTTAAACATCTTATGCAGGCCCATAACCAAGGCTTCGGCATTGAGAATGTTGGCGCACCGTTTCTGATGGCCGATGGATTGGTCGGCAATGCTGAGCATGAGGTGACCATTCCTGGGGAAATCCATAGTGCCGTAAAGGTTGCATTGGAGATTACGAATACGGATGCGCTACTGGTCGTCTCTCATGCCACAGGCTGTATCTCTACCGGATTGGGTGCCTGTATCAAAAATCTTGGTATGGGCTTGGCCAGTCGTAAAGGGAAAATGCGACAACATTCGGCTATGCTGCCACAAGTTGATGACGACCAATGTACTTTTTGTCAAAAATGTATGAAATGGTGCCCAATGGAAGCCATTGTTGAAAAAAATTATAAAGCGTATATCAAGCCTGATCAATGTATCGGTTGTGGTGAATGTCTAGCTATATGCCGATTTGACGCCGTAAAATACGATTTTGGCACTGATGCCGGTTTCTTGCAAAAGAGTATCGCCGAATACGCGTATGGAGCCGTGATCGATAAGCCGGGAAAATGTTTTTATTTCAACATATTGATGAATATGACCAGAGAATGCGACTGTCGTGTAAAAACTCCTCAGGACAAATTAATCCCTGATTTTGGTATTTTAGCTTCTAGCGACCCAGTAGCAATCGATAAAGCGACCCAGGATCTGACCAGCGCAGTTTATGGTCAGTCATTAGGTCATTTGGCTTTTCCAGAACGAAATGCTATGATTCAAATTGAACACGCTGCCAAAATCGGCATGGGCTCCCTGCAGTACAATCTAATTGAGATCAAATAATATAGACGTACCTAAAAAGGTGCATTTGTCTTGTTTGAAATTTCTGAATGTTGCGTAAAAGGTACATGTATAAGCAACAATAAAGATCCTTTTAAAATTGGGATGCTGAATTTATTGAGTTAATCGGGTGTGAGTCACTGTTGGCACTAAAGTTGCATTGTAATACCATGATGTTTAAAATACGCAAATAGCAACGTTTTTATTCAATACCTATCGCACTGAAAGGGGTGATGCCTATTTCGCACCGAATGGATAGATACGGTTTTATGTGATGTAGTAAATTGTAAATTTTTATCTTTTTTTTAAATCACAATCATGTTTGCAAGACAGCAAATAACTTTTAGTAATTTGCAAAAACAGCAGGTTCATAACAAAAATGTGGTCTTTTTGAATATTTAGTAAAAACGATATTATTTTAAAGGGGGTTCATTTATGGTAGCAGAGAAAAAATTTGAAGGCTGGAACATGGTTTTTGTATTGTGGTTAGTATACTTGGTTAATCTAGGGTTTCCTCTTTATGGCGGTTCTGTTATAAATTCCTATATGATGAAAGATATCCCGATGGATCGCGCAACTTACGGATTAGGCTTTTCGTTGTGTAATTTGTTTGTTGGCATAGGGGCTATTCTGGCTGGTAAGATAATTCTCCAGTGGGGTGTTAAAAGAACGTTTGTATGTGGTGGTGTAGTACTTATTGCAGGTGCTCTTTGGCTGTCACAGGTAGCTACCGCACCTTGGCATTATCTGGTGGGTTTTGGCTTTTTGCTTGGACTAGGTATGGCACTAGCCACAATGTTACCACTGGCAACAACGGTTACCCGCTGGTTCGTCAGATCACGTGGCAGAGCAATGGGGATCGCCATGACGGCTTCCGGTTTTGCTGGTTTTATTGCTTCACCAGCCATTAATAAATTTATCGCAGCAACTGGTGGCAACTGGCGTCTTGCTTGGGTAGTGGTTGCGGGTGCAGTTGTTCTATCAACTTTAATCGCTTATGTGTTTCTTAAAGAACGGCCTGAGGATTTTGGACAAATTCCTGATGGAAAAGAATCGAATGCTGCTCAAATAGCTGCGCATGCAGCCAACCCATTGGTTACCAAATATGCGTGGATTGCATCCGAAGTGTATAAATGTCATACATATTGGTTGATTGTCGTTGCTTCAGCAGCCAGTCAATGGCCCTTCTTTTTCTTTACTGCCCATTGGATCATGCATTTAAAGGGCGCTGGCATTTCTCCTGCCGAGGCTGCTTTTTGTATGGGTCTGTTCACGATGGGAGGCATCGTAGGACGACTGATTAGTGGGTGGCTAATGGATAGACTGCCCGCTCGTTATGTGTATATGGGTGGTTTTTGCTGTTATTTCCTTGGCTCCTATTTGGCTTTGCAAGTAAGTCCGACGGCATTAATGGCGGCTTATATTGCGGCAATGTGCTATGGCGGAG
>Ga0209123_1003545_pt1 | contig 11552 bp, 10 predicted proteins | sample BarGraIncu00431A_FD_184500 | JGI IMG/M metagenome (GOLD analysis project Ga0209123, IMG submission 184500) | Arctic peat soil microbial communities from Barrow, Alaska, USA - Barrow Graham LP Incubations 004-31A (SPAdes) (version 2) | ecosystem: Environmental > Terrestrial > Soil > Wetlands >...
CCGACCTCATGATGGTGGCGCCGTCCGAAGTGGAGGACTCCATCATCCGCCTCGGCCAGCTCGGGCGCAGCTGCGGTATCCATCTTGTGGTCGCCACGCAGCGGCCGTCGGTGGACATCGTGACGGGCATGATCAAGACCAACATCCCGTCGCGCATCGCCTTCGCCGTGGCGTCACAGACCGACTCGCGCATCATCCTCGACCAGGGCGGCGCCGAAAGCCTCCTCGGCATGGGCGACATGCTGTTCAGCCCGATGGGCAGCAACCGCCTGCTGCGCGTACAGGGGGCATTGATCACCGCTCACGAGATGAAGCTGCTCACCGAGCACTGGAAGCGCCAGGCAAAGCCGCAGTTCCAGGAGGACCTCCTCGAGAACCCCGCCGGCCCGGACGCCGGCCAGCAGGCGCAGGCGGCCGGCGGCGACCAGCTCCTCGCCGAGGCCATCCGGACCGTGGTGACGACGGGCGCGGCCTCCGTGGCGCTGCTGCAGCGCCGTCTGCGCGTGGGCTACGCGCGCGCCGGCCGGCTCGTCGACATCATGGAGGAGATGGGCATCATCTCGGGCTACGACGGCAGCAAAGCCCGCGCCGTGCTCATCGACGAAGCCGAGCTGCCGGCCACCCTCGCGCGCGTGGCCGGCGAAGACGCGCCGGAGGCGCCTCCCGAGGCGGCCGTCCCGGCCGCCGGGGAGGCCTGACCGGCGCCGCGCCGCCGGCCCGGCTGATTTGTCTTCGCCGAGCCCGCTTACTAGACTGTACGTTCGGGCGCCGGGCCACCGGCCCCGAACGACCGAGGAGAAGGCCATCCACCGTGTTTGAGATCGGCAACACGCTGCGCGAGGCGCGCGTGCGTCGCAACTTGACGCTCCAGCAGGTCGAGGAAGACACGAAGATTCGTGTCAAGTACGTCCAGGCCATGGAGAACGAGGACTTCGACGTGATGCCCGGCGCGACCTACGTCAAAGGCTTCCTGCGCACGTACTCAGAGTATCTCGCCCTGGATCCCGAGGTTATGCTCGACGAGTATCGCTCGCGCGGCGTGAAGACCGCTGAGATCCAGGAGCCCTTCGGGGGCGTCTCCATGCTCGGCGCGCCGCGCAGCCACCGCGGGCGCAACACCGTCGTGTTCGTGGCCGTCATCTGCCTTCTCGTGCTCGGCGTCATCTGGATCCTCGGCCGCGGCAGCGACACGCAGCCGTCCACCAAGCCCGGCGCCCTCGGCATCACCAGCCCGTCACCGTCGCCGTCGGTCAGCAAGCCCGCCAAGCCCCAGCAGACGACCACGCCGGTGGTGAAGGGCGAGCTGCGCGTCAGCGCCCCCGACGGGGAGAGCTGGCTCGAGGTTCGCAGGGACGGATCCACCGGCACCGTGCTGTTCTCCGGCACGGTGAAGAAGGGCAAGACGCGCGTGTTCGTCGGCGACGTCCTGTGGCTGCGCCTGGGCAACCCGTCGGCGGTCCGCCTGCGCGTCGAGGGGCGCAAGATCGCGCCCAACGACTCCGTCGACCCCGTCGACTACATCGTCAAGAACGGCAAGCTCGAGAGGCAGGGCTGAGATGGCCAAGGAATCGTCGTTCGACGTGGTCTCGCGTGCCGATATCAACGAGGTGCGCAACGCCGTCAACATGGCGCAGAAGGAGATCGCCACGCGCTACGACTTCAAGAAGAGTGTGAGTTCCATCACGCTCGAGGGCGAAGCGCTTGTGCTGGTCTCCGACGACGACGGCAAGCTCAAGCAGGTCGTGGACGTGCTCGAGGAGAAGCTCGTGCGCCGCAAGGTCCCGCTCAAAGCGCTGCAGTACGGCAAGGTCGAAGAGGCGCTGGGCGGCACCGTGCGCCAGCGGGTGCCCATCGCGCAGGGCATTCCTGACGACAAGATCAAGGCCATGAACAAGCTTCTGCGCCAGCGCTTCAAGAAGATCAAGTCGCAGATCCAGGGCGACACCCTGCGCGTGTTCTCGGCGAGCAAGGACGAGCTCCAGGCTGCCATGGCGGCGCTCAGCGAAGAAGACTGGGGCATCCCTCTGCAGTTCGTGAACTATCGCTGAGGCCCCCACGGGCGCCGCGTTCTTCATCCAGACCCTCGGCTGCCCGAAGAACGAAGCCGATTCCGACGCGCTCGCCCGCCGCTTGCGCGCTGCCGGGCACCGCGAAGCGCAGCCCGGCCGAGCCGACGTGGTCGTCGTCAGCACCTGCGGGTTCATCGACGCCGCCAAGGAGGAGTCCATCGCGGCGCTCCTCGAAGCGGTGGACTTCGCTCACGAGCGCGGGGCGCGCGTCGCCGCCGTGGGCTGCCTCGTCGAGCGCTACCGCGAGGAGCTCGCCGCGGAGCTGCCCGAGGTGGACCTGTGGTGCGGCCTCGACACGGCGCCGCTGCTCGCCGCCCTCAGCGAGGCGGGCGGCGGGGGAGAGGGCGCGGAGGGGCACGGCGCAGCCGCGCCGACACCGCGCCGCCCGCGCCTCGTGACCAGCTACCTCAAGATCTCGGACGGCTGCGACAGGCGCTGCGCGTACTGCGCCATCCCGCTCATCAAGGGCGACTACGAGACTGTGGCGGCCGCAGAGGTCCTGCGCCGCGCCCGCGCCGCGCTGGCCGCCGGCGCCAAAGAGCTCGTGCTCGTCGGCCAGGACACTTCGCGGTGGACGCAGCCGGGCTGGGGCGGGCTCGAGCGGCTGCTCGCCGAGCTCAAGGCGCTCGCGCCCGCCCCCATCTGGCTGCGCCTGCTCTACCTGCAGCCCGACGGTATCGATGAGGCCCTCCTTGAGGCCCTCTCGCGCCACGCGGTGCCGTACGTGGACGTCCCCCTCCAGCACGCCTCCGGCGCCGTTCTGCGGCGCATGAAGCGCCGCGGCGACGGCGCCCGATATCTCGACCTTCTCGCGCGCGTACGCGTCGCGCTCCCGGGCGCCGCCGTGCGCTCGACCTTCATCGCCGGGTTTCCCGGCGAGACCGACGAGGAGTTCGACGAGCTCCTCGCCTTCGTGCGCGAGGCCGGGCTCGCCGCCGCCGGCGTGTTCCCCTACGACGCCCAGGAGGGTACTCCGGCTGCGACGCTGCCCGGGCAGGCCCCGGCGGCGCTCGCCTTCGAGCGCGCCGCCCAGCTCGGCGAGGCGATCGACGACGTGGCCGCCGCGTTCTGGCAGGCGCTCGTCGGGCGCCCGCTCGACGTGCTGATCGAGCGCGGCGCGAGAGCGGACGGCGTCGCCGTAGGGCGCTGCGCCCTGCAGGCGCCGGATATCGACGGACGGACCCTCGTGCGCGGCGTCAAGGCGCGGCGCGGCCAGGTCGTGCACGCCGTGGCGTCAGGCAGCGTCGGGTATGATGTCGAGGCCGACGCCGGGAGACGGGAGCCGTGAGCAGCCAGTTCAACCTCGCCAACGTCATCACCATGTCGCGGATCCTGCTCATCCCCGTGTTCCTGGTGCTGCTGCTCTCGGGGATCCCCGAGCCCTACGGCGACAGCGCCGCCGCCGCCGTGTTCATCCTGGCGGCGGCCACCGACAAGCTCGACGGTTACGTGGCGCGCCGCAGCAAGCAGATCACGACGCTCGGGCAGTTCCTCGACCCGCTCGCCGACAAACTGCTCATCGCCGCCGCGCTCATCGCCCTGGTGAGCCAGGGACGCATCGCAGCCTGGGTGGCGATGCTCATCATCGGTCGCGAGGTCGCCGTTAGCGTGCTGCGCATCGTCGGGGTGTCGCAGGGCGTCTCGATCCCGGCCGACCGCTACGGCAAACTCAAGACGGTCCTGCAGATCGTCTACGTGGTCTACGTGCTCGTGCCGACGGACAAGATCGCCCACCTGATCAACGTGTCGACCGACGTGGCCACCATCATCCAGTGGGTGCTGGCGGGTGTCGTCGTGGTCGTGACCCTGGCCTCGGGCGTGCGCTACTTCATGAACGCGCGCGGCGTCATCCGCATGCCCGGGAGTCTGCAGCGATGAACGGCGGCCGACGAAAGAGCGCGGCCCCGTGAGCGGCGCGCTGCCGCGCGCCGCCGTCGTGCTCAGCGGCAACGAACTTCTGGACGGCCGCACCCGCGACACCAACGGCGCCTTCCTGAGCGCCGACCTCAGCGCCCGGGGGGTCAAGGTGACCAGCGTCCTCGCGGTCGCCGACGACGAGGAGCGCCTCACGGCGGCTCTGGAGTACTCCCTGGCCGCCGAGCCGGACCTGCTCGTCGTCGGCGGCGGCCTGGGCACGACACACGACGACCTCACCGCCGCCTGTCTGGCCAGGGCCCTGGGCGTGAGCCTCGACGAAGACCCCACGGCCCTCGGCATGGTGGAGGAGCGCGTGCGCTGGGTCGCCGAGCGCCGCCGCCTCGACGTCGACGAGCTGTTGCCATTGGCCCGCCGCCAGGCCCTGCTGCCGGCCGGCTCTACTCCCCTGCCGCCGGCCGGCGTCGCGCCCGGTATCGCCGCGCGGCACGGGCCGACGCGCATCTACGCCTACCCCGGCGTGCCCTACGAGTTCGAGGCCATGTGGCTCTCCACGGCCGAGCGCCTGCAGGCTCAGGGGTTCTTCCCCGACGTGGCCGTGCGCATTGTGCGCATCTTCGGCGTTGGCGAGCTCCAGGTGGCGCCGCTCCTCGAGACGACGCCGCACGATCTGCTCGAGACGGGGATCAACGTCGGCAGGGGAGAGGTGACGGTGAGGCTGCGCTACCGGCGCGGCGCGCCCGCCGACGCCCAGGCGGCGGCGGTGGTCGCCGCGCTCGAGGCCGGCGCCCCGGTGTTCAGCAGCGACGGCCGCACCGTCGACGACGTCGTCGCCGACGGTCTTCGGGAGCACGGCCTCACGCTCGCCGTCGCCGAATCCTGCAGCGGCGGCCTGCTCGGCGCCCGGCTCACTGAGCGGCCGGGCAGCTCCGACTACTTCATCGGCGGCGTGATCAGCTACGCCAATGAGGTCAAGATGGGCCTGCTCGACGTGCCGGCGGGCATGCTCGCGCAGTACGGCGCCGTCTCGGAGCAAGTGGCCGGCGCGATGGCCGAAGGCGCGCGCGCCGCGACGGGCTCCGACTACGCCCTGGCCGTGAGCGGCGTCGCCGGGCCGGACGGCGGCACGCCGGACAAGCCCGTGGGCCTCGTCTACGTGGCCTGCGGCGGGCCGCGCCGCACGAAGGTCGTGCGCGGCCTCTACCCGGGCGACCGCGCCTCGGTGCGCGACTACAGCGTCTCCACGGCGCTCCACCTGCTGCGCCGGGAGCTCGCCGGGTGAACGCGGGGGGCAACGACGACACGCTTCGGCTGTTCGTCGCCTGCGACCTCCCCGACGAGACGCGGCGCGCCGTCGAGGCCTGGCAGCGCAGGGCGCTCGAGGGCCACGAAGGGCTGCGCCTCAACCACGCGCTGCACATCACGCTGGCGTTCCTCGGCAAGGTGGCGGCGGCGCGCGTGCCCGAGCTCACCGAGGCGCTCTCGCAGGTGCTCGTACAGCGTTGTGAGGTGGCCGTCGCGGAGCCCGTCTTCCTGCCCATGCGCGGCGCCAAACGCGTCGTGGCGCTGCAGCTCGCCGACCACGACGGCGAGCTGGCGCGCCTGCAGGCCGACGTGGCGGCCGTGCTGGCCGGCGCCGGGCTCTTTGAGGCTGAGGGACGCCCCTGGCTGCCGCACCTCACCGTCGCCCGGTTTCGCCGTCCTGGTCACCCATTTTCCCTGCAAAACGTCAACATCCCGCAGTTTTGTGTCGTCCGCGCCGTCTTGTATAGTAGCCTTCTGGAGAGGGCCGGCGCCGTGCACACTCCCCTGGCAGTATTTCCCGCGTCCTGAGCAAGAGAGGAGCGCTACCTTGGACAAGGACAAAGCCCTTGAGGCAGCCGTCACGCAGATCGAGCGCCAGTTCGGCAAGGGCAGCGTCATGCGCCTCGGCGACCATCCCGTGAGCGATGACATGCAGTTCGTGCCCACCGGGTCGCTGGCCCTCGACATCGCCCTCGGCGTCGGCGGCATCCCGCGCGGCCGCATCATCGAGATCTACGGCCCGGAGTCGTCGGGCAAGACCACCATGGTCTATCACCTCATCGCGCAGGCGCAGCGGCTCGGTGGCCAAGCCGCCTTCATCGACGCCGAGCACTCCATGGACCCCATGTACGCCAAGGCCATCGGCGTCGACGTCGACCAGCTGCTGGTGTCGCAGCCCGACAACGGCGAGCAGGCGCTCGAGATCGCCGAGATGCTGGTGCGCAGCGGCGCCCTCGACATCGTCGCCATCGACTCGGTAGCGGCGCTCACGCCCAAGGCCGAGATAGAGGGCGAGATGGGCGACAGCTTCGTCGGCCTGCAGGCCCGCCTCATGAGCCAGGCGCTGCGCAAGCTCGCCGGCACCCTCAGCCGGTCGGGCACGATCTGCTGCTTCACCAATCAGCTGCGCGAGAAGATCGGCGTCATGTTCGGCAGCCCCGAGGTCACCACCGGCGGCAAGGCGCTCAAGTTCTACGCCACCATCCGCCTCGACATCCGCCGCATCGAGACGCTCAAGGACGGCACCGAGGCGGTCGGCAACCGCGTACGGGTCAAGGTCGTCAAGAACAAGGTCGCGCCGCCCTTCAAGCAGGCCGAGTTCGACATCATGTACGGGCAGGGCATCTCGCGCGAGGGCACGCTGCTCGACCTCGGCGTCGTCCACGATGTGGTCGCCAAGAGCGGCGCCTTCTTCAGCTACAACGACGAGCGGCTCGGGCAAGGCCGCGCCAACGCCAAGGCGTTCCTCAGGGAGAACCCCGACATGGCAGACGCCATCGAGCTGCAGATCCGCGAGAAGGCGGGGCTCCCGCTGGTGTCGGTCGGCGCCACGGCGCCCGTCGCGCCTGCGCTCGGCGAGGCGGTCACGCCCGAGGGCCTCGACCCGGTCACCGGCGAGGTCCTCTAGGGCTCCAGCCGTGCCCGTCGTCACCGCGCTGAGGGCCACCCGCCGTGGCCACGTGGCCGTGCACGTCGACGGCAGCTTCGTCTGCAGCGTCAGCGACGCGCTTGTCGCGCGCTGGCATCTGTACCAGGGCCGCGAGCTCGACGACGACGCGCTCGCCCAGCTGCGCGGCCAGGCGTCGGCCGAGCGTGTCATGGCCGACGCCTACCGCCTGCTCGGGCACCGCGCCCGCAGCCGCCACGAGCTCCGCCGGCGGCTGCTCCAGAAGGGGCACGACGACGAGGCCGTCGCCGGCGCGCTCGAGCGGCTCGCCGGCGACGGCCTGCTCGACGACGCGGAGTTCGCGCGCAGCTATGTGGCCGACAAGCGCGGCCTCAGCGGCTGGGGCAGCCAGCGCATCCGCCGCGGCCTGGCCGAGCTGGGCGTCGATCGCGTCGTGATCGACGCGGCGCTCGGCGGCGCCGCGGCCACCGAGGGCGACGATGCCGAGCTCGAGCGTGCCCTCGCCGCGTTGCGCCGTCGGGGAGCGCCGCAGCCGCCGCTCGACGCGGCCCGGCGGCGCGCCTACCAGGTCCTGGTGCGGCGCGGCTTCAGCACGGCGGTCGCGTATGCGGCCATCCGGCGCTGGAGCGGCGAGCAGCCGTCCGACGGCGACCCCGGCTGAACCTGCGCGAATTGACTTTGTGAGCGCCAATCACCTACTATCGTCTTGCGCGACGTGTGTGCGTGCTTTGTGTATTTCACTCTCGCTCTTACATAGCGATACGCATGGCGCTTCGGCGCCCATTGGCTGACAACATCGAACCAGGGGTCCACTTTGGAAGGTTTGGGAGGTTTCGCGACCTGATTCCCGTCCCGACCCCTGGACGCTGACACAGCTACAGAACCGTATCTCTTGCACGAGCGAGTGTGGCACTGGCCGGGCGCGTTGCCCGGCCTTTTTCGTGCCGCGCGACCTGTGAAGGGATAGGACTGAGATGATGATTGCCGTGTACATCGTGGTGGGGCTGGTGGGGCTGGCAGTGGGCGTGGTCGCGGGGTACCTGATCCGCCGCAATCTCGCTTCGGGCAAGCTGGCCGGGGCGGAGCGCGAAGCCGAGAAGCTGCTGCGCGACGCCAAGCGTGAGGCCGAGACCATCGTCAAGGAAGCTCGGCTCGAGGCGAAAGAGGAAGTGCACAAGGTGCGCAGCGAGGTCGAGGCCGAGCTGCGCGGCCGGCGCGAAGAGGTAGGCAAGGCCGAGCAGCGCCTGCTGCAGCGCGACGAGCAGGTCGACGCGCGCGCCGCGGAGCAGGACCGTCGCGAGCAGTCGCTGCGCGACCGCGACGCCAAGTCCCAGCGCGTCGCCGACGAGCTGCAGATCACCCACGACGAGGCCATGATCCAGCTCGAGCGCATCTCCGGGCTCAGCGCGGCGCAGGCCAAGGACATGCTGCTCAAGCAGACGGAGGACGAGGCGCGCCACGAGATGGCCAAGCTCGTCCGCCAGGTCGAGGAAGAGGCGCGCCGCGAAGCCGACCGCCGCGCCCGCAACATCCTCGCGCTGACCATCCAGCGCACCGCCGCCAACCACGTCGCCGAGACCACCGTGTCGGTGGTCAACCTGCCGTCCGACGACATGAAGGGCCGCATCATCGGCCGCGAGGGGCGCAACATCCGCACCCTCGAGAACACCACGGGCATCGACTTCATCATCGACGACACGCCCGAGGCCGTGGTGCTGTCGGGCTTCGACGGCGTGCGCCGCGAGACCGCGCGCCTCACGCTCACCAAGCTCATCACCGACGGGCGTATCCACCCGGCGCGCATCGAGGAGACGTACCTTCAGGCGAAGGCCGAGGTCGAGGCCGCCATGGAGGAAGCGGGGGAACAGGCCTGCTTCGACACCAACGTGCACGGCGTGGCGCCCGAGCTCGTCAGAGTCCTCGGGCGCCTCAAATACCGCACCAGCTACGGCCAGAACGTGCTCAACCACTCCATCGAGGTCGCCCATCTCGCCGGCATCATGGCCGCTGAGCTGGGCGCCAACATCAAGATCGCCAAGCGCGCCGGTCTGCTGCACGACATCGGCAAGGCCGTGGACCACGAGGTGGACGGCTCGCACGCCGACATCTCGCAGCAGCTCTGCAAGAAGTACCGCGAGTCGCAGAGCGTGTGCCACGCCATCCAGGCGCACCACCAGGACATCGAGCCGCAGACTATCGAGGCCGTCCTTGTGCAGGCCGCCGACGCCATCTCCGCGGCGCGGCCCGGCGCCCGCCGCGAGTCGCTCGAGAACTACGTCAAGCGGCTCGAGTCGCTGGAGCGCATCGCCGAGAGCAAGAAGGGCGTGGAGAAATGCTTCGCCATGCAGGCGGGCCACGAGGTGCGCGTGATGGTCAAGCCGGCCGAGATCGACGACGACGCCACGGCGCTGCTGGCCCGCGAGATCGCCCGGGACATCGAGGACCAGCTCGACTACCCGGGCCAGATCAGGGTCACCGTGATCCGCGAGAGCCGCGCCGTCGACATCGCCAAGTAGACGGAGGCGGCGCGGAGGCGCCACCGCGGCCATGCGCACCTACTATCTGCGCTCGTTCGGCTGTCAGATGAACGCGCACGACGCCGAGCGGATCCGCGCGCTGCTCGAGGCCGAAGGTCTGGAGCGCGCGGACGAGCCCGACGGCGCCGACGTGCTCGTCTACAACACCTGCACCGTGCGCAAGAGCGCCGACGAGCGGCTGGCCGGGCATCTGGGCACCGCCGCCCGGCTCAAGCGCGAGGACGCCGGCCGCATCGTCCTCGTGACCGGCTGCCTGCCGCAGGCCGAGCAGGACGACCTCTTCCGGCGCTTTCCCTTTGTAGACGGCGCCCTGGGGCCGCAGAACCTGCATCGCCTGCCGGAGCTGCTCGCGGCGGCCGTGGAGCCGGCGCAGCCGGCCGGACGGCCGCCGGGCTTCTTCGCCGACGGCCCGGCCATGAGCGGCGACCTCGCGGCGCGCCGCGAGCGGCCGTATCAGGCCTGGGTGCAGATCATGTCGGGCTGCACCAACTTCTGCTCGTACTGCATCGTGCCGCAGGTGCGCGGCCCCGAGCGCAGCCGCGATCTGGAGACGGTCGTGGTCGAGGTGCGCGGCCTCGTCGCCGACGGCGTGCGCGAGGTGACCCTGCTCGGCCAGAACGTCAACGCCTACGGCCTCGATCTGCGGCGGGGAGGGCGCGAGGGAGCGCCGGACTTCCCGGCGCTGCTGGGCGCCCTCGACGCCGTGCCGGGGCTCGCCCGCGTGCGCTTCATGACCTCGCACCCCAAGGATCTCTCCGACGACCTCGTGCGGGCGATCGCCGAGCTGCCCAGCGTGTGCGAGCACGTCCATCTGCCTGTCCAGGCCGGCTCGGACCGCGTCCTGGCCGCCATGAACCGCGGCTACACCGCGGCGGCCTACCTCGAGCGCGTGCACGCCTTGCGCGCTGCCGTGCCGGACGTGAGCGTCACGACGGACCTCATCGCGGGGTTCCCCGGCGAGAGCGACGACGACTTCGCGCAGACGCTCGAGCTGGTGCGGGCGGCGGAGTTCGACGCGGCCTTCACCTTCGTGTTCTCGCCGCGTCGCGGCGCCGCCGCCGCCGAGCTTCCGCGGCAGGTTGCGGCCGAGGTCAAGCGCGAGCGCGTGGAGCGTCTCATCGCGCTCACGCAGGAGCTCGCCCTGGGCTCGCGGCGGCGCTGGGTGGGCCGCCGCGCCGAAGTGCTGGTCGAGGGTCCCAGCCGCGACGGAAAGGGTCTGCGCGGCCGCACGCGGCAGAACGTGACGGCGAACGTGACCGGAGCGACCGAGCCCGGTGCTATAGTGGAGATCGAGGTCACCGGAGCGACCTCGACGACCCTTCGCGGAAGGGCCTGACGGGCGCACTCAGGAGGTGCTGTCATGCAGGGCTGTATCTGTCCCCATCCTCCACTCCTCATCCCCGAGGTCGGTGGCGCCTCGCTCCGCCAGGTGAGCGGCACCGTCGCGGCCATGCGACGTCTCGCCGCCCAGGTGGGGGAGCCGGAGACCCTCGTGGTCATCTCGCCGCACAGCGACGGCTACGGCGATGCGCACGTGGTGCGCACGGCGCCGCGCCTGAGCGGCGATCTCGGCCGCTTCCACTGCCCGGAGGTCGCGTTCACCTACGATAACGACGTACCGTTTGCCGAGCTCCTGCTGGCGCTGGCCGGCGACTACCGTCGCCTCCAGATGGTGCCCGACGACGGCGACCAGCTCGACTGGGGCGTGCTCGTGCCGCTCAGCTTCCTCAAGGCGCGGCAGATCGTCTCGCTGTCCATCGTCAGCGCCTACGGCGAGCACCGCACCCTTGGGCAACTGGTGCGCCGCTGCGCCGAGGAGCTGGGCCGCGACACGCTCTTCCTGGCCTCCGGCGACCTCTCGCACGCTCTCACGCACAGCGCGCCGGCGCCCTACGACCCGCGCGGCAAGCTCTTCGACGACGAGGTCGTGCGCCTGCTGGGCGCGGGCGATTTCGTCGGGCTCGGGCAGATGGATCGTATCCTGCTCGAAGGAGCCGCCGAGTGCGGTCTGCGCAGCTTCATGGCGCTCGGCGGCTTTCTCGGCGACGACGCCACCCTCGCGCCCGAGATCCTGAGCTACGAAGGCCCCTTCGGCGTGGGCTACATGGTGGCGCGCTTCGGCGCGGCCGAGGTGGAGCG
>Ga0209123_1003546_pt1 | contig 11550 bp, 8 predicted proteins | sample BarGraIncu00431A_FD_184500 | JGI IMG/M metagenome (GOLD analysis project Ga0209123, IMG submission 184500) | Arctic peat soil microbial communities from Barrow, Alaska, USA - Barrow Graham LP Incubations 004-31A (SPAdes) (version 2) | ecosystem: Environmental > Terrestrial > Soil > Wetlands >...
CGTTCTTCTTGGGTCAAGTGTGTGTAGGTCATGGTGCTCGTTGAGACTGGCTGGTCACAAAGAGCTCATCCTATTTGCTCTTGACCCAACCGTTTTTCAAACGGTGCACTTCGTACTTGAATCCGCGGCCAAATCAGGCTCTAGCCCCCGTATTACCTGCGTAAGCAGCTATTAAATAAGGAGCAATCGCTAATCAAACAAGCGCATCAAGTGACCCGCCTGCGCGCCGCGGCCTGAGTTAATTGGCGGGCCGGTGTACCGCGCAGATCTTGTTGCCGTCCGGGTCACGCACATACGCCAGGTAGACCTGGCCCATCGAGACCTCACGAAACCCCGGCGGGTCTTCACAAGAGGTGCCGCCGTTGGCAACGCCCGCCGCATGGAAAGCGTTCGCTTGCTCGGGTGACTGCATGGCAAACCCGATGGTGCTGCCATTGCCGTGGGTCGCGGGCTCGCCGTTGATGGGCGTTGTGATGCCAAAGGTGCCGGTGGGGCTGCTGTAGAAATACCGGTTCTTGTTGGCAACCCCCGGGCCGACGCCAAGCGTTCCCAAAAGCGCGTCGTAAAACTTCTTTGAGGCCTCAAGATCATTCACACCCAGCATCACATGATTGAACATAGCTTTCTCCGTTGGAGCCCCTAGCGGGCAGGTTGATTCGTGAGCATGGTACTTGCCGGTTGGCCAACGGCTGGTCGCCAAAATGACGAAATACTAGAAACCACCGCCACCATCGCCGGTCAGTACATCGATGCCGTGTCCACATTCGAGTACTTGAAAGACTGCAGGGAGGTGCTGCAGGCAGATGCGGTGCAAGAGCTACTGGACAGGCATTTGCCCGCCGGTTTGATGCCAAATAGACCTGTAGCCCTCGTGGATATTGCGCAAGCAGCTATAAAAAACAGAGCAAAACACAAGACGAATCTGATGACTGACTTCAGCCTCAAAATAGTTCCATCCCTACGCCCCATTACCTGACTACCCAACCATGCGCATCCTCCACACTTCCGACTGGCATCTGGGTCAGCATTTCATGGGCAAGAGCCGTCAGGCGGAGCACCAATCCTTGATCGACTGGCTGCTGATCCAGGTCGATGCGCACGCGGTGGATGCGGTGCTGATCGCGGGCGACATTTTCGACACCGGTTCGCCCCCCAGCTATGCGCGCGAGCTGTACAGCCAATTGGTGGTGCGGCTGCACGGCGCGGGTGTTGCGCTTTTGCTGCTCGGTGGCAACCATGATTCGGTTGCCACCCTGGGCGAGAGCCGCGCCATGCTGGCCTGCCTGAGCACAACCGTGGTCGCTGCGGTGGACGATGCGGCAGCTCAGGTCGTCGTGCTGCCTTTGCGGGGTGGCAAGGGCGAGGCGGGCTGCATCGTCTGCGCAGTGCCTTTCGTCCGCCCCCGTGACGTACTGCAAAGCCAGGCCGGGCAAAGCGCCGAGGAAAAGCAGCAGTCCATGCAAGCCGCCATTCAGGCTCATTACCAATCGGTCCATGAGGCAGGCCGCGAACGCCAGGCAGAACTACAGAATGAGCTGGGTCGCGTCGTGCCGCTGATCGCCACCGGGCATCTCACCACCGTGGGGGCCAGCAGCAACGAGTCCGTGCGCGAGATTTATGTGGGCTCACTCGATGCCTATCCCACGTCTGCGTTTCCGCCGGCTGACTACGTCGCGCTGGGGCACATCCACAAGCCGCAAAGAGTGGGTGGGCTGGACCACATTCGCTACTGTGGCTCGCCCATCGCACTGGGGTTTGACGAAGCACGGCAGCAAAAAGAGATGTTGCTGGTGGACTTGGGCGCGGACGGGCTGACCGCCATTACGCCCTTGTTGGTGCCCCGGTTTCAGCCAATGGTCTCTGTCAGCGGCAACTTGGCAGCGCTGGCCAGTGCCATCGGCGCCGCCGCCACTGAAGGGTCTGCCGAACAATCCGTTTGGATTGAAGTCACGGTTGCTGAGGACGACTACTTGTCCGACCTACCGGCGCGGATCGAAGCCATGACGCAAGGCTTGCCGGTTGATGTTTTGCGGGTACGCCGCCAGCGCGGCAATGCGGCTGTCAGCATCGCTGGCGAGGTGAGTGAAACCCTGGATGAACTCAGCCCCGACGACGTCTTTGCGCGGCGCTTGGCGCAAGAAGAATTGACGCCGGAACTGCAACTGGCCCTGGGCCAACGCTACCGCGCAATCGTGACGAGCCTCACCGAGGCCACAGCATGAAAATTCTGAGCCTGCGCCTGAAAAACCTCAACTCACTCAAAGGTGAGTGGACCATCGACTTCAGGAAAGCCCCCTTTTCAGACAACAGCCTGTTTGCCATCACCGGCCCCACCGGCGCGGGCAAATCGACCCTGCTGGATGCCATCTGCCTGGCGCTGTACCACGAGACCCCGCGCCTGAAAAGCATCTCGGCCTCGGCCAACGACATCATGACGCGCCACACGGTGGACTGCCTTGCCGAGGTGGAGTTTGAAGTCAAGGGCGCTGTGTACCGCGCCTTTTGGAGCCAGCGCCGCGCCCGCGACAAGGTGGACGGCGCGCTGCAGGCCCCCAAAGTCGAACTGGCCAGCGGCGACGGCACCATTTTGAGTAGCCAAAGCAACGACAAACTAAAGCGCATTGCCGAGATTACCGGCCTGGACTTCCCCCGCTTCACCAAGTCCATGCTGCTGGCCCAGGGCGGCTTTGCCGCTTTTCTGAACGCCAGCGCCAACGACCGGGCAGAACTGCTGGAAGAACTGACGGGCACCGAGATCTACGGCGACATCTCACGCAGCGTGTTCGAGCAGGCGCGCGAGGCCAGGCAGCAGTTGGACCAACTCAGAGCTCGCGCCGACGGCGTGGAACTGTTGACCGTTGAAAAACGCGATGCCATGCAAGGCGATGTGGACCGCTGGGGGACTGAGCTGATCGGCGTGCAAAGCGCCCATCAAACCACCTTGGCGCAACGCCAGTGGCAGCTGAATCTGGCGCAAAGCGTGCAAGAAGTGCAAGCCACCGAGGCCACACGAGTTGAGGCGGCGGCAGCGCTTGAAGCCGCAGCGCCAGAACTTCGCAGCCTTGCCGACAGCGAGCCCGCGCAAGCGCTCAAACCGCTGCACAACACATGGCAGCAGGCGCAAACCACGTGTAAAGACGGCGAAGCCGTGCTGGCAGCGCTGCACCTGGAGCGGCAGCGCGAGACGACCGCGCACTACCAGCAGCACCACCTGGCCCACACCCTGGCCAGCCGAATGGCGCACAGCGCGCAGGGCCAGTTGGCGCTGCAACAAGCCGAACACCAACAACACGCCGACTTTTGCGCCGCGCACCCCCAACGCGCCGCTTTGGGCGAACGCCTTGGTGTTTGGCTCCAGCAGTTTGAACAACGCCAGAAGCTGCAACAAAACATTGCGACCCAGCAATTAGCGTTGCGGGGCCTGCAAGACGAGCAAGTCGCCCGCAGCGACAAGCTCACAGCGCAGAGCGTCCTGGTGGATGCCGCGGCGCTGGCAAAAACCGAATCAGAGTTCGCGCAGCAGTCTGCCCAGGCGGAACAGGAACAACGCCTGGCAGGGCAGACGCCTGCGGCATTGCGCACGCAGTGGCAGGCCGAGCAGGGCCATCTCAATCGTTGGCAACAACTGGAGGCACTGGCCAAGCAGCGCCGCGAACTAGCCACCCAGCAAGCCACGCTGGCTGCAGAGATGCAGCAAGGCGAGGCCACGATCACTGAACAAAATGCCACAGTGCTGGCACTGCGCGAGCAGCACAGGGCTTTGAAAGAACAAGTGGCAGACAAGCAAAAGCTGCTCGACCAGGAACGCCGCATCCAAAGCCTGGACGCGCACCGCCTGGCACTGCAGCCGGGCCAGGCCTGCCCGCTGTGTGGTGCGGTGGAGCACCCGGCCATTGATGCCTACCAAGCACTCGACGTTTCATCCACTGCCGCCGCCTTGCAGCACAAGCAGAACGAGCTTGAAAATCTGGTGACCCAAGGCCAAACCTCCGCCGCCGCTTTGGCTGCAAGCAAAGCCAAGCAAATAGAGCGGCTGAACCAGCAAGAGAGAACTGCCCAGCAGATCAGCCGGTGGCAAGCCGAGTGGTCCGCATCCATCAGCCAAGTCAACGCAGCCCCAGCGCTGACCGCTGACGATTGGCAAAGCGCCGAGACCTTGGCCGCAGGGCACCAGGCTGCCGCGCAGGCACTGGCCCAACTCACCAACGACCTGCAAGCTGCTGAAACGGGCGAGCAAACCATTCAGCGCGCCCAAGCAGCAGCCAACCAAAGCGCCCAAGCGCTGCAGGCAGCGCTTGGCCAGCTTGCGCTATTGCGGCAAGCTGCCCAAGAGGCGAAGGTGCGCCAGGCGGCCCTGCTGCAAACCGGCCAATCCAACCAGGCAGACCTCACCGCCCTGGAGGCGAGTCTGCAAGCCACACTGGCTGAAGCGGGCTACGCCATGCCAGCCGAGCCTGAGCCGTGGCTGCAAGAGCGGGACGGTGAATGGACACACTGGCAGCAAACTCAACGCCAATTGCAGGAACTGGCCCAAGCCATCACCCGCCAGCAGGCACAGCGCGACGTCACACAAGAACAGGCGACCGCATTGGCACAACGGTGGGCCGACCTGCAGGCCACCATGGGAGAACAAGCCATTGCACCGCCAGCGCAAAAGGAAGTTGCCGCCGACGATTTACCCGCAGCGCTAACCGCCTGCGCCGATGCAATAACTCGCCTGACCCAGATCATTGCGGCATTGGATGGTCGCCACGCCCAAGCGCAGGCGGCGCTCGCCCAGCAAAGTATTGCTTTGGCGGCCGCAGAAAACGCGTGGCACGCCGCCTTGCACGCCAGCCCTTTCGCCGACGCGTCTGCGTTTGCGGCCGCACTCTTGCCGGAGCCCGAACGCCAGCGTCTGACCGTGCTGAAAGAATCGCTGCACGCCGCGCAACAACGGGCCAGTGCACTGCTGCAGGCCGCACGCGACAAACACACGCAGTTGCAAGCACAAGCGCTCACGCCCCTGGCGCCCGAAGAAATCGCAGCGCAACTGGCGGCGCTGGAGGCGCAGCGCAGCACCCTCAGCGAGCAAATCGGCGCCCAACGCGCCTTGCTGGCCCGCGATGCACAACACCGAATAAACCAGCAAGCGCTGTTCGAACAAATCAGCGCGCAAACCACAGAGGTCGATATCTGGCAGCGGCTGGACAGCCTGATCGGTTCCGCCAAAGGCGACAAGTTCCGCAAGTTTGCGCAGGGCCTCACGCTGGACCATTTGCTGCAGCTTGCCAACCGGCACCTGGCACGCCTGCATGGCCGCTACCTGCTGCGCCGCAAGCCCACGGGGGAGTTGGAGCTGGACATCGTGGATGCGTGGCAGGGCGATGCCACCCGCGACACCCGCACCCTGTCGGGCGGCGAAGGCTTTCTGGTCAGCCTGGCCCTGGCCTTGGCGCTGTCGGACCTGGTGAGTAACAAAACATCCATCGATTCACTCTTCCTCGACGAAGGTTTTGGTTCGCTGGACGGCGACACATTGGAGATCGCGCTGACGGCACTTGATTCACTGAACGCCAGCGGCAAGATGATCGGCATCATCAGCCATGTGGAAGCGCTCAAGGAACGCATTCCCGCGCAGATCAGGGTCGAGAAGGGTGGCGGGATTGGGCATTCACGGTTGGTGGTGTAGCGCTTATCGTTGACTCGGACGTGAAGGCTATCTACCACCGAAAAATTAAATGGGTCGGACCTACCCAGCAGCCACCAGATCGCACATTTCTGAGTAATGGGTAGCGTCCACTTCCTTCATCCAAGAAAAAATTGCGCCAATCACCGCCTGCCCTTCGCCCTGAAGATTTTCAACAGAGTCATCGTCAATTTCAATTACGGCGCTATGGGAATACTTATTGATGAATCGGTAGATTTTTTCTTGCACATCCTTCGTTGTCTCAGTGCATCCCGTTTGGGCTATGTCAAATAGTTGAGAAAGATCGCTTCTGTGTTTGGGGTACTTGAATGCAAAGAATGCCTCCAATAGCTTGCGCGATGTGTTGGCGGTCAAATATGACTCCTCGCGGTTGAGCGTCGTCCTTTCTTTAAACTTGAATAATTGTGAAAACAAGTAGTGATACTCGGACTGGTAGTCGACAAGGGTTTGATCAGCATTCCGGATTTGAGATGAACGTGGCGTATTGCAATCGCTTTCGATTACATAGAAAAACGAGCTTTTTTCTTTTTTCTTTTTCTCACGATTTTTGTTTATTTTTTCAAACCAATCTCGCACGAGTTTGTAGAAGTTGAAGTTGTGCGTTAGAACAAACAACTGCAAGGCGTGTTCGCAGTGATGCTTAAGAAACGCGTAAGCATGGAAGAGATGATTGGAATCGAAGCTGGAAATCGGGTCATCCACAACAACAATGGTTTCATTCAACTTGTTATTGTTTTCGGTAAGTTTTACAACGAAATAGATGAAGGCGATGGCAGTTTTCTCGCCCTCGCTCAGATTCCCGTCATGAGTGCCGGAGTTGTTTCTTATGATTTCATACCCCGCTGTGTCAGGCTTGAATCGGAGGGTCAGTTCTGACCTGCCCAAGAACCGGCTCAGTGCCTCATTGAATTTCTCCGCGCCAACACCAATATCTGAAAGTGAATTTATTAAAACTTGAATTCGTGACTTTTGAGCCGCCAACGGTGCTATCGCGTCGTCAATTTTCTTCTGCGATTCGACCATGGATTGCAGCTTTGTGAAGTAATCGAAATCTTGGGCGTCTGTTGCCGCATAATGCAATTCAAGACGTTGCTTATTCGTCTTCGTGGTCTTTTCAAAATCAGCCGTCTTTGCATTGTGCTTTTCCATAGCACTTCGTACTGCAGATATTGCCAAATTGAAAGCTGCAAGATCACTGCTTGCGATGGGGGAAACAAGAAGGGATGTGTCAAATTGGTTACTCGTCTTTATTCGCAATTGGGATTGCCACGTATCAAATTGAGTGTTGATCGCATTGGCGGCCTGCTGTAAAGAATCGATGGCAGAGTTGTAATCAGTTTTGAACTCGTCGTACAGATCGCTGACTGGTGCGCAGGCGCCTATGTCAATTGACTGTTGGGCCAGCCAATCCGCTGCCTTTACGAGCTTCTCTTGAAATTGGACAAAGGCGTCATTGAAATGTCCCTCGAGGGCGGACTTTCTTTCAAGGGTTAATGGTGTTCCACAAAACTCACAATCTTTGCTGCCGTGAGTAGCATGTATTGCCAACCCTTCCCCTACCCACGACTGGATGTCACTATTTTCTGAAAGATGGATGATTGCCGCATTTGTCGCGCTGGTTTTGAGTAGACCGCTCAGCCGTGTGTGTGCGGTTTCGAAGCGTGCTGCGTTGATCTCCAAGCTAGGAAGCTCCAGGGACGGTTTGTGCTCTGGTTTTGCAGCGTTTGTAAATTTGACAACCTCCTCGGCAGACAGAATCGATTCCAGCTTGGAGACGATCATTTGGTTGTCCGCCAGGTAATCCCCCAACTTCGTTTTGTTGTAGTTGAAATAACGAGTGTCCTTCGTGTCGATTACTTGAAAGCTTGATTTGGTCCGCTTGGAACTTTCCGTTAAGAACTTGGAAATACCATCATTCAGTTTTTGCAGGTTGCCTCGCTCAACATCCAAGGCATCAAAAGCGGTTGCATAAGCGGTCTTTACTGTATCGAGTTCCTTCTTTTCTTCAATCTTTTCTTCTGATATCAGAAGAATCCCCTTTACTGATTCGTTCCAACTGATATTTTTTTGAACAAAGCTTGTATTGAAAGTCTTCACGTTCAATCCGCAGTGTTCGATGTTGCCGCTTGAAACGGTAGCGCCACCATCCTCCGCTAACGAAAATTGCGCGAGCGGAAATCGGGCACTGTCTAACTTCTTTGTTTCAATAGCCTCGAAAAGAGAAGTCAGTGTTGATTTGCCACTTCCATTCCAGCCGTAGACTAAGTTCTTGCTACCGAAGGGATGCAATTGTGTGCCGGCGAAGTTGCGGAAAATTCCATAGTTGGAAATTGTTTGAATACTTTTGAGGTGCGCCATATATTCCCTTGAATGTCAAATTCCAAAATTTCTGAGCCTGTCAATACGGATGAATTGTTCTTGCAATTGACAGCTAGTTCATTGCGCATGTGAGTTGACCTCTTGATAGTCACGCAAGCCGCATCCCAAACCCCCCATCCCCACCCACCCCAATTACCAACCTCTGCGTCGCCCTTGTCGCCGCCACATAAAACACCCGCGCGGCCTCTTGCTCGTCTTCGCCCTTGGCGGGCATGTGCCCCACGCCGGGCAGCGCCACCACAGGGAACTCCAAACCTTTGCTGACCTTCATGGTCATGATCTGGATGGTGTCGGCTGCGGGGTTGAACTCGCCGGTGCGCTTGCGCAAATTGAACGGGAGCTTGCGCTGGTGCAGGGCATCGGCGCACAGGTCCATGGTTTTCCAGTCCGCGCACAGGATGGCCATATCGCCCCAGGCGTGGCCTTCTTTGTGCGCGTGGCTCAGTTGGTCGGCAATGGCAAATGCCTCTTCGCGCAGGCTGGGCAGCTTGATGAGGATGGGCGCTTGCCCTTCGCGCCCGCAGCTGATGGGTTTGAGCAGCGGGATGCCGTCGTCGTCTTTGTCATCGGCGGTCAGCAGGTCGGCCGCAATCAGGCTGGCGGTTTGAAGAATCTGGCGGGTGTTGCGGTAGTTGATTTTCAGGATGGTGGTGCGGCCTTGCGCCTGGATGCCCACGCTTTTGAAGCTGAACTGTTTGCTGCGGCTGCGCTCATAAATACTTTGCGCATCGTCGTACAGCACCAGCAGGCTGTTGGTGCTGGGGTCCACCATCTGCGTGACCAATCTGAGCCACTCGGGTGCAAAGTCGTGGCCTTCGTCGATCAGCACGGCCTGGTATTGGCCGCTGGGGATTTGCTGGCGGTCCACGCCCTGGATGACGCGCTGCACCAACTCCTCGGCGTACTGTTCTTTGCTGACGCTGCCCGGCAGGGTTTGCCCAAAAGCCACCAGTTGGTCGCGGCACCATTTGTGAAAGTGCCGCACATGCACCTTGTCAGCCAGCCCTTTGGCGTCCATCACGCTGTGCAGCTTGACGCCCAGCGGTTCGTTAAAGCACAGGATCAAAACGGGTTTGGTGGTGGCGGTGCTGGCCTTGGCCAGGTACTCGGCGCGGTAGCCGAGGATCATGGTTTTGCCGGAACCGGCCACGCCGTGAATGACGCGGTGGCCGTCGCCCAAGGACCGCGCCAGTTGCTCCTGCTGAATATCCATCACGCGCATGATGCTGGGCAACTCAGCCTCGGCATCGCTGTCGTCAAACAGCGCGCCTTGCGTTTGCACGCGCACTTCGGGGAACATGATCCAGCGCACGCGGTCGAGTTGCGGCAGGCTCATGACGCCGCGCATCATGTACGGGAACATGTCCCACAGGCGGCTTTGCAACTCTTCGGCGCCGACGGACTCCAGCATTTCGTCCTGGCAGATGACGCGATTGGGTTCAATGGCGTGGTGCAGTTCGGCATCAATAAACTGCTTGCGGCTGATGTTGGTCAGCACCACGCCGTAGCTCCACGGAAAGGCCAGATGGCCTTGGTACTGTCCGTCAGGCTGCACCAGTTGCGGGTCGCGCTTGAGTGCGTCAACGACTTGGTGCGCGTACAGGCGTGCTTGCTCCAGCGGGTTGGGGACGGTTTTTGGCACGCCGTTGGCCATGATTTCCCAATTACTCTTGTCGGCGTGCAGGATGGTGGAGCCGAGTTTCCAGTCTTTGACTTCCAGAATCAGAATCCCGCGCCGGGGGTGCATCACCACGTAGTCGGGGTGCGAGTAGCGCGGGCCCATCGGCACGTCATACCAAAGCAGGTAGTCGTCGTCGAGCTTTTGTTCCAGTCGCTCGGCCAGGCGCTTTTCGCCCGAGGTCATGCGCGACACGCAGGCGCCAAGCGCCGGTATCAAGGTTGCCATTGTTCTTATCCCGTCCCTGCGATTGTTTGCGAGTCATTATGGGCTAACTGCAGAGCAGTTTTGCCTGAGGCTTTGGCATGCACGCAAATGCTGAACCCGCCAGAAGCCGCGTCATCTGGCATCACAATGTGCGACAACGCACAGAATTTATGGGTTCATACGCCTATGGTCCGCATTGACCGGCAGCAGGTCGGCACAGGTCGCACCACAAAGTGCACGAGTTCAATATTCACACCCAACCCAATGGAGTCCAGCATGAAAAATAATGCCGTTGTTTCCGCCATCATGGCGATGTCTTTGACCGCGGGAGGATTTGCATTTGCCCAAAACGATGGAAATCGCAATGATCGTGGTCGCAATGATCAGATGCAACGCGGTGGCCAGCAGGATCGTCGCGACAACCAGGCACGCCAGCCGAATCGCCCTCAAAACCAAAGTCACGCAAACAATAATGCGCGACAAGACGAACGTGGCGCAGGCCCGGACCATGCATTCCGCAAAGGTCAGCGCCTTCCGATTGAATACCGCAACCGGCAATACGTGGTCGATGACTGGCGCGGTCACCACCTGAGTGCCCCGCCCCGTGGTTATCATTGGGTTCAAACAGGCGGCGACTATGTTCTGGTTGCAATTGCCACTGGCATCATTCTGCAGCTTATGCTGGGCAACTGATACCCGGTGACCATAGAAGCGGCCATATGAGTCAATCAAAGGAATGAAATGGAACACCGCTCGAATACACGTTATGGAATCATCGCCCAAGCCTTCCATTGGGCCACCGCACTTTTTGTTCTGGCCGCGTTCATCTATGGCCCGGGCGGCTCGGAGCAGCGCGTTTACTTGCCGTCCCGTGATTTCGAGCGGCAGTTGCACGAGACGCTGGGCTTGTGCGTGTTCGCGCTCGTCGTGCTGCGCGTGTTGTGGCGGATGGTTGACACGCAACCGGAGCCGGCGCAGCTTTCGCGCTGGATGGGTATCGCGTCCAAGGCGGTGCAAGGGGCGCTCTACCTGCTCCTCTTCGCGGTCCCGCTAACCGCCGTGGCTGGCGCGTGGCTCGAAGGCCATCCCCTGACGCTGCTGGCCGGCTTGCAGATTCCATCTCTCATCGGGATGTCCCACGATACGGGCGTGACGATCGCGGAGATCCATACCTGGCTGGGCGATGCGATTCTCTGGCTCGCCGGGTTCCACGCGCTTGCCGCGCTCTACCATCATCTGGTACTCAAGGACGGCGTGCTGGTCTCGATGCTGCCGCGCTGGGTGAAACCCCGTTCCTGAACCCGCCTTGACGCATCCGGCCACCCTGCCAGAGCTGCAGGCCCATTACGGGGAGCGTTACCGCTGGCTTTTGCTGCTGGCGGTGATGGTTGGCACCATGGTGTCCATCATGTCGTCCACCATCATCAATGTGGCGGTGCCCGACATGAGTCGCCACTACACCCTGGCTGCTGGCGCGCTACGGTTATCGGCGCACCCATTGCGGACTGGCGCTGGCAGCGGCATGGCAGCTGCGCGCCATCCCGCCAAAGATCAACCCCTGAAACCCGGTATCACCCGGATTTTTGTGCCCGCCGCA
>Ga0209123_1003547_pt1 | contig 11549 bp, 8 predicted proteins | sample BarGraIncu00431A_FD_184500 | JGI IMG/M metagenome (GOLD analysis project Ga0209123, IMG submission 184500) | Arctic peat soil microbial communities from Barrow, Alaska, USA - Barrow Graham LP Incubations 004-31A (SPAdes) (version 2) | ecosystem: Environmental > Terrestrial > Soil > Wetlands >...
TGATACTTTCGGATGATCCGGTGAATATAACCGTGTGATTTTAACAGCGCCGGAAATATATTTCATGAAAAGTCGTTTGTATTTCAGTACGAATAAATCCTGAATTCTTTTCTATTCAACTGTTGTTTATATTTTATGAACCGCAGTTTTATTGAAATCAGAAACAGAAAGTTAAATCATAAATTTTAACGGACTCCAATACTATGCGCTCTGTATCAATATTAATACTACCTTTGCACGCTCAAAAAATTATGCAAAAAATTGGTATTTTACTCCTGTTTACGGTGCTTTCTGCTCCGTTTGCCAGCGCCCAGAAATCAGGCGATGTGGGAATATTGGGTGGTGTTACTTATTATATCGGCGACTTAAATCCCGGTATTCCATTCCGGATGTCGAAGCCTGCGATTGGTTTAATGTACAGGCAGAATTTTAATTCGCGTATTTCGGTAAGGGTTCACGGTTTGTATGGCTCAGTTGCCGGCGATGATGCAGTAAAAAACTCCAATCCTCAGCGTAACCTTAATTTCGAGTCGAAGATTTATGAAGGTGGCATACAGCTTGAAATTAATTTCCTCGAATATTTTACTGGCAGTAAGCTGAATTCCATTTCACCTTATGTTTTCGGAGGTGCTTCGGTGTTTATTTTTAAGCCTTACGGAAATGTAGCAGGCCAAAAAACAGAATTACAGCCATTACTTACCGAAGGTCAGGGTAGTGCGTATAATATGTATGCTTTTGCCATCCCTTTCGGGCTTGGTATTAAATACAGCGTTAGTAAATTTATTGGTGTTGGAGCCGAATGGGGAATGCGTAAAACTACTACCGATTACCTTGATGATGTTAGTAAAACATACTATTTTGATGGCCCAAGTACGGTATTACCCACTATAGATGAATTGGCATCAGATCCATTGCTTACCCACACAACTGGAATGCAACGCGGTAATTCGCGTAATACGGATTGGTATTCATTTGCCGGTGTGTCGTTAACTTTTAAAATCAGGATGTTGAAGAAGGAAAGTTGTCTTGACCACCAACGTGAAGGTTACTAGTGATTTACGGGGTTAATAACCTGTAACAACCACATTAAGAATAATTAACAAAAGGGGCTCTTGCAGTAAACTACAAAAGCCTAAATTTGTCGGAAACATGGAGAACCACAATTTGATCGACACTATAGATAAAACCAGGCTGCCAAAGCATATTGCCATAATTATGGATGGCAATGGCAGATGGGCACAACAACGTGGCGAGCAACGTGTTTTTGGTCATAATAACGGGGTGCAATCGGTGCGTGAAACTGCTGAAGCAGCCGCTGAACTGGGTGTGAAATACATAACTCTGTATGCTTTCTCAACAGAGAACTGGAACCGCCCTAAAGACGAAGTGGATGCATTGATGCATCTTTTAGTGGTAACCATAAGTAATGAAATAAAAACGCTCAACGATAACAATATCAGGCTGAGGGTAATCGGGGATATAAATTGCCTGGCTCCGCAGGTACGAAAAGAACTTGAAGAAGCTATGGAGCAAACTGCGCACAATACGCGAATGGAATTATTCCTGGCATTGAGTTACAGTGGGAGGTGGGAAATTGTTGATGCCATAAAAAAGATTGCTCAGCAAGTGAAAAAGGGTAAACTTGATCCTGATCAGATAAATGAAAATTTAGTTTCTGCCAATATGAATGCACCTGACCTGCCGGATCCCGAACTTCTGATACGTACCAGCGGCGAATATCGTACCAGTAATTTCCTGATGTGGCAGACGGCCTATACCGAATTATTTTTCTCATCAAAATTATGGCCCGACTTTCGTAAAGAAGATCTTTACGAAGCTATTATTGATTTCCAACATCGCGAGAGGCGGTTTGGGAAAACAAGTGAACAAATTATAAATTGCAAAGGATGACACTGAGGCGCTTTACTTTACTTACTATTCTGATTTCAATCCTCTCATTGCCATTAATGGCACAGATTTCGACGGGTGAAGAAGTTCCTGATATTGATTATAACCTGCCACGGAAATACACCATCGGGGGTATCACCGTATCAGGCGCCCAATATCTGAATAGCTCTGTTCTGATTTCGTTATCAGGATTACAGGTTGGAAATAAGATAGATATTCCCGGTGAACGTATACGGTCTGCCATGGATAAACTCTGGCAGCAGGGGCTTTTCGAAGACGTAAAAATAATTGCTACAAGCGTGCAGGGTGACCAGATTTTCCTTGAATTAAAGCTGACAGAGCGGCCACGCTTGTCAAAATTTACGTTCAGCGGTATACGTAAAGGCGAAGGCGACGATTTGAAGGATAAAATTAAAATATCGAAAGGCGACGTTGTAACCGATAACCTGCTCACGCGGGCAAAAAATACCATTATTAAGCATTACATAGGGAAAGGATATTTTGACGCTAAGGTTACCATCACCCAGGTCAAAGACACTGTATCGCTGAACAATGTCTCGTTGGACTTCAATATTCAAAAAGGCGGTAAAGTTAAAATTGAAAAGATAAACATCATCGGGAATAAGGATGTCGGTGAAATGACGCTGAAATCGTCAATGAAAAAGACAAAGGAAAAAGGATCGTACCGGGCATTATATACTTTACAGGAAACCTTATTTGGCTTTTTTGGTCATTTATTTAAAGGGGATTTAAAGAACTATCGGGCTTATGTGCAGGAATTGACGAATAAAAACTTTAAACCCAGATTCAAAGCTTCTAAATTTATTGAAAAGGACTACGAAGAGGATAAACTCTCCCTGGTGAAGAAATTCTATGAAAATGGATACAGAGATGCAACACTTATCAAAGATTCTGTATATAAATCAGGTCGTAATGCCATAAATATTGATCTGCGGGTTTACGAAGGTCATAAATATCATTACCGGAACATTTCTTTCATAGGAAATACCAAGTTCACTGCCACTGAATTGGGATTATTGCTGGGTATTCGTAAAGGAGATGTTTATGACCAGGCACAATTGGAGTCATCGCTGCAATTCAATCCCAATGGAATCGATCTGATGAGTTTGTTTGTTGACGATGGTTATCTCACCTGCACTATTGAACCCATTGAAACAAGCGCCGAGAATGATTCGATTGATCTTCAGATCCGCATCCGTGAAGGCAAGCAGATGAATGTAAACAGGGTAAAGGTAGCTGGTAACACCAGGACTAACGATCATGTTATTATCAGGGAATTGTATTCAAGGCCTGGACAGCTTTTCAGCCGTTCGGATATTCTGCGTAGCCGTACTTCGCTTACACAGCTTAAATATTTTGACCAGGAAAAAATTGATATAACAACTCCCAACGTAGATCCTGCCAACGGAACCGTGGATGTTGCCTATAAAGTTGAAGAAACATCTTCCGATCAGCTTGAACTATCCGGAGGTTGGGGTTACGGACGATTAATCGGTACACTCGGAGTTTCATTTAATAATTTCTCGGCACGTAATTTCTTTAAGAAGGGTGCATGGAAGCCAATTCCGTCGGGCGATGGACAAAAGCTGTCGCTGCGGCTTCAATCCTATGGTAAAGGATATATAAGCGCCAGCGCTTCATTTACTGAGCCATGGCTGGGTGGCAAGAAGCCTAATCAGTTAAGCGTCTCTACTTTTCTATCTGCATTTAATAATGGACTTGCCAAAACTGATCCTTCTTATTATGCATACAATATTACCGGCGTGTCATTTACATTCAGCCGCAGGTTGAACTGGCCCGATAATTATTTTAATCTCTCACAAAGTATTAATCTGCAGCATTACAACCTCGATCAATATACGCTGTTTGGCAAACAGCAGAGCGGATTGTACCAGAGTTACTCATATACGATCGCTTTGGGCCGTTACTCAACCGATGCGCAGATTTTCCCCCGGGCAGGTTCGGAATTTAATTTATCGCTTGAACTAACTCCGCCGTATTCACTCATTTCCCCATCAGTGTTTGCCGCAAAGAGCCAGGATGATAAATACCGACTTATTGAGTTCCACCAGTGGAAAATAAGTGGAGCATTCTACCAGCAGATTGTTGGCGATCTGGTACTTATGGCACGTTTTAAAGCTGGTTTCCTTGGCAAATACAGCAGCGATATTGAGGTTACTCCATTTAACCGTTACTTTATGGGCGGTGATGGTATGTCGGGCTATTCAGCTATCGACGGAAGACAGCTTATTGGCTTCAGAGGGTATACCAACGAAAGTATGACACCTGATGCCGGCGTCACTTCCAGGCCGCTCGGAGGCACTGTTTATAACAAAAGCACGCTTGAGTTACGGTATCCTTTATCGCTGAATCCTAACTCTACTATTTATGGTCTGGCTTTTGTAGAGGCAGGAAACGACTGGTCTAATTTCAAAGATTTCGAGCCGTTCAGCCCGAAAAGATCAGCTGGTATTGGAGTCAGAGTATTCCTTCCCATGTTTGGGTTGCTTGGCCTCGACTGGGGATATGGATTTGATGCTATACGCGGAATGCCCAGCGCTAACAAAGGCCAGTTCCACTTTTCGATTAATTCTTCAATTGATTAAGAGTTTTGGCAGGTTATTTGCTATCATTCAAGGAAAAACAACTTTATCCTAGTAATATAAATCCTAAGGTAATTAATCTATGAAAAAGATCATTCTGATTGCAGCTATTTTTTTCACTTTTGGTTTTGGTGTCTCGGCCCAGAAGTATGCCTTTGTGAATACTGATTACATACTCGATAATATTCCTGATTATGCCGATGCGCAGACTCAGCTCGACGAACTTTCGGCACAATGGCAGAAAGAAATTGAATTGAAATTTACAGAAATTGATAAGATGTATAAAAGCTTCCAGAACGAAGCTGTGTTGCTTCCAGAGGATATGAAAAAGAAACGGGAGGATGATATCATCAAGAAAGAGAAAGAAGCGAAAGACCTGCAGAAAAAGAGATTCGGACAAGACGGGGATCTTTTCAAAAAGAGACAGGAACTGATAAAACCCATACAGGAAAAATTATACAATGCCATTGAAGAAATAGCGAATGCAGAAAACTATGCTACAGTTTTTGACAAAGCCAGTAATGCAACGCTGATTTATACCAATCCAAAGTTCGATATAAGCGAACAGGTACTTGATAAGCTGGGCTATACATATAAACCTCAGCAGAATACCAAACCTAAAAAATAACCTGGAGGTGATTTGGTGCCACCTTTTTTATACCTTTGCGCCTCATTTAATCAGAAACACCTAAACCTTATATTTAAAATCGATGAAGAATCTCTTAAAAGTTTTGACAATTGTAGTATTGATTGCTGTTACAGCAAATGCCAATGCACAGAAAGCCACAAAAATCGGACATATTGACTTTGGAAAAATGCTGGAACAGATGCCGGGTCAGGATACCGTGAAGACAGTAATGGAAAAATATGTACAGGCACTTCAGGGTGAATTACAGACCATGCAGGCAGAGCTGGAAATGAAAGGCGCTGACTATCAGAAGAACGCAACTACTATGTCGAGCATAATTAAAACCACTAAAGAAAAGGAAATTACTGACCTTCAGGAACGTATACAAGCATTTCAGCAGTCAGCACAAAAGGAGATTTCGGACAAACAGACCGAGCTGATCACACCTTTTGTAACCAAAGCTAAACTCGCTATTAAAGATGTTGCTAAAGAAGGCGGTTTTGCATATATACTGAATTCTGTAGAAGATATTCTTTTATATTCCGATGGTGGCGAAGATGTAACCCCACTGGTTAAGAAAAAACTGGGAATTACTAAATAATAAACTAGTTTACATTTTACTCAAAAAACTCCGGCTTTGTCCGGAGTTTTTTGCTTTATGGTAAATTAGAATGATCGATTAAGAAATCGGTACAGGCAGTACATTGGGTTAACAGCCAAAGCCGCACACCTGTGTCAATGCAAAAAGCCGGATTCATATTGCTGAATCCGGCTTTTCATTAACTTTTCTTATTTTTAAAAGGTTATTCCAGAATGCTATTTAGGGCTTGCTGAAGAACAAAAATCGAATGTCTTTTGTTTTCCCGTAGGGAATCAACATCAATAGCCAAATGATGGCAGAACACAGGATTGTCCGTAGGACATTAATGTTCATTGTGTTATGTTAATCCCCTGACGGGGAATCAGGATTGTAGTTGTAATTTTTTATTGATATTTATCCCCTTACGGGGAAAATCAATTCGGTAATGTGCATGAATTATGAATAGAATGGTAAGTTATCCTTGCAGGGTTATTGTGTGAGCCTCAGGCAAAGCATAGATAAACAGCTATTTACCTATTTCCCAGCAGACCCTATTTATGACAAGTATCAATATTTCTCATTTTCATCTGCAGAGTTTTGGCCCGGTTGGTTTGCATCAAAAGTGGCACAATTAAAATAATCTTCTTTAAGCCCTTCAGGCCTTTCAAAATCTCCTTTAGTAAGTTGAAGCTGGGCATCAGCATATACCTGTTTCATATAAAGAGCCCAGATAGGAAGTGCCATATTGGCGCCCTGGCCGAGATTCGTTGTGCGAAAACGGATGGTGCGGTCATCGCCACCCACCCAAACGCCGGTTACAAGGTCCGGAGTAAGGCCCATAAACCAGCCGTCGGAATTGCTTTGCGTAGTTCCTGTTTTGCCGGCAATCGGATTAGTAAATCCATACTTCCCTCTCAGCCGCGAACCTGTTCCGCTTTCGACTACACCTTTCATCAGGCCAATCATCATATAGGCTGTTTCCTCGTTCATGGCTTCATCCTGGCGGGGTGCAAACTGTGCAATCACGTTACCATGCTTGTCTTCAATACGCGTGATGAACAAGGGTTGAACGAAAATTCCTTTATTCGCAAACGTGCTCATGGCGCCTGTCATTTCGTAAAGCGAAATATCCGGTGTGCCCAGGCAAATGGAAGGAACTGCAGGTAAAGGGCTGAATATTCCCATTTTACGTGCTATCTTAATTACTGCTTCAGGGGAAAAACGTTTTATAAGGTAGGCCGAAATCCAGTTGATGGAATTGGCAAGAGCTTCTTTTAAGGTAACCATTTGGCCTTCCTTGTATTTGCTGGAGTTCGATGGCGACCATAATTTACCATTGGCTTCGATGGAATACTGTACATTGGGCACCTGCGAACAGGGATACATCTGCCCATCCTGCATGGCAACGGTGTATACGAATGGTTTGAATGTAGATCCTACCTGGCGGCGGGCCACAACCACATGATCATACTTAAAAAATCTGAAATTTATTCCACCAACATACGCTCTTACATAACCAGTCTGCGGTTCCATCGACATCAGCCCTGCATGAAGAAACCATTTGTGGTATTTAATCGAATCCATCGGGCTCATAATGGTATCAATATCACCTTTCCATGAGAATACCCGCATGGGGATAGGAGTTTTAAATGCGAGATCAATTGAATCGTTCGACAGCCCGGCCTTTTTCATACTGCGGTACCTGTCGGAGCGTTTTTTGGATGAATTGAGCAGCATCTTGATTTCCTTTGGATCCGAAAGATCGTAAGGTGCATGCGAATTTCCTTTCCAATGCTTGAAAAACGCAGGCTGCAGGTCATTGGCCATGTGCTCGGTAACAGCGTCTTCGGCATATTTTTGCATATGAGAGTTGATGGTAGTATAAATTTTCAACCCGTCTTTATAAAGATTGTAGTAAGTCCCATCTGCTTTTTTGTTTTTCGAAACCCATCCATATGCAGGATCGCGAAGCCAGCGGATTGAGTCTGCCATATAATCATCCGGAATGTCGTAATCATCTTTTTCAGGCTTATCAGCCATCATGGCTTGCCTCAGGTATTCCCTGAAATAGGTTCCCGGTCCGCTGTTGTGATCTTGCAGGGTGTATGCTGACATATCGAGTGGCAACAAGCGTACGGAGTCATATTGTTTTTCGGTGATATATCCGTTTTCAAGCATTTGGCTCAAAACAACCTCACGCCGCTTTTTAGAGCGCTCTTTGTTTCGCACCGGAGAATAATAGGATGGAGCCCTAAGCAACCCGATCAGGACAGCCGATTCCTGGATGTTGAGTTCGGCGGGCGTTTTATCGAAATAGGTTTTAGCCGCCGACTTTACACCATATGCAAGGCTGCCGAAATCTACCGTATTGAAATATAAAGCGATGATTTCCTCCTTGGTATAATTACGCTCCAGTTTAATTGCCGTTATCCATTCCTTGAGTTTCGAAAAGCCAGTTCCAAATATGGTATAATGTTGTTCACGAGGGAAAAGATTTTTAGCCAGTTGCTGGGTAATGGTGCTGCCTCCTCCTTTATTTGTTCCGGTAATCATACCTTTAAAAACACGGAGCAGTGCAATGCCGTCAATGCCTGAATGCTTCTCGAATCGGAAATCTTCGGTGGCTATAAGCGCTTTTACCAGCCAGGGCGATAACTCTGAATAATGGATGTTGGAGCGGTTTTCAAGATAAAATGAACCTAATAATTTCTGATCAGCTGAAATTACCTCTGAGGCAAGTTTGCTTTTAGGATTTTCCAGTTCTTCAAATGATGGCATAAAGCCTAACCATCCGATGGAAAGAGCCGCAAAAAACAAGGCAATAAACAACAGGGAGATGATGTACCACTTCCAGAACCACTTCACCCATTCGTTTTCATTCATATTATTTCTCTTCATTGTTTGATCTAAATTCAGCCAGGATTTTGTACTCAGTTTGCTTGTTTTTTGATAAGTATTCCAACATCCGAAATTCCTTTCAACTTATCTATACGCATTGCCTGGTTTACGGCAATCACGTAATTGCCTGGTTTGCGAAATCTTACACCCTTGCGGAAAAGGAACCTGTTGTCCTTATGCTTTCCCATTCCTTTGCCATACCAGTTACCGTCGGGTGCTGCCAGGATGCATTCGGCTGTATCACACGAATAGGTATTGCCGGGGTAGTAGGCAGTGATAAAAAGATAAAGGTTCTGCATATCGTAATCCGTTGTATTACGGATCTCAAAATAGAAATCATACGAGGCCAGAGTATCCTTTGAATCGAAGGAGTAAAAAAGAGTGTCGGCAGCTTTCCATTCTTCATTCTTCAGGTGTACCGATTCATTATGGAATACCTCATTATTACAGGCTGTTGCCAGCATACAAATTGTGGCAAAGAACAGGGAAATGCGGATCAACGAATGCCGGGAAATGAATTTGAGGATTACCATGATAAAAGTAACTGTCATCAGATTTATTGGGTGATTATTTCTTTTTATCAAACCTGTACAGGTCTTCGCTGGCAACTACGAGTCCAATTGCTGGCTTTTTGTCTTGCTTTATTGTAAAGTCTTCTATTTTATCCGGGATCTTTCCTGCCTTGTTCATTGCAATGACTTCCTTAACGCGTGTAACGGTTAATGCAAACATTTCGTGTTCCTTGCCTTTATAGCCGAACCACATAATTCCGCCGAAGACATCGATCTTTTGTAGAATAACATCACCCTGACGGGTTTTCAGAACTGCATTTTCATCCGGGAAATCTTTGAGAGCATCGTTATACGCTTCTACTTCATAGTTGAGGCAGCATTTAAGTTTGGAGCACTGCCCTGCAAGCTTCTGGGGATTTGGCGAAAGTTGCTGAACACGGGCAGAAGAAGTTGAGACCGAGTGGAATCCGCTGATCCAGGTGGCACAGCATAATTCACGGCCACAAGAGCCAATTCCACCAAGCCTGCTGGCTTCCTGGCGCATGCCTATCTGGCGCATTTCGATCCTGATTTTCAGTTCATCTGCCAATATCTTGATCAGTTCCCTGAAATCAACCCTGTCCTCTGCGGTATAAAAAAAGATAGCTTTGGTATCGTCGCCCTGGTATTCAACATCATTCACTTTCATTTTCAGGCCTAGCTTTAAGGCTGCTACCCTGGTTTTGTAAAGGGCGTTGTGTTCGTGCGAGATGGCATTCAGCCATTTGTCCACGTCAGCCTGTTTGGCTTTGCGATAGAGCTTACGGATATCTTCCTTTGCCGGGTTAACAGTTTTGCGAAGCATCTGCAGCCTGGCGGTTTCACCTGTTAAGGTAACAATACCAATGTCGTGACCTGGTGAAGCTTCAACGGCGACTATATCCCCGTTATGAATGTTCAGGCCTGCCGGAATACGAAAGAAGTCCTTGTGATTGTTTTTAAACCGGACCTCTGCGCAATCGAATTTCACTGTATTGCCGGGAAGGGGAAGTTTGCTCAGCCAGTCGTATGTTGCCAGTTTGGCGCACTTCTGCTCTGAACCGGCACGGCCCATAAGCGGATTGCTGCTGCCACAGCAGCCCCTTGATCCTATATTTTCACTGTTTGATATATTGAGTTGTATGTTTTCTTCCATTTGAGTAACAGTCTTTCCTCCGGCAACTTTAACCAAAGTTTAACGAAGTTATTGGTATATTAGTATAACCCGGATATGCATTCCAGCATATTCTGAAATCTGTTTTCCCGGCGTGAAGTGACAAATTTACGCATTTTTAGATTGAGCCACAGTGGGAATTTTCAATATCCTGGCTATCAGGTGCGAAAGATCGGTTAAAACGATTTGTGCATTGGCATTCCGCTCAATATGAAAAATGGCCCGGTTAAATTCCTCATCGAATTTTTCGATATTATGGGTGTGAATATAAGGCGAGAAATTCTTCACAAAGGCCAGCTCTTCTCCATCGAGTTTTACCAGGTGATGATTGCCGACATTGTACTGAAGGCAGGTCCTGAACATTTGCAAACTATAAGTCAGCATCTCTTTCTGCTTCTCACGGCTTCCGTCGCCCAGCAATGAAGGTATTGTTTCCTGCAACTTATCGTAATCTTTCAGGTTCCCGGCTATAGTGAAACATCGACGCATCCATTCGCGGAAAATAACAAATCGTTCCTGCTCGGTTTCGAGTGAATTGGAATCAGAGCTGGTTTTCCCGGCAAGCATCAAAGCGGTTGTATAATTCCCATCTGACACCCGGGCAATTTTTGTAGCATCTGCTATGGTGATATTATGCTGTATTTCAAGCCCTTGCTGAATATCTGAATCGATTAGACGGGGAAATTTGATAAGTTGAGCCCGCGAAAGTATAGTGGCTATGATCTGATCCTGGTCTTCAGATATCAGGATAAAGAGCGTCTTATCCGGCGGTTCTTCCAGGTTTTTGAGCAGTTTATTGGCTGATTGAATATTCATTTTTTCAACCATCCAGATGATCATCACTTTATACTCAGCCTCGTATGCTTTGTAGGCCAATGTACGGTTAATACCATCGGCATCTTCTGCATTGATAAATCCTTGTTTCTTTTCAATTCCTATTTTATCATACCAGTCGGGCAAAGTCACATAATAGTTATTCCGGAGTAGGAATTCACGCCAGGGTACAATGAAATCCTTGCACAGGATTTTTGCACCCGTCACTTCTTTTGTGCTGTTAATTGGATATAGAAAATGAAGATCAGGATGTATTAGTTTGCTGTATTTCCTGCAGGATGGGCATTCACCACACGAATCCTCGGGGGTACGTTTACGGCAATTGATGTACTGGGCATAAGCCAGCGCAAGTGCCAGCTTACCTGATCCTTCA